>Ga0265313_10001564_pt1 | contig 21230 bp, 22 predicted proteins | sample 4123metaG_FD_203122 | JGI IMG/M metagenome (GOLD analysis project Ga0265313, IMG submission 203122) | Rhizosphere microbial communities from Carex aquatilis grown in University of Washington, Seatle, WA, United States - 4-1-23 metaG | ecosystem: Host-associated > Plants > Roots > Rhizosphere >...
GTTGCAGCTCATGTCGCAACCGTTGTTGTTGCCACCGTTGCCACCCTGGCCGGTGAAGCTCTGGAGGCCCTTGCCGCCGTTGCCACCGTTGTTGCAGCCCGGGTCGCAGTTGTTGTTGCCACCGTTGCCACCCTGGCCGGTGAAGCTCTGGAGGCCGTTGCCACCGTAGCCACCGTTGTCGCAGCTGTTGTTGCCGCAACCGTTGTTGTTGCCGCCGTTCCCACCAACGCTGGTGAAGCCCTGAAGGCCCTTGCCACCGCTGTTGTCACTGCAGCCGGGGTCGCAGTTGTTGTTGCCACCCTTGCCACCGTTGCTGCCGTTGCTGAAGTTGCAGCTCGTGTCGCAACCGTTGTTGTTGCCACCCTTGCCACCGTTGCCACCAACGCTGTCGAAGCTCAGGCCACCGTTGCCACCATTGCCACCGTTGTTGTCGCAGCTCGTGTCGCAACCGTTGTTGTTGCCACCCTTGCCACCGTTCCCACCAACGCTGTCGTAGGCCGGACCGTTGCCACCGTTGCCACCGTTGCCGTCACTGCAGTTGTTCCCGCAGTTGTTGCTCTGGTTATCGGAGTTCCAAGATTGGTTGTCTTGGGCCCCATAGTTGCCGTTGTTGTTATTGCACTGGTTTCCGGGGTCATTGCAGTTGTTGTTATCGTTGTTGCTCTGGTTGTCTGAGCTCGACGATTGACTGTCCTGCTTCCCTTGGCCCCCATAGTTATTGTTGTTGTTGTTGCACTGGTTATTGCACTGGCTGTTGTTGCTGTTGCTGTTGTTGCTGCTGCTGCCGTAGCCGCTACCCAGGCCACCTTGGTTGTCGCACTGGTTTCCGTTGTTGTTGCACTGATTGTCCGAGTTACCGCCCTGATATCCGTCGCTTTTGCCCTGGTTGCCCTGATCGCTACGGCCACTGCATTGGTTGCCGTAGGTATTACCGCCGCTGCCCCCACTTGACGTAGCGAAGGCCGGTAGCGAGACCGCAAATGCGACCGAACCCGCCGCTAAGAGCACGAAGAGCTTCTTCTTCACAGATTCTCCTTTAGGGGCGGTAACGCACGCCCATAAATTGAGGTTTTTGCGCGAGGATCTCTCGCCTAATACCCGAGGCATTCTTCGGGCGCTTCGTCTTATTCCAAGGCGACCGAACTCGCAAGAGAAACATCATGTAAACGACGCCATTTCCGAGCACTTTGGCCTCAATGTCACACATTCAGTGGACGTTTTCATCGAAGGCTGCACGCGTCAGCTTCGTCCCCTCCGAGTTGCAGACGGCTTCCGACCGCGAGCGACGATCACTGCCCAGCGCCGCGTGGCGTGGCTCCGAAAACCCGCCGCCCGGTCACGCCTCCCGCAGCCTCTAGGCTCCCGCTCTCGTGACACCGGAGCCCGATCTTCGATTCCTCACCGAGCACGAGCACGCCGTGCTCCAGGCGGCAGCCGACCGGCTGATCCCACCGCTCGACGAGCATCCGGGCGGCGCGGCGCTCGGTGCGGCCGACTACGTCGACCGCCTGCTCGGCGCGTTCACCTTCGAACCACCACTCATCTTCGCCGGCGGCCCGTTCAGCGGACGCGCGGGTGGCGACGCGTCGTTCCACCAGTTCCTCCCGCTGTCACGCATCGAGGAGCTCGCGTGGCGAACGCGCATCGAGGGGTCGCGCGGGTTGCCCGCGCGGGAGTTCAACGGGCCCACGCGCGGATGGCAGACCGTGTACCGGGAAGGCATCGCCGCGCTCGGCTCCGACTTCCTCGAGGTCGACGGCGACGAGCAGGACCGCCGCCTGGGCGCGAACCGGGAGCTCAGGTCGCTCTTCTACACGCACGCGTGCGAAGGGGCCTACGGCGCCCCCGAGTACGGCGGCAACCCGGGCGGCGCGGGTTGGATCGCGATCCAGTTCCCGGGCGACAGCCAACCTCGGGGATACACCGACGAGGAGGTGCGCGGTCGTGCCTGAACCGGGCCACGAATGCGACGCAGTCGTCATCGGGACCGGCCCGGCCGGCGCGACGGCGGCCGACGTGCTCACGGGCGCCGGCTGGTCGGTCGTCATGCTCGAGAAGGGCCGGAACCACCTGCTGGCGCTCGACGAGCCGTTCGGACCCCTCGGACACGTCTCGAACGACGAGATCAAGTTCTTCCGCCGCCACTTCCTCGGCCCCGACCCGTTCCTCGAGCCCCGCACGTACCGTCGCGACGAGGCCGACGGCGATCATCTCTTCGCGGGCGAGGTCAACAACCTGCCCTCGACGGTGGGCGGCGGCGGCTTCCACGCCGACGGCAAGCTGCCGCGCTTTCGCGCGGTCGACTTCAAGGCCCGTTCGGAGCTCGGCCCGATCGAGGGATCCGACGTCGCCGACTGGCCGATCGACTACGACGAGATGGAGCCCTACTACGCCGAGGCCGAGAACCTCGTGGGTGTCGCCGGGCTCGCGGGCGCGAACCCGTTCGCGGAATGGCGATCGGGCGAGTACCCGATGCCTCCCGGCGCCGACATGTTCGGCGCGGTGCTCACCACCGAAGCCGCGCGTCGCCTCGGCTACAACCCGTACCCGGCTCCCACGGGAGTCAACTCGGTCCCGTACGACGGTCGGCCGGCCTGCAACAACTGCGGCTTCTGCGGTTTCTTCGGCTGCCCGATCGACGCGAAGGGCGATCCGGTCGCGCCGCTCCGCAACGCGTTGCGGACGGGTCGGTGCGAGATCCGGCCGGAGTCATTCGTCGAACGGATCGTCCTCGACCCGTCCGGTCGCGCGGCACGCGGCGTGCGCTACCACGACGCCGAAGGACGCGCACACGAGGTCAACGCGCGCGTGGTGGTAGTGGCATGCGGCGCGTGGGAGACGCCGCGGCTGTTGCTGCGATCGGAGATCGCCAACTCGTCGGGACTGGTCGGGCGGTACCTCATGTACCACTTCCAGACCTACGTCGTCGGCTCGTTCCCGTTCCGGCTGCACGGCCACCGCGGACGGTCCGTCACGCACTTGCACGACGACCACATGATCGTCGACGACGCGAGCCGCGCCTACGCGCGAGAGCACGGTCTCCCCTACTTCCGGGCGGGCATCGTGGAACACGGCGGCGGCGGCCACCCGATCATCGAGGGCATGTACAGCGATCCCGGAGTCGCTCATACGCGCGGCATGCTCGACTCGCCGATGCGTGACCGGCTCTGGGCGTTCACGGTGCAGGGCGAGGATCTGCCGCAGGTCACGAACATGGTCGACCTCGATCCGCGCGTGCGCGACGTGCACGGCTTTCCAGCCGGTCGCGCGACGTACGACGTGCATCCCCACGAGGTCGTCGCATCGCGCTACTACGCGCCGATGCTCGCCGACATCATGCGCGAGGCGGGCGCCGAGACGACGTTCTCGATCACGTCGCCGCGCCTCGATGGCGACCGGGCGGGCCGCGCCGGCGCTTCGATCTCCCGGCACATCATGGGCACCTGCCGGATGGGCGACGATCCCCGCACCAGCGTGGTCGACCGCTGGCAACGCTTTCACGACGTCGAGAACATGGTGTGCACCGACTCGTCGGTGTTCCCGACCTCCACGGGTTACGGCCCGACGCTCACGATCGTCGCCCTCGCCATTCGTGCGTGTCGCGAGCTCGCCGGGCTTCCACCCCTGCGCAGCGAACGCGGGTAAGTAGGCTCGCGGCATGGACTTGGACGCCCTTTCCGGCCTCTCGCTCCCCGACCAGAACGGCACGGAGCACCGGCTCGGCGATCTCTGGCGGGACAAGCCGGTCATCGTCGTGTTCCTCCGGCACTTCGGGTGCCACAACTGCCGCGACCATGCCGTGCAACTGCGCGACCGTTACGACGACCTCCGCGGCCAGGGCATCGACCTCGTCGCGATCGGCACCGGCGACCAGCGCTACGCCGGCGCGTTCGTACGCGACGAGAAGATCCCGTATCTCGTGCTGGTCGACGACGACGCGAAGGCGGCGCGGGCGGCGTCGGTCAAGGTCGCATCGTGGTATCGCCTCTTGCACCCGAGCACGTGGGCGGCGTCGGTTCAGGCGTGGAAGCGGGGCGCCCGCATCCACAAGGCCGGCAAGCGCGTGACGCAGCTCGGCGCGACCTTCGTGCTCGGGCCCGGCGATCAGGTGCGCTACAGCCACGTGGATTTCGACAGCACCGACCACGCATCTGTGCCCGAGGTGCTCGCGGCAGTCGGCGTCTGAGGTACGCGCGTCGGATGCGAGCGGTCATCTTCGACTTCTACGACACACTCGCGCAGACCCCCGACTGGGGACCCTCGTGGCAGAAGCTGGTCGCCGACGTCGGCTACGAGCTTCCCGACGACGTACGCGACCGTTGGTGGAACGACGGGATCGACGGCACCGAGCACGACGAGCACTCACGCTCACGTGACCACTACGTCGCCTGGCAGCAGTCCCGGATCCGCGGGATGCTCGACGACTGCGGGATCCCGCCCGACACCCAGGACGTCCTGATCGCCCGCGTGCGCGACATCGGCGCCCACCGGAGCCTGAGCGCGTTCGACGACGCGCCGGCTGTGCTGGCCGAGCTCCGCGAACGAGGGATCACCCTCGCGATCTGCTCCAACTGGGACTGGGACCTCGAAGAGGCCATCGAGTCCGCCGGGCTGGCCGGGACGGTCGACGTGGTGGTGTCGTCGGCCTGGGTCGGCGCCCGCAAGCCGCACCGGCGGATGTACGACGCCGTGCTCGAGCGAACCGGTGTGGCCATCGAGGAGACGCTGTTCGTCGGCGACACGTGGTCGTGTGATGTGGAAGGACCGCGCGCCGTCGGGCTCCGGCCCGTCTACTTGCGACGCGCGCACCTCGGGCCGGACCCGACCGCGCCCGACGACCATCACGAGCAAGACGTGCACCGCGCCACCGATCTGCGCGTCGTGCTGGAGCTCGTCGCCGAGCACTAGTTCACCGCGCGCTCGTGTCCGGCCCAGTAGGGCGCGCGGAGGTCCTTCTTGAGGATCTTGAGCGCACCCGAGAGCGGGAGCGGTTCGGTGCGGATCTCGACCGACTTCGGCACTTTGTAGCCGGCAATCGACAAACGGGCGTGGGCGATGATGTCGGCCTCGGTCGGGTGCGTGCCGTCGCGGGGCACGACGATCGCGTGCACGCACTCGCCCCACGTCTCGTCGGGGATCCCGATCACCGCGACCTGCGCGACGTCGGGATGGCTCGCGATCGCGTTCTCGACTTCCACGGAGTACACGTTCTCGCCGCCGGTGACGATCATGTCCTTCACCCGATCGACGAGGAACAGATACCCGCGGTCGTCGAGGTAACCGGCGTCGCCGGTGTGGTACCAGCCACCGCGGAAGACCTCCGCCGTCGCTTGTGGTTGATGCCAGTACTCGCGCATGAAGTTGCCGCCGCGGGCGCAGACCTCTCCGGTCACACCGCTCCCGACCGGGTTGCCGGCCGCGTCCTGGATCGAGAGCGAGACACCGTGCAGCGCGCGCCCGGCGGAACGTAGGCGAGCCCCGCCGGCCCGGTGCTCCTCGGCGCCCAGCACGGTCAGCACCGCCGACGACTCGGTCATGCCATAGCCCTGGAGGATGTCGAGCGTCGGGAACGCGGCGAGCACGCGATCGAGGAGTGCGCCCGGCATCGGTGACGCGCCGTACGTGAGCGTGCGCAGGCTGGCGAGCCGCTCGGGCCGGAACGCCTCGTGGTGCATCAGCATCCCGATCATCGTCGGGACCATCACCGTCATCGTCACCTGGTGCTGTTCGATCGTGTCCATCACCGCGACCGGATCGAAGAGCCCGACGATGACCGACGTGCCGCCCTCGGCCGGCACTCCGACGATGCCGCCCATCGATGCCGCGTGGAACATCGGCGTCTGGTGCAGGTACACCTCGTCGCTCGAGATCCGCCACGCCATCGCGACGTGGTAGAGGTTGAGCAGCTCCGCCCGCTGATCGAGCAGCACACCCTTGGGCGTGCCGGTAGTGCCGCCGGTGTACATCAGGATCACCGGGTCGTCTTCTTCGGGCTCGTCGGGCATCACCGGCGAGGCCGCAGCCAGCAGCTCCTCGTAGTCGTCGTCGTGGGGCGCGTCGCCGTCGCCGATCATCACGACCCGCTCGAGCCCGACCTCGTCGCGCACCTGCGCGATCACCGGCGCAAAGAACGCGTCGGTGAAGCACACCTTGGTACCCGAGTCGGCGAGGATGAATGCGAGCTCCTTCGCAGCCAGCCGGAGATTGAGCGGGTTCACGACGCCCGCACCGAGGAACGCGGCGTGGTACAGCTCGAGGAACTGGTGGCTGTTGAGGGCCATCACCGCGAACCGGTCGGCCCGGCCCACGCCGATCGAGCGCAACGCACCAGCGGTCCGCTGCACCCGTTCGAGATGCTCCTCGAACGTCGCGGCGTACGCGCCGTCGATCACGGCGACCTTCTCGGGGTCGCGCTCGACGGCCGGCAACAGATGACGGTGGTAGACGAGCTCCCTCACCCCGGGAACGCTACCCCCGTACGGCGACGGCGATCGGGCCGCTCGTCAGATGCCGAACTTCGCGTTGCGAACGATCTCGACGGCGTCGTCGCCGCCGTCGAAGGTGACCTGCGCGGCCGACTTCCGGCCCGACAGGAACAGCACGAGCTCGCCGGTCCCGCCGATCATCGCGACCGGTGCGCCCTCCTTGGTGACGACCTTCTCGCGGCCGTCGGGCGACCGCAACGTGAGCGCGACGCCCGGTATCGACTTCTTGCTGAACGCGAATCCGAGCATCTTCCAGAGGATCTGATCCATCTCCGGGTCGAGCGAGCGCGGGAGCTCGCCGGCCGGGCGGCGGACATCTTCGTGGTGCACGAAGTTCTCGTTCACGTTCGCAGTCGCGAGCGGGCCGGTGCGGTGCATCCACGGCGGGCCCGTGCGCATCATCGCGACGAGCTTGTCGTAACCCTTCGTCTTGTACTGGTCCATCACCTTCTGAAGATGCCCGGCGAGGAACGGCACAACCAGACCCACCGCCGCGTCGGAGCGCGCCTCCCGAGCCACGAGGTGCGCGGCCAGGTCGAGGGTGTTCCAACCTTCGCACAACGTCGGGGCGTCGGGCCCCACCTTCTCGAACGTGTCGCACATCGCGGCCCGCTCCTTCAGCAGCACCGCCGTCGCCTGTTTGCTCATGTTTCTCCTCTTGGCGGCTGCGCCGCCGGGCCGGGAGGCCCCGCTCGCAACCAAATGTGATCTCGGCCGCGCCGGTGCTCACTCATGTTTCTCCTCTTGGCGGCTGCGCCGCCGGGCCGGGAGGCCCCGCTCGCAACCAAATGTGATCTCGGCCGCGCCGGTGCTCGCTCATGTTTCTCCTCTTGGCGGCTGCGCCGCCGGGCCGGGAGGCCCCGCTCGCAACCAAATGTGATCTCGGCCGCGCCGGTGCTCACTCAGGTTTCTCCTCTTGGCGGCTGCGCCGCCGGGCCGGGAGGCCCCGCTCGCAACCAAATGTGATCTCGGCCGCGCCGGTGCTCGCTCATGTTTCGCCTCCGGTCACGCGTAGCTCCTCAGCTCGACGGCGTTGCCGTCCGGATCCTGCACGTACAGGCTCGACGCGATCCCTTGCGCGCCGTACAGCCCGTCGGCGCGCTTCGAGCCCGGGAACTGCTCGGCGAGGGCGTCGAGATCCGCGGGCGCGATCACGAGGCAGAGATGCTCCATGTTCGGCTCGCGCGCGGCGGCCGGATCCCAACCCGGTGGCGCGGGGAACAAGTCGATCAGCGTCGTCGCATCGATCCGCGCCGACGGGAAGAACGTCTCACCCCTTCGCCACTCCTCGACCCGATCGGGGGTGAGGCCGAGCCGATCGCAATAGAACGCCAACGACGCCTCGATGTCGGCACACCGCAGCACGACGTGATCGAGCCCAATGACTTGCAGACGACTCACACGCGGAAGCTACCGCGGCAGACCGAGCATCCGCTCGCCGATGATGGTGCGCTGCACCTCCGACGTGCCGCCCGCGATCGAAGCCGCCTTCGACCACAACCACTGCCGTTGCCAGAACCCTCGGCCGGGGTTGTCGTCGGCGCCCCACCACAACGGCGCCGCGGTGCCGACGATGTCGAGCGCCCGCGCCGAGAGCGCCTGCGTCATGTCCGACCACGCGAGCTTCGTGATGCTCGACTCCGGGCCGGGCTCGATCCCCTTCGTCAGCCTGGAGAGCGTCCGCCAGTTGTGGAGACGCAACACCCGCAGCTCCACGAACGACTGCGCCAGCGCATCGGCGATCTCCACGCGGTCGAGCTCGCCGCGCGATGCCGCGAGCTGCCAGAGCTCGTCGAGATAGACCTCGTGCACCACTTGTTCCTTGAACGGGAACGCGGTGCCCCGCTCGTGAGCCAGCGTCGTGTTGGCCACCGCCCAGCCGTTGTGCAACGCCCCGACGAGCTGGTCGTCGGGCACGAACACCTCGTCGAGGAATACCTCGTTGAACTCGGCGTCGCCGGTGAGCTGCACGAGCGGGCGCACTTCGATACCCGGCGCCTGCATGTCGACGACGAGGTACGAGATTCCCTTGTGCTTGGGCACGTCGGGATCGGTGCGGGCGAGGCAGATGCCCCAGCGCGCGAACTGGGCGTACGAGGTCCACACTTTCTGGCCCGAGAGGAGCCAGCCGTCGTCGACGCGCACCGCTCGCGTCTTCAACGAAGCAAGGTCGGAGCCCGCGTCGGGCTCGCTGAACAGCTGGCACCAGATCTCGCCGGCGGTGAGGATCGACGGGAGCCATCGCTGTTTCTGCTCGTCGGTCCCGTGCGCGAGGAGCGTCGGCCCCGCGAGGTTGATGCCGACCCGGTTGATCGGCTGCAGCGCCCGCGACCGCGAGTACTCCATGTTGAAGATCGCGACCTGCACCGGTGAGGCGCTGCGCCCGCCGTAGTCCTCCGGCCAATGGATGCCCACCCACCGTGCCGCCGCCAGCTCGGCCTGCCAGACGCGACCGAACTCGACCTCCTCCGCGATCGTCTCGAAGCGGGGCGGCACCTCCACGTGCGCGCGCAACCACTCGCGCACTTCCAGCGCGAAGGCCTCCTCCTCGGCGGTGAACGAGAGGTCCATGGCTACAGGTCCCAGAACCGCTCGCGCCCGTAGTGCACGAACGACTGGTGCAGCACGGCCTCGTCGGTGCTCGTGAAGGGGCGGAAGTCCGTTTCGCCGCGCTCGCGTACGTAGCACTCGTCACCGCCGACCCGGTCGGCGCGGAACTTCTGATGCACGAGCGTGCGCTTCACGATCTTGTTGGTGCCGGTGGTCGGCGGGTCGCGGAGGATGCGCACGTACCGCGGGCGCCACTTGGGGCCGATCGCGTCCTGCGTGTCGAGCCACCGGGCGAACGCGATCCCGTCGAAGTGGGCGTCGTCGGCGAGCACGAGCCCGGCCATTACCTGGTCGCCGGCCTGGTCGTCGGGGACGCCGTAGACGGCCGAGAGCACGACACCGGGCGCCTTGCGCAGGGTCTCCTCGATCGGACCGGCCGGGAAGTTCTCACCGTCGACCCGGATCCAGTCGGCGTTGCGGCCGGCGAAGTACAAGAAGCCCTCTCGGTCCTTGTACCCGAGGTCACCCGACCAGTACCAGCCGAACCGAGTCGTCTTCGCGGTCGCGTCGTCGTTGTTGTAGTAGCCCTCGAACGGACCGACGCCCTGCGTGTTGACGATCTCGCCCACGCACTCCTCGGCGTTGCGCACGCGCCCGCGCTCGTCGAGGTCGGCGCGGGCCTTCTCCTTGCCGTCGTCGTCGACGACCTGCACGTGATCCGGCGCGTGCCCCAACGCACCGGGCGGCATGTCGACGTCGCGGTTCACCGCGACGCCGCCCTCGGTTGCGCCGTAGGCGTCGATCACGTCGACGCCGTACCGGCGCGAGAAGCTGTCGACGACTTCCGGCGATCCCTCGTTGCCGAAGGCCACGCGCAACGTGTTGTCGGCATCGTCGGGACGCTCGGGTTGCGCGAGCAGGTACGCGAGCGGCTTGCCCGTGTAGTTGAAGTACGTGGCGCCATAGTGACGCACGTCGGCGAGCCACCGCGAGGCCGAGAACCGGCGGCCGAGCCCGACCGCGCACGGCGCGACCAACGACGGCGCCCAGCCGACCTGCACCGCGTTGGAGTGGAACAGCGGCATGCAGACGTAGCCGACGTCGGCGGGCCCGATGTCCATGATCATCGTCATGCGGTTGCCCGTCACGAGCAGTCGTCGTTGCGAGCAGATGACCGCCTTCGGCGCGTCGGAGGTTCCGGATGTGAAGATCAACGCCCAGATCGAGTCGATGTCGGGGTCGAGACCGGGATCGGCCGCGTCGGCGTGCGCCGCCAACGCGTCGGTGAGCGACTCGCCGAGAGCCGGCGCGGCATCGCCGGGGTCGGCGAACCGGCCGGACGACAGGATCGGCGGCAGGCGATCGGCGATCGGGGCCAACAACGCCTCGTGGCGCGGCTCGGTGATCACCAGCCCGGAGTGGGTGTGGAGCGCGTCGCGCAGGAGGTGCTCGTCGCGCCGCGTGTGGTTCAGGCCCACGACGCCGGCGCCGATCAGGCCCGCACCACCGAATGCGAAGAGATAGTCGGGCGTGTTGTCGAGCAGCACGGCCACGTGGCGGGGAGCGTCCGCGGGCAACCGCTCGAGGAACAACGCCGCGAACCGGCAGGACTCCTCGTAGTACTCCGCGTGCGTCCACGTGCGGTCGCCGAACTTGATCGCGGTCCGGTCGCCGAACTCCCGGGCGTTGCGCCGCAACAGCGCGGCCGCGTTGGGCGCGACGAGCGGCGCCTGACCGGGCGCGGGGACCGAGCGTTTGGCGAGACCTGACATGGGTGTCAGATCGTAGGCGGGCCAGGCGCAGATCCGGAGGCCCGGTCTGTGAGTCGAGGTCACCCGGGCGATCGAGGGCCGCAGGTCGCAGCCGCATGACCAAGGCGCAGATCCGGAGGCCCGGCCGGAGAAACGACGCCGCGTCGAGGGCGAGGGCGGGAGATCGCAGCCGCATGGTGGTCACTAGGCTCGCCGCCGATGAGCGTCGACCTGGCCGGAGCCGCCGATCTGCACTGTCATTTCGGTCCGGATCCGCACCGGGCGCGCTCGGTCGATGCGTTCGAGGCGGCACGCGAGGCCACCGCCGCGGGGCACCGGGCGATCGTGCTGAAGTCGCACGACTCTCCCACCGCGTCGCTCGCGTGGGCCGTGCAACACGACGTCGGCGACGCGATCTCGGTGTTCGGCGGTATCTGCTGCGACCGGGAAGTGGGCGGCGTGAACCCCGCCGCGGTCGAGGTCGCCCTCGGTCTCGGCGCCCGCATCGTGTGGCTGCCGACGCTGAGCAGCCGCCAAGACTTCGAGAACGGGGTCGCGGCCCAGCTCGGCATACCCGGTCCGGGCATCGTCGTGATCGACGCCGACGGCGAGCTGCTCCCCGAGACCAAGGAAGTGCTCGCACTGGTACGTGAGCACGGCGCAGTGCTGGCGACCGGTCACGTGAGCGCGGCCGAGCACTACGCGGTCACCAAGGCGATGGCGAGCGCCGCGCCGGTGGTGCTCACCCATGCCACCGAGGATCTCGCCGGCCCGAAGCTCGACGCCGCGCAGTGTCGCGAGCTGGCCGAGCTCGGCGCGTGGGTGGAGCTGTGCGCGATGACATGCATCGGCGCCCTCGCGACCAAGAGCGTCGGGCAGATGGTCGAGACCATCCGCGCCGTTGGCGTCGACCGCGTCACGCTCGGCACCGACTTCGGCCAGCAGGTGAACCCCCACCCGGCCGCCGGTCTGCAGACCTACGCCGACGCGCTGTTCGCCGAAGGACTCACCGAGGCGGAGATCAGGCGCATGGCGTGCACGAATCCCATCGCCGTACTGGGTATCGACAGTTAGGAACGCGTGATGCCGCGCATCGAGATTCCCGAAGGCAGGAGCGATCCCGAGGTCCGCATGTGGAAGCTGCGGCCGGAGATGGGGATCGGCGCGGGAACACTGAGTCACGCGGTGTACGAGCAGAGCATTCTTCCGGTGCGCGTGCGCGAGCTCGCGCGCATGCGCATCGCCCAGATCAACGACTGCGCGATCTGCCAGCAGTGGCGCAAGACGGCCGGCACCGCCGACGCGATGACCGAATCCGACTTCGCGAACGTCTCCGAATGGCGCACCTACCCCGGATACTCGCCGCGCGAGCGGCTCGCGATCGAGTACGCCGAGCGGTTCGCGCTCGACCACCGCGCCATCGACGATCACTTCTTCGAGCAGCTGCACGCCGAGTACACCGACGCCGAGATCCTCGACCTCACGGTGTGCATCGGCGCATGGCTCGCACTCGGTCGGACGATGACCGTGCTGGGCGTCGACAGCTACTGCCGCCTGGCGGAGTGAGGCCCGCCGCCGCCCGAATATCCCGGCGGCGCCGGGCGGCGAGCGCGTAGCTTGGCGCTCGCATGGGGGATCTGAGCACCGACACCGCGGTCACGGGCGGCGACGGCCACTACACGGCTCGCATGGCGCGCGATTGGGAGATCTGGGGGCCCAACGGCGGCTACGTCGCGTCGATCGCGTTGCGCGCGGCCGGTGCGCATTCGCGCTTCGACCGGCCCGCGACCCTCGTCGGCCACTTCCTCGGCGTCGCCGACTTCGACCACGACGTCGATCTCGAGGTCACGACCCTGCGCGAGGCGAAGCGGGCCGAGTCGATCCGCGTCTCGATGACCCAGCGAGGTCAGCCGATCTTCGACGCGATGGTGTGGGCGATCGGCGACGTGAACGGTCTGGAGCACGACACGTCCGAGATGCCGGAGGTGCCCGAGCCGGAGTCGTTGCCAACCGTTCGGGAGCGACTCGCCGCGGCCGGCGCGACCGACGGTCCGATGTTCAAGTTCTGGGACAACTTCGACGAGCGTCCCGTGCATTGGGTCGACGACTGGGAGAACCGGCCGCCCACCGCACCGGAGGCGGGCGGCTGGTACCGGTACGTGCCCCGCTCGACATTCGACGACGCGTGGCTCGACGCCTGTCGCTCGGTGATCCTGCTCGACACGTTCGGTTGGCCCGCCGTGTGCCGGCTCCACGTGCGGAGCGAGTACATCGCGCCCAGCATCGACCTGTCGGTCGCGTTCCACCGCGGTGAGCCCACCGAGCCCTGGCTGTACGCGTGGGCCCACGCACCGAGCGCGAGCGGCGGGCTCATCGCCTGCGAGAGCCGGGTGTGGGCACGCGGCGGCACCCTGCTCGCGGTCGGCGCCAGCCAACTCCTCTGCCGCCCCGGCCGCCCCTTCTAGAGGCGTCTGTGAACCACACGGCGTGTGGTCCAGAGGCGCATCGGTAGCCTCGGGCCGTGGAGGACCGCCACACGGCCGGGTTGTACCTCGAGATGACCGACATGCCGCTCGAGGACTACGCCGTCCGCCGGGTGCCGGAGGTGCTGGCGCTCGAGGGCGTCGAGCGGGCCACGTGGTGGCGCAACGTGCACCGCGACCGCGACGACCTCCCCCGAGCGCTCCCCGAGTTCGACCATCTCGGGGTCTACGAGGTCGCCGGCACCTTCGAGCCGCCGGCGGCGCCCGCCATGGTCACCGGGCACCATTTTCGCCGGTACCGCCGGCCCGGGCAGGGCGTGTTGACCGGCCGGCCGACCATCGGGCTGTCGCTGGTGCTGATCTCGCCGAAGGAACCCGACCGGGCGCAGGAGCTGCGCGATTGGGCCGACTTCGTGCACATCCGCCACATCGCCGAGGCCGCGGTGCCCGGCTACGCCATGATCACGCCGTACGAGAACGCGACCGGCGGCGATCCCCGCTTCATGCACTTCTACGAGATGGACACCGACGATCCCGAGACCGCGTTCAAGCGGATGACACCGCTCGTGATCGACCGGATCGGCGGTACCGACACCGACGCGTTCCGGCACTGGGCCTTCGGGCCGAGCTTGCGCATCATGTACGTCAACTCGTTCTTGCGCGTCGGAGAGCAACTCGCGTGACCGAGCAGGATCTGTTCGCCGTCGTCGGTCGCCAGCGCGCGTACCGGGCGTTCAACGACGAGCCCGTCACCGACGCGCAACTGGCGCCCCTCCTCGACGCGGCAACACACGCACCCAGTGCGGAGAATCACCAACCGTGGGAGTTCGTGATCGTGCGCGACGCCGACACGCGCGCCGAGATCGGTGAGCTCACCCGGCGCGCCTGGGAAGCACACGGGCGCGCGTTCTCGGAGACGCGCCTCACGCCTCAGCTGCTCGCGGAGGTCGAGAAGGGTGCAACGCGCGGCATCGCGTCGGCGCCCGTGCACGTCGTGGTCTGCGCCGACCTCGAACGCGGCCTGAAGGCAACGATCGGGTCTTCGATCTTCCCGGCCGTGCAGAACTTGTTGCTCGCGGCGACCGCGGTCGGGCTCGGCAGCGCGCTGACCACGCTCACCACGGCGTTCGCCGACGAGTTGACCGCACTGCTCGGCCTGCCGGCCCACGTCGTGCCGGTCGCGGTCGTGCCGCTCGGCTGGCCGGCGCGACCGCTCGGGCCCCCTCGGCGCGAGCCGTTCGCGCAACATACGCACCGCGAGCGGTACGCGAACCCGTGGTAGCCGACTCACCACGCCTCGAGACCGATCGCCTGGTCCTCCGCCGCTGGGACCTCGACGCCGATCTCGATCCGTTCGCGGCGATGTGCGCCGACCCGGACGTGATGCGGTACATCGGCGACGGTTCCACGCAGACCCGAGCGGAATGCGTCGACCGGCTCCGCGCCTTCGAGGCGTCCTGGCGCGAACGGAGCTTCGGCTTGTTCGCGGCCGAGCTCACCGCAACCGGCGAGATGATCGGCTTCGCCGGGCTGGCGGTCCCCGACTTCCTGCCCGAGATCATGCCGTCGGTGGAGATCGGCTGGCGCCTCGCACGCGCGCACTGGGGCCGGGGCTACGCGACCGAAGCCGCGCGTGCGGTGCTCACGTTCGCACTCGACCGGGTCGGGCTCGATCGGATCGTCAGCGCGCACGCGGTCGGCAACGAAGCGTCGGCCAACGTGATGCGCAAGATCGGCATGCACCTCGAACGGGAGACGATTCACCCCGGCAACGGCCGGGGCGTGCGCGTCTACGAGATCACGCGACCGGCGAAGAGCTGACCGGCTCCACCCGCCCGTCGGCCGCGGCCGACGCGCGAATCGCGTCGAGCACGCGCATGCACGCCAGCCCGTCGGCGAAGGTCGGGACGGGAACCGGGCCCGACTCGTGTCGACCTTCGATCCCGGCGCGCAGCGCTTCGCACAGCCGCGTGTACGGACCCAGCTCGAGATGCGTGTAGCGGTGGCGGGGATCGTCGCTGGCTCCCGGCGCCGAAGGCAGCGCGAGATCATCCGGCACCGGCAACGCTCGGCGGCCCGACCGGTCCGAGAGCCACACGCCGTCGGCGGCGAGCTCGAGCGTGCCGTCGGTGCCGGCCACGACCGCCACCCCGACGACACCGGGCGTCCACGAGGCCGCGGTCTGCTGGACCACGACCTCCACGCCGGCGCGCATCGTCATGCGCACCGCGAACGAGTCTTCGGCGCCGTCGCGCCGGGCGACGGTCGGCAGCGTGGCGCTCACGTGGTCGACCTCACCGAACCAGGTGCGCACCTGGTCGACCAGATGGGAACCCGACGCGCCGAGCCAGCCGCCGCCCCGCTCGGCGTCGAACCACCAGTCGGGTACCCGCGCGTCGGGATCGGCCACGAGCGGCACGTACTGCACGAGCGTCGCCATGCGCGGCTCGCCGATCAGCCCGTCGGCGATGGCTCGGGCCGCGAGCGCGCGATCCGGCGCCCAGCGGAACTCGTGCCCCACGAGCGCCGTGACGCCGGCCCGCCGGGCGGCGACGACCATCGCCTCGGCCTCCACGCAATCGAGCGCGAACGGCTTCTCACAGATGACGTGCCGACCCTGGTTGCACGCTTCGACCGCGAGCGCGGCGTGGGCGAAGGGCGGCGCCGCGATCGTCACCGCGTCGACCGGACCGAACGCGAACGCGCCGGCGAGCGACGCGCTCGAGTTCGGAACGCCGACCCGGTCGGCACGGCGCTTGGTGCGCTCGAGATCACGACCGACGAGCGCGATCACGTCGAACCCGGCCGAGCGCAGCGCGGGCACGTGCACCCGCGCGCCGAATCCGGTGCCGACGACCACTGCCCCCGTCATCACGCGTCGCGCATTGCGTCTAGTACCCCTCGCCGGGGTCGACGATCTCGCGCAACGTCTCGCCGCGCTCGAAGCGGCCGAGATTGTCGACGAAGATGTCGAGCGCGGCTCGTTGCAGGTCGGGGTTGTACCACGACACATGCGCCGACAACCGCACCTTCGGATGGGAGTAGAGCCAGTGCCCCTCGGGCGTGGGCTCGGGCTCGACGGTGTCGAGCGTCGCCATCGCGACGCGACCGTCGTCGAGCGCGGCCCGCAACGCGTCGTGGTCGACCAGCGCACCTCTCGCGACGTTCACGAGGTGCACGCCGGGCTTCACCTGCGCGAGCACGTCGGCGTTCACGAGGTGCCGGGTCTTGGCCGTCGCGGGCGCGGCGAGCACGAGGTGGTCGGCGTCGGCGACGAGCTCGGCGATCGAGCCGACGGTGCGCACCCCCGGAACCGGGCTCGGCGCGTCGGTGCGGCGAAGCGCGTGCACGCGCATGTCGAACGCGAGCGCGCGCCGGGCCACGGCCGAGCCGATCCCGCCCAGCCCCACCAACGCCAACGTGGAGCCCGCGATCGGATCGAACGCCGGATACGGAAAGTTCCAGTGCCGGGGCGGCTCGTGCAGCCAGGTCTGCGGCATGCGCTTGGCCCACGCCAGCACTGCCGCCATCACCCATTCGGAGATCGGCTCGCCGCTCGCGCCGCGCGCGCACGTCACGATCCGGCCCTCGTAAATCGAAAGCGGAACCTTGTCGACACCGGTCCCCGACGTCTGCACCCAGCGCACGCCGGCCGCGTCGATCCAGCGGGCGATGTCGTCCCAGGCGAAGTAACCGCCGAAGAACACGTCGGCCGCGATGCCCGGCGGCGGATCCCCGGGCGCGAACTCGATGAGCTCCACGTCGGGACACGCGTTCGCGATGAGCGCGGCCGCGCCCGCGCCCATCTGGTTGATCACTCGGATGCCCACGACCGAGAGACTAAGTCAGCACGCCGCGCGACGACGGGGCAGAATCGGCTGCATGCAATCGGAAGTGGTCGCCACCGGCATCCCGTTCAGCGAAGGTCCCGTTTGGTGCGACGACGGCACGATCGTCGTCACCAGTGTCGCCGCGGGCGCGCTCTACCGCGTGTGGCCGGAGCAGCACCGCGCCGAGGTGTGCGCGGTCACGACCGGCGGCGCGAACGGTGCCGCGCTCGCCGCCGACGGCTCCGTCCTCGTCACGCAGAACGGCGGCATGGACCTCACGAAACTGCCGGGCATCTTCGGCGACCTGCCCCAAGCGGTTCCGGCAACACCGGGCCTGCAACTCGCGACTGCAAACGGCGACGTCTCGTATCTCGCCGACGCCGGCCTGCTTGCCCCGAACGATCTCGCGGTCGCGACCAACGGCGACGTGTACTTCACCGATCCGGGCCACTATCCCCCACCCGAGAGCCTCGTCGGCCGCGTCATGGTGTACGCACGCGACGGATCCGTGCGGACCTTCGCCGACGGTTTCTTCTTCTGCAACGGCATCGCGTTCGAGCCCGACGGCGGTGTGGTCGTGGTCGAACGCCAAGGCCTGCAACGCGTGCACGCCGACGGCACCCGCGAGTGGGTGATCGAGACGCTGGGCCGCGGCGGTGGTGACGGCTTCTGCCTCGACACCGACGGCCGCTTCTACGTCGCGTCCACCGTCGAGCACGGCATCCGTGTGGTGGAGCCCGACGGGTCGGTCGCCGACTTCTGGCCGATCGCGGGCAAGGGACTCTGCACCAACTGCTGCTTCGGCGGCCCGGATCTCCGCACGCTCTACGTCGCCGACGCGATCCCCGGCGGCCTCGTGGCCTTCGACGGTTGCCCCACCCCCGGCCTCCCCCTCCCCACCTGGCCCGGCCCCGCCTGAAACCCCGCGTACCGGTTCACATGGTTCGGAGACGGGCGGCGAGGTCGCGGGCCCAACCTTCCGGGTCGTCGAGGGGCCAGCCGTTTTCGGGGAGGTCGAAGTACTCGATGCTGAGCCGGCCCGAATAGTCGAGCTGCTCCAAGCGCGCGAGCACCGCGGCAAAGTCGACCGCGCCGGAGGGGTCGTCGACGTGCACTTGCGTGTGCCCGCGCTTGCCCTGGCGCAGCTGCACGTGATCGGCGAGATCGAGTAGCTCGCACGGGTCGCCACCCCAGTCGGCGACGTGACCGGTGTCGACGAGCAGCCGCACGCCCGGCACTTCGGCGCGAAACGCGCGCACCGTCTCCGCGGAGTTCACCACCGCGCCGGCCCACGGTTCGAGCAACGCGCCCGGTGCCGCGCGCCACCACCGCACGGCGCGGTCCCACATCCCGTCGGCGGCCGCCGGCGCCGGAGTCGCGCACCAGCCCGGTTGCGGCTTCGGGAACGCGGTAGGGCAGCCGATCGGCAACACGAGCGCGTCGGCATCGGTTCCGAGGAGCGGATCGATGTGCTCGAAGCCGTCGGCCCGCGCGGCTACGGCACGCGCGGCGACATCACCCCGGCGCGCGTAGACGATGTCGACGACGCCGAGCGGCCATCTCACGCGACTATTGCTGCATCGACTTCGGCATGACCATGCCGACCTGCTGCAGGTGCTGGCCGAGCGTCTTGTCGAAGTCGTGCGCGACTTCGCTCGCCGACCACCCGCCGTCGCGCCACATCCAGGCGATCTGCTTGGGCTGTTGGAAGAGCGTGTAGGCGTACTCGGTGCGCCCGAGGATCTGCCCGTTCACGTGGCCGGCTTGCTCCGACGCGACGTACGCCACCAGCGGCGCGTTCAGCGCCGGGTTCTCCTCGGGCGGCGGCTCCGCGCCGGAACGTTCGAACAGCGACGCCGTCATGCGCGTCGCACCCGAGGGCGCGATCGCGTTCACCGTGATGCCGTACTTGCCGAGCTCGAGCGACCACACGAACGTCATGCCCATGATCCCGGCCTTCGCCGCGCCGTAGTTGGTCTGGCCGAAGTTGCCCCGCAGGCCCGCCGACGACGTGATGTTGACGATTCGGCCGTAGCCCTTGTCCTTCATCACCGGCGCCGCGTGACGCGTGCAGTTGAACGTGCCCTTGAGGTGCACACCGATCACCGCGTCGAAGTCGGACTCGTCCATCTTCAGCAGTGAGCGGTCGCGCACGATGCCGGCGTTGTTGACGAGTATGTCGACGGTGCCGAACGCGTCGACGGCGGTCTGCACGATGCGCGCGGCGGCGTCGAAGTCGCTGACGGAGTCGTAGTTGGGCACCGCCTCGCCACCGAGCGCCTCGATCTCCTTGCACACCTGCGCGGCCGGGTCCTCCTCGGTGCCGCGCCCGTCGAGCGAGACGCCGACGTCGTTGACCACGACCTTGGCGCCCTCGCGCCCGAAGCAGAGCGCGAACTCGCGCCCGATGCCGCGCCCGGAGCCGGTGACGATCGCGACGCGCCCGTCGAGCAGGCCCACGGTCAGCCCCCCACCGCGGCCGTGGCCGATCCGGCAACCGACTGCACGCCGTCCTGGTTGGCGACGGTGAGGTCGACGTCCACGAGGTGCTCGCCGTTCTCTTCGCGCTTGCCCGTGACGACCACCGTGCACGTGAGCACGTCGCCGGGCCAGACCTGCTTCGCGAAACGAACCTGGAGCCGGCGGATCGCCTCGGGCCCGAACCAGTCCTTGACGACCCGCGCCGCGAGCCCCATCGACAACATGCCGTGTCCGAACACCGACGGATTCCCGACCTGGGCCGCGATCGTGTCGTCGTGGTGCATGGGGTTGAAGTCGCCCGACGCGCCGGCGTAGCGGACGAACATCGTGCGCGTCAGCGCCGGGAACTCCTCGGTGCGCTCGTCGCCCACCTGCACGGTCGAGTACGTCACATCAGTCGCGCTCACGCGTCACCACCAAGTCTCTCGGACAACATCTCTGGGCAAGTCTCTCCGGCACGTCTCTCGGCCGGGCGTTGGACTGGATCCACCTGACACCGGCGTCAGAGCGTAGCGGCGCGAGCCGGACGCAGTCAGGCCGAGCGGCCGGAAAGGTGACACGGGCGTCGGGTCCACGTACCCTCACGCCGTGGCGCGAGCGAAGGGGAGAGCCGACGGTCCGCGCGCGCGGCGGGAGGCGACGCCTCCGGCTCGCAACCGCGTCCGCGCCGCGGCCCCACCGCCGCGAGAGTTGCGGGCCCGGGGTCAACGCACGATGCGCCAGCTCCTCGACGCGGGGGTCGAGGTGTTCGCGGCGAAGGGTTACTTCGCGGCGCGCGTCGACGACATCGTGAAGCTCGCCAAGACCTCGCACGGGACCTTCTACCTGTACTTCTCCAACAAGGAGGACCTCTTCCGCGCGCTCGCGGCCGAGGTGTCCGACGAGATGCAGACACTCGCGGAGTCGCTCGGTCCGCTCGTGCCCGGCCCCGCCGGCCAGGAGTCTTTGCACGAGTGGATCTCGCGCTTCGCCGACCTCTACGACCGGTTCGGACCGGTCATTCGCGCGTGGACCGAGGCCGAGATCGGGAGTCACGAGTTCGGCCGGCTCGGCAACGACGTAATGGTTCGCTTCACCCGGGTGTTGACCATCCGCATCGAGCAGGCCGCGCCGCCGGACCTCGATCCGACGATCGCCGCACTCGCGCTCGTCGCGATGTTCGAGCGCCTCAACTACTACGCACTCGCGGGTCAGGTTCGCGCCCGCCGCGACGAGATCGTCGACACGCTCGCACTCGTGACCCAGCGCGCGGTGTTCGGCGCGGGCGGTGCCGCCGACGCCCCGCGATCACTCCGCTGACGCGCCGCCGAGGAGCCGGGAGTGCAGATCGCCCAGCTCCGACACGGGTCCCGAGTAGGCAACCTCACCCTTGGTCAACACGACCGCCTCGTCGGCCAGCGCGAGCGCGTGCTGCACGTGCTGCTCGACGATCAACAGCGTCGTGCCCGCGTCGCGGATCGTCGCCAAGGTGCGGTACACCTCGTCGACCACGATTGGCGCCAAGCCGAGTGACAGCTCGTCGGCGATCAGCAGCCGGGGCCGCTCCACGAGCACGCGAGAGAGCGAGAGCATCCGCTGCTCCCCACCCGAGAGCGTGCCCGCGAGCTGGCGGCGCCGCTCGCCCAGGCGCGGGAACAGCTCGTAGGCGGA
>Ga0265313_10001569_pt1 | contig 21202 bp, 18 predicted proteins | sample 4123metaG_FD_203122 | JGI IMG/M metagenome (GOLD analysis project Ga0265313, IMG submission 203122) | Rhizosphere microbial communities from Carex aquatilis grown in University of Washington, Seatle, WA, United States - 4-1-23 metaG | ecosystem: Host-associated > Plants > Roots > Rhizosphere >...
TCGGCGGCCACAAGGAACATCCAGGCAAGGCTGAGGCTGGTGCGCAGGCCGGTGAACAGGCTGGGCAGGGCGGCGGGAATGAAAATACGCCGGATCAACTCTGTCCCGCTCAGGCCGTACATTTCCCCCACCTCCACCTGCTTGCGATCCACGTCCCGGATCCCGGAAACCAGTCCGAGATAGACGGGAAAGAAGGCGCCGATGGCGATCAGGGTAATCTTGGGCAGTTCGTCGATGCCGAGCCATAGCAGCAACAACGGCACCCAGGCCAGACCGGGAATGGCACGGAGCGCCTGAAAGGTCGGGTCGAGGATGGATTCGGTTCGGCGCGACAATCCGACCGCCGCCCCGATCAGAATGCCCAGGCTGGCCCCAACCGCAAAGCCGCTCAGCACCCGCGCGGTGCTGACCAGGATGTGGGTGAGCAGGCCCTGCCGGGCCAACTCCTGCAAGGTGACCACCAGATCGCTGGGGGCCGGCATCAATCGTGACGGAATCCATCCGATATCCACCACCGCTTCGGTCAGGGCAAGCAGGGCAATGGGAACGATCCATCCCCACAAATTCAATCGAAATCCGGGCCTGGCCGGGAGAGCCTTGGCGGCTCTCCCAGGGGTAGCGGAGCGGTGAAGGACGGCCTCCATCACGGACATGGTTCGCCTCAGTTGGTCTTGGCGGTGGCCTTGACGGCCGCCTTGGCGAAGGAATCGTCCACCAATTCGGCGATGAAGCGATTGAGGTCGGTGCCCTTGCGCACGATCTCCTCGTCCAGCAAGATCGGCGCGGTGGCGTAGAGGGTATCGATGTGCTGGGCCTCGGGGATCGGTTTGGTGAAATTGGCGCGGGTCAACTGGCGCTTGATCACCTCGACGCTCTGCTTGGACTCCTCGGCCACCAGCTTGGCAACCTCCTCGGGGTTGGCCAGAATCCACTGGCGCGCCCGCTCATAGACCGTCAGCACGCGGGTCAGGTGCTCGGGATACTTCCTGATGAAGTCGTCGCTGGTGTTGAGGAAGCCATAGCTGCTGAAGGCAGGGTTGCGATAGATCAGCTTGCTGCCGGCATCCAGTTCGGTGGCGGCAAGGAAGGGGTCGAGACCGGCCCAGGCGTCGACCGATCCCTGCTCCAGGGCCACGCGGCCCTCGGGATGCTGGAGATGGACGATCTCCACGTCGCTCTTCTTCAGGCCGTTGGCGTGCAGCGCCCGCAGCAGGAAGAAGAACGGATCGGTGCCTTTGGTGGCGGCGATCTTCTTGCCCTTGAGCTCGGCTACCGAGGTGATGGGCGAATTCTTGGTCACCGCCAGCGCGGACGCTTCCTGGGTATTGAAGATATAGACGGTCTTGACCGGCTGGCCATTGGCACGGCTGACCAGGGCCGAGATTCCCGAGGTCGAGGCGAAATCGCTGCTGCCGCTGTTGAGGAATTCCAGCGAGCGGTTGCTGCCCTGGCTGAACAGCCACTTGATCTCGATTCCGTCCTTCTTGAACTCGTCCTCGAGCCATCCGAACTTCTTGATCACCAAGGACGGCGGCGAGTAATAGGCGTAGTCAAGGCGGATTTCCTTGGGGGAATCGGCCATGGCCGATCCGGCGAACAGGGTGGTGGCCACCGCGACGGCGGCCTTGGCCAGCCGGTTCAGAACGCTGCTCTTCATCATTGTCCTCTCCATGGGATCACCAGTACCGCAGGGCGCTGCGGTAAATTTGCTCCAGATCGTCCACCGTCACCGGTGATGGCGCGTTGTCGATCAATCGTTTTTGCTCAAAGGCCTCGGCCGCCAGCAATTGCACGTCGGCCGCGCCATAGCCGACCGCCGCCAAGCCGGAGGGAAGGCCGGTATTGCGCATCAGGCGGATGAACTCGGACGCCACCGCCTCTCCCGCCTCCCCCGCCGAGGCACCGCCCAGGGCATGCAAGACATCCTGAAAGCGCTGGGGAGCCGTTGGTCCCGCATGGCGGAAGGAGGCCGGGGCGTTCAGGGCCACGGCGATACCATGCGGGATCAGCGCATGGTCCTGGGGCCAACCCTCGGCCCGCCACTGGCGTACGTGATGGGCCACCGGATAGGACAAGGCATGGGGCAGATGGTTGCCGGAGTTGCCGAAGCCGATCCCCGCCAGCAATCCGGCGAACATCAGTGCCGCCCGGGCGTCGCGGTCGGTGGAATCGCCAATGGCCCGCTCCAGGTTCCGCGCGGTCAACCGGATGGCTTCCAGGCAGGCCAGCGAGCTGAACGGATTGGCTCCCTGGTTTTGTGGGCGGGGCGAGGAGGCATCGGGGCGCGCCCGAGCGGTAAAGGGACGGGCCGTATAGCTTTCGATGGCGTGCGACAGCACGTCGAAGCCGTTGGACGCCAGGACCGGAATGGGCAGGTAATCCAGTGCCAGCGGATCGGCGACCCCCAGGGACGGGCGCAACGCCCTGCCGAGGATACCGGTCTTCACCCCCTTTTCAGCAAGGTCGAAAATGGCGATGCCTGTGGTCTCGGCGGCCGTCCCGAAGGTCGTGGTACAGGCGATGTGGGGCTTCAGCGGCCCAGGCGGCGGCAAAGCCCGGCCGAGGGGGGCATTGACGTAGTCGAGGAACGGGGCCGGCCATGTCGACAGCAGGTTCGCGGCCTTGGCGGTATCCATGACGGAGCCGCCGCCCAGAGAAACGAAGCCGTCGACGCCAGCCTCGATGGCCGCCTGGGCTGCGCGGCTGATGGCCGTGTCGGTGGGTTCCACCACGACCTCGTCAAACACCACCACCTCCACGCCGGCGCCAGTCAACGCGTCATGGGCGGTTTGGAAGAGCGGGAGACCGCGAATCCGGGAATCGGTGACCAGCAGCACCCGGCGCAGGCCAAACGCCTTCGCGTCGCCACCGATCTCGGTCAGCACGCCGGGGCCGAATTTGATGGCGTTGCCTTCCACGGAGAAGGCAGTTTCTCCGTTCGGACGAAGCCGGAAATAAGGATCGAGAAGGGTCATGGATGCACCGCTTAAATCTAGTGGAATATAGGATTATTGCAGGGCATTCTGTCAATGGCAGACTGCAAGCAGTCATTTTGTGACAGGAGCCTCCGGTGACCACTTTGCCCGCCTTATTCAGCCTTGCCGGCCGTACTGCCTTGATTACCGGAGGGAGCTCCGGCATCGGCGAAGCCATGGCCAATGCCCTCGGCGAAGCCGGTGCCGGCCTGATCCTGGTCTCCGAGCGCGAAGACCGTCTGGAATCGGCCCAAGCCAGGTTCCGAGACCAGGGCCGCGATGTCCGTTCCCACGTCTGCGACCTGACCGACATGGAGGCCTTGCAGAGGTTGCTGAGGGCGGTGGGCGAGGTGGACATCCTGGTCAATGCCGCCGGCATCAATCTCCGCCAGCCCTTCGCCGAAGTGACCCCCGCCGCATGGAATCTTCACCTTGATCTGCATCTGAGGGCGCCGTTCTTTCTGGTGCAGGGGGTAGCTCCCGCCATGAAACGGCGCGGCTGGGGACGCATCATCAACATCGCCTCGCTGCAATCGTCCCGCGCCATGCCCGATAGCGCCCCTTATGGTGCGGCCAAAGGGGGGGTCGTCCAGTTGACGCGGGCCATCGCCGAGGAATGGTCCCGGCATGGGGTCACCTGCAACGCCATCGCGCCCGGCTATTTTCCGACCGACCTCACCGCTCCGGTCTTCGCCGATCACCAGCGTGCGGCTCAGCTGGCCGCCCAAACCGCCATCGGCCGCAATGGCCGTTTGGAGGATTTCACGGGATTGACGGTGTTTCTAGCCAGCGAGGCATCATCCTATATCACCGGTCAGGTCATCGGACTGGATGGCGGTTTCACGGCGAAATGAGCCGGGCTCAGGTCGCAATCCCGGCGGGATCGGCCTCTTGTACTGTCGAAAAACGTGATAACCAAAAGATCAGGCAAAGACCGGTGGGAGATTGATCCGGTGACGGACGCCTTTTCCTCCCGTTTGTCGCCAAGCCGCCATGGCTGGGGAGTGGTGGCGGCCCTGGCGGCGGCACAGTTGGTGTCGTGGGGGACGCTGACCTACAGTTTCTCGCTGATGGTCATTCCCATGGAAGCCGAACTGGGCTGGAGCCGGACCGAGGTGAACGGCGCCCTGTCCCTGGGCCTGTTGGTGGCGGGCCTTCTGGCCTATGCCATCGGCGGCACCATCGACCGAGGGGGCGGGCGCCGGGTCATGACACTCGGCTCGCTGCTGGGAGCGGCTCTTTTGGCGGCCTGGTCCTGGGTGGATAGCCTGCCGGCATTCTATCTGATCTGGATCGGGCTGGGGGCCGCCATCGCCGCCAGCCTCTACGAGCCGGCCTTCGCGGTGCTGACCCAGCTCTTTCCCTCCAGCTTTCGCACCAAGATCACCGCCATCACCCTGGTGGGTGGTTTCGCCAGTACGGTGTTCATGCCCCTGACCCAGATGCTGATCGGTGCCTATGGTTGGCGGCAGGCCTTGTTGCTGCTGGCCCTGTGCGTGGCGGCGATCAGTTTACCCATCCATGCCTTGTTTCTCCCCACGGATGACCGGAATTCGCGGACCGAACCGGTCTCGCGCAAGGAGAGCCGGGCCATGGTTCGCCGGGCCGCCGGCACGCGCGCCTTCTGGGGGCTGCTGATCTGCTTTTCCGCCTATTACGGCACCTTCAACGCCATGATCTTTCATATGGTCCCGCTGTTGACCGAGCGCGGCTTTCCGCCCCAATCCATGATCATCGCAATCGCCCTGATCGGTCCGGCCCAGGTGTTGGGTCGGGTCCTGCTGCTGGTTCGCCGTCCCCGCAGCCAGGCGGTGGGAGGCTGGGTGATCGGCCTCTTCACCCTGGCGGTGGGGGTGCTGGCCCTGGGCGGCCAGTCCCTGGCGGTGCTCTATTCCTTCGCCGTGATGTTCGGCGCCGCCAACGGCATCATGACCATTCTGCGCGGCACCGCCGTGCCCGATCTGCTGTGGCGCGAGGGCTATGGCGCGATCAATGGCGCCCTGTCCATGCCGGCCATGGCGGCCAAGGCCGCCGCTCCCTTCGTCGCCGCGCTGATCTGGGAGGCGGGGAAAAGCTATGACGCGGTATTGTGGACGGTGATCGGCGGTGGCGTGGTGGCCCTGGCCGGATTTCGGTTCGCCGTGTCCAGACCAGCCTGAATGGGACGATTATTTCCTCAACTGCCGGCAAGGTGATGAATGTCGGCGAAAAACAGGTCCTTCCAACTGGCCGGGGCCTTGCGGATGGTTCCGACGCGGGCCATGAAGTCGGTGTATTTGGTGATGTTCTGCGGTGCGATGGTGTAGCGGATATCCGGGTCCTTCAGCAGCGCCTCCACCTGATCGACGGTCTGCTTGGCATTTTCCAGCCGGACGAAGATCTCGGCCGCCTTGGTGGGGTTGTCGCGGATGATGGCATTGGCCTCCTCCACCGCCGCCAGAACGGCCTTGAAGACCTTGGGGTTGTCGTCGTGGAAACGGGAGGTCGCCCACAGGCCGCTGAAGGTGGCGGGTCCGCCGGTGACGTCATAGGAGGACAGGACCCGGTGAACCTTGGGGGCCTCCAGTTGCTGGTACTGGTAGGGTGGGCTGGTGAAGTGGGCGGTGATCTCGCTCTTGCCCGAGAGTAGGGCGGTGGTGGCGTCGGCATGGGACAGGCCGACGGTCAGGGTATCGAGTTTGTCGTATTGGCCGAAGGCCTGCTCGGCGGCCATCTGCAGGATGGTGGCCTGAAAGGCCACCTTCACCGCCGGAAGGGCGATGCGGTCCTTGTCGGTGAAGTCCTTGATGGATTTGATGCTGGGATTGATGGAATTGAGGAAGGCCGGCTGGGAGTTGAGTGCCGCCGCCGCCTTGATCTCGGCATTGCCCCTGGTCTTGTCCCACAGGGTGATGAAGGGGGTGATGCCGGCAGCGCCGAAATCGACGCTTCCCGACAGCAGGGCATCATTGACGGCGGTGGGCTGTCCCAGGGCGGTGTAGCGGGCGGAAAGCTCCAGCCCTTGCGCCTTGGCCTGCTTTTCCACCAGCTTCAGATCCTGGAGCAGGTAGACCTGGAGATAGCCCAGCCCGGTCATGCGGGCGAAGCGGACCTCCGCCACCTCGGCCCAAGCCGGGGAGGAAAAGGCCATGGCGGCGGCTAATGCCAAAGTCTTGATCCTCATAGCGTCGCTCTCCTTGGTCCTTCGCCGACCATCAGCAGGTCGGACAATGCACGTGAAATCTGGTCCGGGGTATAGACCACTACTGCGCCTGCCTCGGTCAGGGCGCAGCGCTTGGCTTCCCAGCCGCCGTCACTTCCGGTGACGATGGCTCCGGCGTGGCCCATGCGGCGCCCCGGCGGGGCGAAGCGTCCGGCCAGGAAGGCAACCACCGGCTTGTCCAGGGTTTCGGTCACCCGGGCGGCTTCCTCTTCCAGTCCGCCGCCGATCTCGCCCAGCAAGACCACCGCATCGGTGCCGGCATGGCCGGCGAACACCGCTAGCGCCTCGGCCGTGGTGGTGCCGGGCAGGGCGTCACCGCCGATACCGATGAAGGCTGACTGCCCCAATCCGGCGCGGGTCAGGTTCAGGCAGACCAGGGTGCCGAGGCTGCCACTGCGCGAGATCACCCCGATGCGGCCCGGCTTGAAGACGCGGTTGTTGAAGGCTGGCATGATGCCGGCGAAAGCCTGTCCCGGCGTGACCAGGCCGGCGGTGTTCGGCCCGATGATCCGCGCCCCGTTTTCGCGGGCCAGGGCATGAAGGATCATCACGTCCTGGATGGGGATATGCTCGGTAAGGATCACCAGCAGCCGGGCTCCGGCGGCGATGGCGTCGCGGCCGGCTTCGAGGGCGGCGGTGGGTGGAACGAACAGCAGGGCGACCTCGAAGCCGGCTCCCTGGGCAAGGGCATCGGCACCGCTGGCCCAGACCGGCCGGGTCAGATGGGTCTGGCCGGCGCGGGCGGGGTTTACGCCGCCGACCACCCGGGTGCCATAGGCGATCATCCGTTCGGTCCAGAATGTGGCCTGCCTGCCGGTGATACCCCAGACCAGGACCCGATCCTTGGCGGAGAGGATCATCGGGCCTCCTCCACAGCTTGACGCACGGCGTCTTCCAAGCGTTCGAAGGGCTTGATGCCCAGGCGATCCCGTAACAGCCTCACCGCCTCGGTCGCGCCGGTGCCGTGGATTGAGAAGAACACCGGGACCTTGGGCTTGAGCGCGTCCCAGGCATCCAGAACGCCCTTCACCATCACGTCGGTGCGGGCATAGGCGCCGCAGAAATTGATCACCAGACTCTTGACGGCCGGATTCCCCAGAACCAGGGCGAGGGCTGGCTTCGCCTTGGTATAGGCATCGCCGCCGATCTCCAGGAAATTGGCGGCCCGGCCCCCAAGATGGGCGATGATGTCCACGGTGGTCATGGTCAGGCCAGCGCCATTGGCCAGCACCCCCACTTCGCCTCCGAGATCGATGTAGTTGAGCCCCAGCTCGCGTCCTTGTCTTTCCCGTTCGCTTTGGCGGCCCTCCGGGGGGAAGGGGGCCTCGGGATGGCGAAAGAGCGCCGAATCATCCAATGTGATCTTGCAATCGGCGGCGATGAGGGAGCCATCGGCCAAAAGGGCCAGGGGGTTGATCTCCACCAACTCGGCCTCGATCTCCCGCCAGATGCCGTACAGGGCGATCAGGGCGGCGGCCAGGGCCTCCGGATCGGGGATGCCCAGCCCGGCGGCCATTTGGCGGGCTGCGTCGAGGTCAAGGCCGTGGAGGATGTCCACCGGCAGCCGCCGCATCCCCGGCGCGGCGCCGCAGAATCCCGCTTCCACCTCCTGGCCTCCGTCCAGGGACAGCAGCAGCAGCGGCCCCTTGGTCGCGGCGTCGATGGTGATCGCCACGTAAAGCTCGCGGGCGATATCCAGGCGCTCCTCCACCAGCACCCGCTGAACCGGAAAGCCCAGCAGGGTGGAGCCTAGTAAGGATTTTGCCACCTGGGCCGCCGCCGCCGGTCCCCGGGCGAACAGAATTCCGCCGGCCTTGCCGCGTTTGCCGGCGGGAATCTGGGCCTTGATCACGACCGGACCGATGGCCGCTGCTGCGGCGGCGGTTTCGGTACCAGTGGAGCACAGACGCGCTCGCGGCACCTTGACGCCGGCTGCAGCCAGGATGGCTTTGCCCTGGTGTTCAAGAAGGTCCATGGCCGTGACGCTCCCAGTAAGCCCCGAACAGGTCGCCTTCGCCCGGCCGGTCCTCGGCGATGGGAGTGACCAGATGGGTGATATTGACAAAGTGGCGCCAAGACAGGTTCTCGCTGATGGAATTGCCGCCCCAGGTGCCGCAGCCCATGGACAGGGTGAACCCCAGCCCGTTGTCGAAGCCGCCGCCATTGCCGAAGGTGTGGGCCTGATTGACCAGGACCCGCACCGCGTCGATCTGTTCGGCCAGCCGTCGCGCACGGCCGGTGTCGCGGGTGTGGATGCCCACCGAATGGCCGCGTCCCTGATGGTTGAGCAAGCGGCGGGCCAAGTCCAGGGCGTGATCGAAATCGCGGGCCTGGTACAGGGTTAGCACCAGGGACAGCTTCTCACCCGAGAAAGGCTCGCCGGGGCCGATGGTCTCGGCGGGCACCAGGAAAAAACGGGCGTTACGGGCATCGGCGCCAAGCTCGAACCGCTCGGCCAGGAGGGCGGCATCCCGGGCGATCAGGGAGCGGTTCAGCTTGCCGTCCTGCCACAGGCGTTGGCCGATTCGCTTCTTTTCTTGCGCATCGACCACATAGGCTCCGGCCCGGTGCAGCGCCTCCAGGGCGCGGCCATATACGGAATTCAAGATGATCAGGGCATTCTCGGAGGAACAGGAGGTGGCGTTGTCGAAGCTTTTCGAAGCGGCGATCTTGGCGGCGGCATCCTCCATGTCGGCGGTCTCGTCGATGATCACCGGCACATTGCCAACGCCCACCCCGATGGCCGGCGTGCCGGAAGAATAGGCTTGGCGCACATTGGCCTGAGAGCCGGTGACGACCACCAAATCCACTTGGCGCATCAGCTCGGCGGTGGCATCGCGGCTGACCGGGCTGGGCAGGATCTGCACCAGATCGGCCGGCTTGCCGATGCGGGTCAGTTCGGCCCGCATCAGCGCCACCGCGTGGCTGGTGGTCTCCAGCGCTGCCGGCGACGGTGCGATGATGATGGCATTGCGGCCCTTGATGGCCATCATTGCCTTGTTGACCGGGGTGGCTCCGGGATTGGTGGCGGGGGTGATGGCGGCGACCACGCCCACCGGCTTGGCGATCTTGACGATGCCTCTGGCCGGATTCTCCTCGATTACACCCACCGACCGGGCACGGAGCAGGTCGCGCAGGGTGCCGAAGGTCTTGCGCTGCTTCTTGACGATCTTGTCGGCTACGTTGCCCAGGCCGGTTTCCGCCACCGCCCGCTCGGCCAGATCGCGGGCGCGGTCGGGGCGATAGATGGACCAGGCCAGCGCCGTCACCGCCTCGTCGACCTCCGCCTGGCCCGCCTGGGCAAAGCCGGCCTGCGCCGCGCGGGCGCGGGCAACCAGCGAGGGGACGGCGGAAGAGGTGGGCATCATCGGCTCCAATTCTGGCGAGATTTGCCATGGTGCCAACGATAAGACCATAAGTCTAGTGGTCTAAATATGTTGGCGCCGGTGGATTGAGGTTGCGGTGCGTCTGCCGCTGACGGCGCCGCAGACCGGGACGGCGGACAGGACCGGTGGCAATTAATTGCTTTCGGCGAAGGGGCTGGGGTCCGAATAATCTATAATATAGTAAGGAGTAGAGATATGCCCACCCCTCCGGAAATCACCACCCTGAGCGCTACCGAGCTATCGCAAGCTTATGGAAACCGGCACTTGTCGCCTGTAGAGGTGGCGCGTGCCACCCTTGACCATATCGAGGCCGAGAATCCCAAGGTCAACGCCTTCGCCCTGCTGGACCGCGAGAGCGCTTATGAGGCTGCGCGCCTCTCGGAACGGCGCTGGGCGCGGGGCGAGCCTTTAGGGCCGGTGGACGGGGTTCCGGCGGCGGTGAAGGACCTGCTTCTGGCCAAGGGGTGGCCGACCCTGCGCGGCAGCCTCACCGTGGATGCCGATCAGTCTTGGGAGGAGGACTCGCCGGCCGTGGCCCGGCTGCGCGAGCAGGGGGCGGTGCTGCTGGGCAAGACCACCACCGCCGAATACGGCGCCAAGGGGGCCACTGACACCCTCCGGCACGGCATCACCCGCAATCCCTGGAACACCGCCAAGACCCCCGGCGGCAGCAGCGGCGGCGCGGCGGTGGCCGCCGCCCTGGGCTTCGGCCCCATTCAGATCGCCACCGACGGCGGTGGTTCCATCCGCCAGCCGGCGGCCTTTACCGGGTTGGTGGGATTCAAGCCCAGCTTCGGCTTGGTGCCCGGCTATCCCGCATCCTTCCGCGGCTCGCTGTTCCATGTGGGGCCCATCGCCCGTTCGGTGGAGGATGTGGCCCTGATTCTGAACAGCATTGCCCGTCCCGATCATCGCGATTGGTTCGCTCTGCCCCATGACGGCCGCGATTGGCGGCTGGGTCTGGAAGGCGGGGTCGAAGGCCTGCGCATCGCCTTCAGTCCCGATCTCGGTTACGCCGAGGTCGATCCGGAGGTGGCGGCTATCATCGCAGGGGCGGTCTCGGTGTTCAGTGACCTGGGAGCCACGGTGGAGAGGGCCGATCCCGGCTTTTCCGACCCCTACCGCCTGGCTCGTGGCCTGTCGGCGGCCGGTGCCGCTCGTCTGGTCGAATCTCTGTCGCCCGAGCGCCGTGCCCAGGCTGGTCCTGATCTGCTGGCGATGGCCGAAGACGGCCTGAGCATCGACCTGGACGCCTATATCGGCCTGAACGAGGAGCGGGCCGCGCTGGGCCGCAGGCTCAATGCTTTCCATCTCGATTGGGATTTGCTTGTCACGCCCACCACAACCGCGGCCGCCCCCGATGTGGAGGCCAAGCCGGCGCGTGGTGCCTTCACCTACCCGTTCAACCTGACCAAGCAGCCGGCCATCTCGATACCTGCCGGCCTTACCTCGGCCGGCCTGCCGGTGGGGCTGCAGATCGTCGGACCACGCCCCCATGGCGATGCCCTGGTTCTGCGCGCCGCCCGCGCTTTCGAGCGTGCCCGGCCGTTCACGCTGCCCAGCAGGGCGAAGGGGGGGCATCATGCGTAATTTGACTGCTCAGGTCAGGGGCTGGCTGCGCCAGTTCGCCGGGGCGATTGTGCTGGCGGGGGTGGCAATGCCGGCCTCAGCCCAGGAGATCACGATCGGAGAGGGCATCGCCGCCAGTTGGGTTCAGTTTTTCGTCGCTGATGAGCGCAAGCTGTGGGAACAGCAAGGGCTGGCGCCCAAAAGCATCCTGTTCGCCTCGGGCCGTCTGGTGCTGGAGGCGGTGGCTGGTGGCCATGTTGTGATCGGGACCGCCGCCGAGACTCCGGTCATGTTCGCCGCCGTCAATAATTTGCCGATACGAATCATAGGCACCTTGAATCGCTACGAGAATTTCGATCTGGTGGCGATCAAGGACATCAGGACCATCGCCGACGTCAAAGGCCGAAAGATCGGTTACGCCCAAGGCACCAACGCCCATTACTACCTGTTCAAATTGCTGGAAAAGGCCGGGCTGAAGCCGGGGGATATTACCGCCGTCAGCCTCAGTCCCGGCGATTTCGTCTCCACCTTGGTCAATGGCGGCATCGATGGATTCATCTGGAGCGAGCCGCATCAAAACCAGGCCCTGGCCCAGGGACCCGACCGCTTCCACGTCATCCATACCCCCGGCCTCTACACCACGTTTTCCAGCATTATCGCCCTGCAATCCACCATCGACCAAAAGCCGGAATTGTTGGTCAAGGCTCTCAAGGCCCTGATTGCCGGCGACCGATTCGCCCGCGAGAACCCGGAGGAGGCCATCGCCCTGGTGGCGGCCAAGGTCAAACTGGACCCGCAGATCGCCAAACAGCAATGGCCCAAATTGAATCTGGCCATCGAGCTTGACCGCGAGGCTTTGGTGCGGGAGTTGGAGGCCCAGGCCAAATGGGCGGTGGCCAACAATCTGGTCCGGCCCGATGCCAAGTTGCCTGACTTCAACACGGTGGTGGTGTCGGGGCCTTTGGAGGCGGCACGAGCGCAGTTGAAACAATGAGGGCCACGCGGTCCGCCCTTCACGGGGCCGTGGGGACGGCGCTGTTCTTTGGCGGCTGGGGGAGGTGCTCAGCCGATCAGGTCTGGTCAACGTCGTCATGCTGCCCCCTCCCAGCGGCATTGTCCTTGCCGCCTGGGCTCTGGTTGGCAATGGTGAACTGCAAAGCCATCTAGCCGCCAGCCTGTGGCGCGCGGCAGCCGGGTTTGCCGCCGGCGGTGCCTTGGGCGTCCTGCTCGGTCTCGCCATGGCGCGATTGCCCCGCTTCGGCAGCTTTATTCATCCGCTGGTCCAGATGGCCCGTGCCATTCCGGCGCTCGCCTTCGTGCCGCTGGCGGTGTTCTGGTTTGGTATTGGCGAGACCTCCAAGATATTCCTGATCGCCTGGGGGGTGTTCTTCCCCACCTGGGTCAACACCTTCATCGGGGTGCGGGACGGAAACGAACTGCTGATCCGCGCCGGGGCCTGCCTTGGGGCGCGAGGGTGGCGGATGACGGCGTTCGTGGTTCTGCCCGGAGCCCTGCCATTCATCATCGCCGGACTGAGGATCAGCCTTTCGGTCGCCTTGATGATCCTGGTGGCGGCTGAACTGACCGGGGCGGCATTCGGCGTCGGCTATTTGATTCAGATGTCCCAGATGGTGTTTCGGGTCGATCAGATGTTCGTGGGGCTGCTGGTTCTGGGGCTGATGGGCTTCGCCAGCGATTTCCTGTTCACCACCGCGGTGGCGGCGCTGCTGCCCTGGTACGGCGCCGAGCGGCGGGTCAAGGCCAAGACCGGGCCCGCCCGATCTCCTCGACCAGGGTGAGTCCGCCCCGGAAGCCGCCATGGCCGCCCGCCAGTCCAAGCCGCCGGGTGGGAAAGGATACTTCGACGAAGGGGAGGCCCAGTTCGGCTGCTGCCAGACGTTCAAAATCGCTGCCCAGGATGATTTCGGCATCGCTGTCGCGCAGGATGTCCTCGATTTCGCCCGCATCCTCGCTGAAACGGATTTCGGGGAACTCGGCCGTCAGCCGGGTGCGGGACTCGGGAGGCGGATTGTCGGTGACGATCATGGCGTGTGCCCGCCACCCCAGGGTCCCGGTCAGGAAGCGGGTGAGGCCGGGCGCATGCAGGCTGCCCGCCACCACGGCGAAGTCCGGTTGCGGTCCCTGGCGGAAGAAGGCTTCCGCCGCCAGATCGAGGCCATAAGCCTCGCGCCGGGTCTCTGCCGCCAGGAAGGTCTCCAACGCCGGCAGATCGGCCCCGATCACTTCGTCCAGGCGGAGCAACAGGGCGGCGGAGGCGTCGGCGCCCACCGGCAGCCCGTCGGTTTCCAGCCAGGGAATACCGAACTGGCGTTCCAGCTCCCGGGCCGGTCCGACGCCCCAAGGCGACACCACCAGGGTGAGCTGGGCGCGGGCGAGGTCGCGCAGACCCTGCACTCCACCGTCGGGGCCGAAAAGCGCATTCGGATGCAGCCCGATGCCGGCGATCATGCGCGACAGTTCTTCCAGATCAGCCAGCCAGAAGGCATCCTGGCGCGGCACCAGCCCCAGGATATTGATCAGGCCGGGAATCCCGCCCTCGGGCCTGGGCGCCAGCACCGAATGGCGGGCGATGATGGCGTTCAGGAACAGCCCATAACCGTGATGGGCCGAGCCATGGAAGCCGGCGGCGCCGACATCGATGACCGTCTCGCCCTGGTCACGGACCTCCTTGACCATGGCCTGGCTGTCATCGCCGATCATCTCGGCGGCGCAGCCGCTGAGGACCACGTGAAGTTCACCCTCCACCAGCTGAATGGTGTTCTTGAGCTGCTCGCGCAAGCGCGAGGTGCCGCCGAACACGATCTGCTTCTCGGATAGGTTTGAGCTGGCGGCGGCATCGCCTCCTACCAGTTGGAGCGCCTGGAAGCCGCAGCCGGTGGTGGAGTGGATCACCGGCACCACGCCGGGGATGGCGGCGGCGGTGTACAGCGCGCCGTGCAGAGCGCAGCCGGTGCGCGAACGCAGGAGCGGAATCGCCATCTATTTGACCTCGATTTTGATGTGCCAGTCTGGACTGCGCTTGAACCAGGCGGGGCGATAGGCTGACGGCGCCTTGGCCAGACGCGCCGCCAATGTGGGTTTGGCCAGGACTTTGCTGGTTTGGCGCGCCAGATGCGCGGCGCCGCGCAGTCCCAACAGGTCGTCCGGCCGCACGGTCACAGCAGGAATCCCCAGCCGCGCCGCCACCAATGCCAGATCGGCGGGGCCGATGAACAGATCGGGAGTCAGCCGGGCCAGCCGGTTGACTTGTTCGAAGGGCTGGCCAGAGGCCACATGCAGAGGCAGGCCCGGTCGTTTGGTGGCGAAATCCTTCAGCGCCGTCACATGACTGCTGTCCACATGCTCGACGCTGACGCCCGCCACGATACCGCCCAGTTCCTCGACCAGATCGGCGGCGGCGAAGGCGGCGGCGGGGGGAAACGCCAGGGCGACGCGCTGGCCGGTCAGCGTTTCCAGCGTGGGGGCGGTGTCCCCCGGCACCTCCCGCCCGGTCGCTCGGGCGACCGCCGCGAGGAAGCGGTGGGTGGCGGCAATGCCGATGGGCGGCGGGAGGCGCAGGAATGGTACGCCATGCTGATGCTCAAGCCCCAATCCCAAGGCGTCGGTCTCGTCGGGTTGTAGGCTGACGGTGAGCGAGGCGGTGGCCGCCTGATGCAGCCCTTCGGCGGGCAGCAACTGGACCTCCAGCCTCAACTCGCTCAACAGCGTCTGGATATGGTCGAGGCCGGGGCCATGATCCACCGCAAGCAGGTTGATCCGGTCGGAACGCCGGCCGGCTGAGGACGGCGACACCAGCGGCAGCAGGGCCTGAGCGGCGGCATCGAATCCGGTGGCGGCGATGCGGGAGCGGAAGCCGTCGCTACGCACCACCACCACCGGAATTTTCAGCTCTTCGGCGGCCTCCTCGGCGGCGGACCGGATATCGTCGTTGTTGATGGCCACCACCGGGGTGGCGACGACGAAGATCGCCCAGGGACGATGACGGTGAAACAGGGAGCGGATGGCCTGGCTCAGCGCCTTGTCCGAGCCCAGGATGGTGTCGCGCTGGTCCAGATTGGTCACTGCCCAGGCCCCCCGGGCGGTGCGTGGCAGGACCGCGGCGCAGCCGCGTGCCCCATGCACGACGATGCCGGTGCCATGGACGGCGCCGAGGATGCTCAACGCCTGGGTGATGTCATCGGGGCCGGTCTGGGCGAAGGTGCGGATGCGCTGAAAGGCATCACCGCTCTCCAACTCGGCGATCAGCGGTGCGACCTCGCCGAGATAGGCGCCCAACGCGTTCAGCCGCTTTTCCCGGGTGGCCAGTTGGGGTTTGCGCGCCAACTCAGATGCCCTCCCGGGCGCTGACGATTCCGGCTTCGACCCCGAACACCCGGTCGCCCCATTCCTTGGCCCAGGTCTTCAACTCCGGGGGATTGAGCGGCTTGGGGATGCCGGTGTCGTGGTTGCCGGCGATGTGCCGGGCCAAGCCGCGATAGATCTCGGCCTGCTCCGATTGCGGCGCCGCCTCGATGACGGTGCGGCCGTATAGCTCGCTCTGAGCCACAGTCAGCGAACGCGGCACATAGCCGATCACTCCGGTGCCGGTACGGTCGGCGAAGTCGTCGATCAGCGATTTGGCGTAGGGGGCCTGGATGCTGTTGGCGATGATGCCGCCCAGGCGGGCTCCTCCCGACGGTGCGTATTTGTTGATGGCTTTGAACAGGTTATTGGCGGCGAAGATGGCCATGAAGTCCGACGAAGTGACTACGAAGGCGGCTTCGGCGATGCCGTCGCGGATCGGCACGGCGAAGCCGCCGCAGACCACGTCCCCCAGTACGTCGTAGAGCACGAAATCGGGCTTGAACTCCTCGAACAGGTTCAATTCGTGCAGCAGGTCTACGGCGGCGTTGATGCCGCGCCCGGCGCAGCCGACACCCGGCACCGGACCACCCGCCTCGACACAGAGGACGCCGCCGAAGCCCACAGCCGAGACGTCGGAGATGGACAGCTTGCTATGCTCGCGCAGGCTGTCCAGTACCGTGGGCAGGTCCTCGCCACCGCGCAGGATGGTGGTGGAATCGCTTTTTGGGTCGCAACCGATCTGGATGACGCGATAACCCGATTCGGCTAGGGCGGCGCTGATGTTGGAGGTGGTGGTCGATTTGCCGATGCCACCCTTGCCGTATACGGCGATATGCTTGCCCGTGCTCTCGCTCACGATCGCTCCTGGATCTCTTGGGGAAAGGGAATGGGGCGGCGCGCCAGCAGCAAGGCCGCCATGGCCGCGAAGAGTGGCACGAAAGCGGCGAACACTGCCCGGGTGCCAAAATGCTCGGCAACCAGCCCACCGAACATGGGGCCGAGGGAGACGCCGCTACTCATGGCCGCCAGGAACAGGGCGGCGACCTTGCCCTTTTCCCCCGGAAGCCGGGCGGCGCAGTTGGAACTGGCCAGTTGCAACAGCCCCAGGCCCAGGCCCAACCCCAGCGCGCAGGCCACCAGCGAGACCGGGCCACCGGCCAGCGACAATCCGGCGAATCCGGCGGTGGCCAGCGCGATACCCGACAGGCTGGCCACATGGCGTGGCTGGCGCGTGGCGATGTCGCCCGCTCCGAACACCACGGCGATGAAGGCCAGCCCCTCGGCGCCCAGCAACAGGGAGGCCTCGGCCGGTGTCAGGGATAGGACGGAGACCGCCAGCACCACGCCAAAGGTGGCGAAGGTGGCGAAGCTGGCCGCTACCAGGGCCTCGGTGGCCAGGGCGTCGATGACATCGGGTCGACGCAGATGATGGCCGAAATCCCGGAGCTGGGAGCGGATGGTGGTCCGCAGGCCGAGATCGTCGCGAGGCCTGGGAGGATCGGCAGGAGCCGCCAGGGTCAACGCCGCCGGGATCAGCATGACCGCGACCACCAGATGAAACAGGGTCTCGAAGCTCACCCGGCCCAGCAGCTGGCCGCCCAGGACCGGTCCCAGCACGGTCAGGCCGAGGGACAGCGACCCTTTGTACCAACCGACCCGGCTCATGCCGAATTGAGGCAGCGATTGGAAGAACGAGGCGTTCAACGCGGTGAATTTCATGGAGCGGAAGGTGCCCTCGGTCAACATCAGCAGGGCGAGGGCCAGAGGCGTCTTGACCAGGGCCAGGGCCAGCACGCACAGGATGGCCACCGTGTTGCCCAGGTGGAACATTCGTTTGGGGCCGAAATGGTCGATGATGAAGCCAGCGGGAATGACCGCACAGAGCAGCCCCAGTCCAGCGGCGCCGCGCACCGCCCCCAGTTCTACCTGATTGGCATCCAGGCTGAGGGCATAAAGAGGCAATGCCAGGTTCACCATGCCCAGCGCGATGCCGTTGCTGGCGTTCAGGGCGATGAAACTCGCCAATTGTCCGAGACGGGCTGCCCTAGATGACATAGTCGAGCAACGTCTCTTCCTCGCCGAAGAACTCGGCGTAGATTTTCTTGCGGATATCGATGAATTCAAAGCTGCTGCGGCTGCGCGGCCGAGGCAGGTCGATGGGCACGATCCGACGGATACTGCCGGGGCGCGGCGACATCACCACCACGCGGTCGCCAAGAAAGATGGCTTCGTCGATATCGTGGGTGACCAGGATGACGGTGGTCCGTTCCGACTGCCAGATGCGCAGGATTTCCTGCTGCATGTTGATGCGGGTGAGGGCGTCCAGAGCGCCGAACGGTTCGTCGAGAAGCAGGGCTTTGGGGCGGTTGACCAGGGCACGGGCAATGGCGACCCGCTGCTGCATGCCGCCCGACAATTGATGGGGATAGGCCGTGGCGAAGGCCTCCAGGCCCACCAGGGCGATATGCTCTCGCACCGTCTGCCTGCGGGCTGCGGCGGGAAGGTCCGAGCCGCAGCCGAAAGCGATGTTCTGTTCGACGGTGAACCACGGCAGAAGCCTTGATTCCTGGAAGACGATGCCGCGGTCCGTTCCGGGGCCGGTGATGGGAGCGTCACCCAGGTGGATCGTGCCCTCATACTCGCGCTCCAGGCCGACGATCAGGCGCAGCAGGGTGCTTTTGCCGCAGCCGCTGCCGCCGACGATGCTGACGAATTCACCCGGCTTGACCGCCAGCGAGATGTCTTGCAGCACGGTCAAGGGGCCAGCCTCGATGTGGAAGGTCTTGCTCAGGCGCTCGATGGTCAGGGTTTGCCCCAGCTGTGCCGTCATCTGCTTGGCCTAATTGGTTTGGATGTTGACGTTCCAACGCAAGACCCGCCGTTCCAACTGGCGGATCAGAACGTCGATGCTGAGGCCGGTGATGCCGATGGAGGCGACCCCAACCAGCATGACGTCAGGTTGCGAGAGTTCGCGGGCATACATGATCAGATAGCCGACGCCGGCCGATGCGGCGACCAGTTCGGCGGCGATGACGCTCATCCACGCGATACCGATGCCGATGCGCAGGCCGGTGAAGATGGCCGGCAGGGACGATGGCAGGATAACGTTCCACCACAGCGACAGGCGGCCCTTTTGCAGGACCTGGGCCACTTCGATGATCTTGCGGTCGGTGTTGCGGATGCCGTGGATGACGTTCAGCAGCACCGGCCAGAAGCTGCCGATGGCGATCAGGGTGACTTTCGATGCCTCGTCGATTCCCATCCACAGGATCAGCATGGGCACCCAGGCGATGATCGGTACCGGCCGCAACAGGCCGGTGATCAACAGCAGGGACCGCTCCACCCGCTTCGACAATCCGATGATGAAACCGAAGGCCAGGCCGAGTGTGGATCCCACCACGAAGCCTTGCAGCACCCGGGTGATGCTGATCAGCAGATGGTTGCCCAACTCGCCGCTTCGCAGCAGATCGACCAGGGTGAGCCAGATGGTTGAGGGAGCCGGGAGGACCGAGAGCCGGATCAGTCCCCGTTGGCACAGAATTTCCCAGACCAGCAGCAGAACGGCCGGTGCTACCGCGGGGAGCAGAAATGGCGCGGGGTGCAGCCGTCGCCACACCGCGCCGGGCGACGGCAGTCTCCCCAATTCCAGCCGCACGGCGGGTGGGAATGGCGCGGTCTTGTCCGATGCGTGGGGCGCCATGTCTCGCCGTCCTACTGCGCGCCGATATGGTTCAGAAAACTGGCATCGACCAGATCGCTGATGCTGACCTCACGGCGCAGTACGCCGCTGTCGCGTAGGAAAGAGGTGGTCAGCTCGAAGGAGTTGATGACGGTGGGAGTCAAGCGGACGTCGTAACTTTGGTGGGTAATGTAACGGGCCACGACATTCGGCGGATAGCCGGTCGCCTTGGAGATGATGGTGATGGCTTCTTGCGGATGCTCCTTGATGAAGGCTTCCGCGCGCAGGAATATCTTGAGAATCCGCTCGACCACATCCGGATAGTCTTTGGCGAACTGGCCGGAAACCAGGATGACGTTGGCGTTGTCCTTGATGCCCTCGGCGGTCACGAGGCTCCTGGCACTGTGCTCTTCCTCCAGGATCGACAGCCAGGGGTCCCACGGGATGCCGGCGTCGATGTTGCGCTGTTCCAGAGCGAGCTTGATGTCCGGCGGCGACAGGTTGACCAGTTGGATGTCGGCGGGCTTCAAGCCGGCGTTCTTGAGGAGGATGAACAGAAAGTGGTGGGCTACCGAGCCGACGGTGACGCCAATCTTTTTGCCCTTGAGGTCGGAAATGTTCTTGGCGGTGGAGTCCGGGGGAACCAGCAGGGAGAGGCCTTTGCCGCCGGAAATTGGCACGCCCACCGCCTTGATGTCGATGTTGTTCGCCCGGGCCAGCAGGGCCGGCTGATCGCCGGTCAGGCCGAAGTCGATGCGGCCGCCGGCGAAGGCCTCGATGATCGGTGGGCCGGAGACGAACAGTCTTGGCTCGAAGGTGATGCCGTCCTTGGCGAATTCCTCCTTGAACCACCCCTGGTCGGTGGCGATGACGAAATTGCTGTGGGGCAACTGGTAGGCGAAGCGGATCACCTCCGGCCTCTTGGCGTCAGCGGCCTGGGTGGGGCAGGTCAGGCCGATGGTCAGGGCCAGGGCGGCCAGCACGGCGGTGATAGAGCTGCGCATGAATTCTGTCCTTTATTCCGCCGCGGAGGCGAGTTTGGTGTCGGCGAAGATGGGGAGAAGTTCGTCCTGGATGCGCCAGATATCGTGCTGGAGGCTGTCCGAGGAGGCGTGGCAATCGAAGATCTGGTCGTAGGTGAAGCCGTTCTTTTTCCAGATGACCACTAGCTTTTCCGCCAGATCCAGGTACCAGCCAGGCTCGGGGGCGCGATGGCCTTCAAGCTCGGAGCCGGGATTGGGGCACCAGATGGTGGAGGTTCCGACCACGCCCTTGGAGGCGAGATATTCGAAGCCGGCCAGGGAACTTTTCTTGGGCTCGATGCCGGCGACGATGTTGGACCGTACCCGACCATGGCCGAACACCTTGACCGCATATTCCAGCGCCTTGACCCAATGCTCCCAGCCGCCACCGCCCCGGGACTTGCCGGGGCAAATGGCGTCGTAGATGCCCTTGTCCCAGATTTCGATATTCATGGCGGTGGTGCGGTAGCCCGCTTCCTTGAAGCGGTCGATATTGCGCAGGTCCAGCGGCGCGGCCACGGTGGCGGTGCCGTTGAAGTCCTCGCGACCGGTATGGCGCTGGATGGATTCGGCGACGTCCAGATAGTATTCCAGCTCGCGCCGTTCGGGGATGACGCCGCCGCTGATGGTGAGGTGGTCGATGGCGTCCTCGGCATAGGCCTGGGCCACGGTCTCGCCGATCTGCTTGGCGTTCTTCCAGAAGATGTTCTGGCGGTCGGCGTAGGTGTCTTTGGTGTAGTTGATGTTGCAGAACAGGCAGTCCTCGCCCTTGTCCTTGTAGGAGCATTCGTTGCTGTAGACCACGAACAGGTGGCGCTGGGCATAGAGCGCTCCGATGGTCGACATGTCCTTGCCGTCCGAGGTCTTGAGGCCGTAGAAGCCCGGACGCGGCTGGAAGGTCACCTCCGCCAGTTCCCGGCCTTCGTGGACGATGACGGTGCGGGTGCCATCCAGGACAATCTTGTGGGTGGATTTCGGATTCCAGCGGAACGGCACCGACAGCC
>Ga0265313_10001570_pt1 | contig 21191 bp, 22 predicted proteins | sample 4123metaG_FD_203122 | JGI IMG/M metagenome (GOLD analysis project Ga0265313, IMG submission 203122) | Rhizosphere microbial communities from Carex aquatilis grown in University of Washington, Seatle, WA, United States - 4-1-23 metaG | ecosystem: Host-associated > Plants > Roots > Rhizosphere >...
CTACTGCAGGCTCAGCGCGATAAAGCTTGGGTCGCCGTCCGCGGTGACCACCAGCAGCACGACCGCCTTCTTGCCGTCTTTCTTCAGCTTGTCGAGCCGCGCCTGCAATTCGACGGCGGTCGTCACAGGCTGCTGCTGCACCTCGGCGATCACCATGCCCGGCTGTAGCCGCTTGTCGGCCGCCGGCGAGTTCGCATCGACGCCGGTGATCAGCACGCCCTTCACCTTGTCCTTGATGTGGTGCTTCTTGCGCAGCTCATCGGTCAGGTTGGCGAGGTCGAGGCCGAGCGCCTTCTTCACCACCGGCTTGTCGTCCGCGCCGGAGTCCTTCTTGTTGGACGTGAGCACAGCCTGCTTTTCAGTGTCGGCGAGCTTGCCGAGCTTGACGGTCCTGGTCTCTTCCTTGCCCTTGCGGATGACCACCACCTCGACGTCCTTGCCGACCGGCGTCTCGGCGACGATCTTTGGCAGATCGCGCATCTCCTTGATGTCCTTGCCGTCGAACTTGACGACGACGTCGCCGGGGTCAAGCGCGCCCTTGGCCGGGCCCTTGTCGTCGATGCCGGCGATCAGCGCGCCGCGCGGCGGCGAAATGCTCAGGCTCTCGGCGATCTCGTCGTTGACCTGCTGGATGCGCACGCCGAGCCAGCCGCGCTGCACCTCGCCGGTCGAGCGCAACTGGTCGATCACTGGAATGACCGTCTTCGACGGGATGGCGAAGCCGATGCCGATCGAGCCGCCGGACGGCGAAATGATCGCGGTGTTGACGCCGATCACCTCGCCATTGAGGTTGAACAGCGGCCCGCCGGAGTTGCCGCGGTTAATCGAGGCGTCGGTCTGGATGTAGTTGTCGTAGGGCCCGGACTGGATGTCGCGGTTGCGCGCCGAGACGATGCCGGCGGTGACGGTGCCGCCGAGGCTGAATGGGTTGCCGATGGCGATCACCCATTCGCCGAGCCGGAGCTTGTCGCTGTCGCCGAACTTCACAGCCTTGACCGGATGCGGCGGCGTGAACTTGAGCAGCGCGAGGTCGGTCTTTTCATCCTTGCCGATCAGGTCGGCCTTCACAGTGGTGCCGTCATTGAGGATGACGTCGACCTCGTCGGCGTCCTTGATAACGTGATTGTTGGTGACCACGATGCCCGACGGATCGATGATGAAGCCGGAGCCGAGCGAGTTGACGCGGCGCGGGCGCGACGGTGTGTCGCCGTTCTGGCCGCCGCGGCGGTTCTTGAAGAACTCCTCGAAGAATTCCTCGAACGGCGAGCCCGGCGGCAGCTGCGGCATCTGGCCGCCGCTCATGTCCACGGTCTGCTTGGTCGAGACGTTGACGACGGCGTCGATCACCGATTCCGCCACGTCGGAAATGCCTTCCGGCCCGCGCGCGAAAACCGGCTGCGCGAATGTCGGCCAAACGATTGCGGCGACAGCCAAAACCGCGAGATTCGCGCGGCGGCGTTGCGTCAAACGACTGCGGATAGCGCCCATCGGCGTCAATTCTCCTGAAAGGGGATTCGCACCGACACTGCCCCCGTCCCCAAGGGGATTCAAGTGTTTCACCGGCATCAAGACGGCCTAATTCTGGCGCAAATACGATTGGTCAGCTTCGCACCAGCCAAACCAGGATAAGCCCAAACACCGCCGAGCCTATTCCGATCGCCCGCAATGTGAATTCCGGCGTTTGGACGACGGCGGCCATCGAGCGTTTCGCCGGGCCAGGAAAGGCCGCGAACACCAGACCTTCGATGACAAACACCAGACCGACGGCAGCGAGGAAGTCGGTCATGCCCGCCGCTTGCGTCAGCGTGCCGACGCAGCGCCGGTCGGCGCGGCCGGTGTCGTCGAGGCGCTCGGCGCGGCAGTACCGGCGGACGGCGCGGCGTCGCCGGCAGGCGGCTTGCCCGACGGATTGTTGAAGTAGCGGAAGAAGTTGCTGTCAGGTTTGAGGAGCAGCCGCGTGTCGCCCGCCTTGAGGCCGGTCTCATAAGCCTGCATCGAGCGATAGAACGCGAAGAAGTCCTGATCCTTGTTGAAGGCCTCGGCGAAGATCTGGTTTCGCGTCGCGTCGCCTTCGCCGCGCAGTTGCTCGGACTTGGCGGTCGCCTCGGCCACCAGCACCGTCACTTCGCGGTCGGCGCGCGAGCGGATTTCGGCGGCGCGCTGGGCGCCTTGCGCGCGGTATTCGGCCGCCTCGCGCTGACGCTCGGTCTGCATGCGCTGGTAGACCGCCTGGCTGTTCTGCTCCGGCAGATCGGCGCGGCGGATACGGGCGTCGACCACTTCAATGCCGTAGCCCTGCGCTTCGGTGTTGATGAGATCGCGGATACGCGCCATCAGGTCGGCGCGCTGATCGCGCACCACCTGGATGAAGGTCGCTTCGCCGAGCACACGGCGCAGCGCCGAATTGAGCAGAATGGCGAGCTGCGAATCCGCCGCCGTCTTGGAGCCCAGCGTCTGGAAGAAGCGCAGCGCGTCACGGATGCGATAGCGGGCGAAGGCATCGACCACCAGCCGCTTCTGATCCGACGCGATGACTTCCTGCGACGGCGAATCGAGATCGAGAATGCGCTTGTCGATACCGATGACGTTGTCGACCAGCGGCAGCTTGAAATTAAGGCCGGGCTCGTTGACCACGCGCACGACCTGACCGAGCCGGACCACCAACGCCTGCTGCGTCTGATAGACCTCGAACAGCGAACTGTAGATGATGATCAGCGCGGCTAGCCCCAGGATGAGGACGACGCCGCCGACGACATTGAGTCTCATCGCTGGCCTCCCGTCGAGGCCGGGGGCGTCGGGGCGCGCGGCGAACGCAATTCGTTCAGCGGCAAATACGGCACGACGCCACCGTTGTCCTTGCCAGCATCGATGATGATCTTGTCGGCGCCGCCGAGCACGCGCTCCATCGTTTCAAGATACATGCGCTCGCGCGTGACGTCGGGCGCCTTCTTGTACTGCTCGTAGATCTGCGAGTAGCGCGAGGTCTGGCCGGTCGCTTCGGCGACCGTCTGCTGCTTGTAGGCTTCGGCAGCCTGAGTGATCTGCGCAACGCGGCCGCGTGCTTCCGGCACGACCCGATTAGCATAGGTCTGCGACTCGTTGACGGCGCGATCCTGGTCGATGCGCGCAGCCTGCACGTCGCGGAAAGCGTCGATCACCTGCGCAGGCGGATCGACTTTCTGCAATTGCACCTGCTGCACCTGGATGCCGGCGCCGTAATGGTCGAGCGTCTTCTGCATCAGCTCGAGCACCGCGGTCTCGGTGACCTGCCGCGCGCCGGTCAGGATCGGCTGGATCTCGGAACGGCCGATCACATCGCGCATCGCGCTTTCGGCGACCGCCTTCACGGTGCCTTCCGGGCTCTGGATGTTGAACAGATATTCGCCGACGCCGGTCGGCTTCACCTTCCACAGCACCGAGAAATCGACGTCGACGATGTTCTCGTCGCCGGTGAGCATCAGGCTTTCCTCGGCGACGTCGCGCGTCGAGGCGCGGCCGCTGATGTCGGTGATGGTACGCATGCCGATGTCGATCTTGTTCACTCGCAGCGCCTTCGGCGTCAGCACGGTCTCGATCGGATACGGCAGGTGGTAGTTCAGGCCCGGCTGCACCTCGCGCACGTCCTTGCCGAAGCGCAACACGACGCCGAGCTCATCAGGCTCGACGCGGAAGAAGCCGGAGAAGCCCCACAATGCGACCGCGGTCAGCGCCAGGAGCGCGACGCCCCGGCCGCCGAGGCCGCCGCCCGGCAACACGCGGCGCAATCGGTCCTGGCCGCGGCGGAGGATTTCCTCGAGGTCCGGCGGCGTAGGTCCCGTCGATTGCGGCCCGGAGCCCCACGGCCCCTTGCCGCCCGAGCCCCACGGGCCGCCGCCTCCGCCGCCGCTGCCGCCCTGATTGGTCCATGGCATGAAATTGATCTCCCGGCGCCGTCTTGCGGCGGCCTTTTGTTGGGTGGGTTATAGGGGTTGAGGGCCGCGGTTACAACGCGCTGTTCCGCGACTGTTCGCCCTCTAGCGCCTTAAATAAGTCGCAACGGCGAAGCTTGCGCTGTCATTCGGGCCGGCCGGAAATTCGGTGCGCTTTTGTTCGCGCCAGCGCGCCGGATCGATCGGCGGGAAGAAGGCGTCGCCCTCAGGCGCGGCATGCACGTGCGTGATCTCGAGCCGGTCGGCCCGCGACATCAGCGCCTCGAACACGTCGCTGCCGCCGATTACCATGATCTCGTCGACACCGTGCTTTGTTGCATCGCCGCGCGCAATCGCGAGCGCCGCGTCGATGCTGGTCGCCAGCACTCCGCCGGCCACCTTGAGGCCGAGATCGCGGGTCAGCACGATGTTGGTGCGGTCCTTCAGCGGTTTGCCGATCGACTCATAAGTCCTGCGGCCCATGATCACGGGCTTTCCCAGGGTCAGCTTCTTGAAGTGCTGCAGATCGGAGCGGATGTGCCACGGCAGCTTGCCGCCGCGGCCGATGACGTTGTTCTCGCCGATGGCAGCGACCAGCACGATCTTCATGGCCGCCTGCCTTCCCTCGCCAGCTGCGCCAGCGCTTTTCCGCTCAAGCGGCAAATCCTCCAGTCGTCCATCACCTGCGCGCCGAGCGACTTGTAGAACGCGATCGACGGCTCATTCCAGCCAAGTACCGCCCACTCGAAGCGCGCCCAGCCTTCGTCGACGCAACGCGCGGCAAGCCGCCGCAGCAGCGCCCTGCCGATACCCTTGTTGCGATACGGCACGCGCACAAAAATGTCCTCGAGATAGATGCCGTGGGTGCCGCGGAAGGTCGAGAAATTCAGGAACCACAAGGCGAAGCCCGCTGCCTCGCCCTTCCACTCCGCAATGTCGCAGAACACCCGCGGCTGCGGCCCAAACAGCACGGCGGCAATCGCCTGCGGCTTGGCATCGACCTCCGCCGATAATTTCTCGTAATCAGCCAACTCGCGCACCAGAGCAAAGATCAGCGCGGTGTCCGCCGGCACTGCCGGGCGGATGACCAGGCTCACACCGCCACCTCGGCCTTGATGTGCGGATGCGCGTCGTAACCCTCGACGGCGAAGTCCTCGTAGCGGAAGCCGAAGATGTCCTTGACCGCCGGATTGATCCGCATCGTTGGCAGCGCCTTCGGCGCGCGCGACAATTGCAGCCGCGCCTGCTCGAGGTGATTGAGATAGAGGTGCGCGTCGCCGAAGGTGTGGACGAACTCGCCCGGCTTGTAGCCGGTGACCTGCGCCACCATCATCGTCAACAGCGCATAGGACGCGATGTTGAACGGCACGCCGAGGAAGACGTCGGCCGAGCGCTGATAGAGCTGGCAGGAGAGCTTGCCCTCGGCGACGTAGAACTGGAACAGGCAGTGGCACGGCGGCAGCGCCATCTTGTCGACGTCGGCCGGATTCCATGCCGTGACGATGAGGCGCCGCGAATCCGGGCTGCGCTTGATCATCGCGATGACGTTGCTGATCTGGTCGATGGTCTTGCCGTCCTGCGCCGGCCAGGATCGCCACTGCTGGCCATAGACCGGCCCAAGGTCGCCGCGCTCATCGGCCCATTCGTCCCAGATACGGACGCCGTGCTCGTTGAGATATTTGATGTTGGTGTCGCCGGCCAGGAACCAGAGCAGCTCGTAGATGATCGACTTGACGTGCAGCTTCTTGGTGGTCGTGAGCGGGAAGCCGTCGGCGAGATCGAATCGCATCTGATGGCCGAACACCGACAGCGTGCCGGTGCCGGTCCGGTCACGCTTCTCCACGCCGTGGTGGAGGATGTGTTCCATCAGATCAAGATACTGTCGCATGGCTGTCGTGCCTGAGTCGGAAGATGGGGAAGTTTGCCGGCCGCAGCAACTGCCCCATCGGCATTATCAACCCCAAACCAGCAGGCCGATGAGGCGGTGTGCGCCCAGCGCAAACCCGCTGCCGACGCGACTTTACGCACCTTTTTGCGAGCGGAGGTCGCGCGATTGGCCCTCCGCAACTGCGTTTCGTCGCATTTCCTTTGCAGGGCCGAACTAGTTTTCCCGCTGTGGCGTCTCGCAAATGGGTAACAGCATGAATTCCGCGTTGAAGTCAGTCGTGGCGGCGGTGGTGGCGGGGTCCGCAGCAGCGGTCCTGCTTGCGGCCCCCGCAAAGGCAAGCCCGGTCACGCTAACGTTTGGCGACCTCCGCAACGGAGCCGCTATCGGCAACTGGTTCAACGGCGGCGCCAACCCCTTTCCTCCACCGGTGACCAACGGACCGCACGATGGCGTCGTGTTTTCGGCCAATGCCAACGAGCAGAAGAAGGGCGTCACCGGCGCCAGCGGTCAGGGTACCGGCAAATTCGAAAACAACCCGTCGGGCGTGAATGGCGTTCTCTATTTCCCATTCTCGGCAAGCGGCAAGAGCTACCTGAACGATGCCAGCGGATTCAACGACGTGTCGTTCGACTACTCGCTGCTCAATAACTCCTATAGCTATGAAGGCGCCTCGCCGACGCCGGAGACGATCGAGTTGTTCTCGGGGCTGAACGGCACCGGAACTCTGCTTGGCAGCATCACGCTCGAGCCAAACGGCACCACGGTCGCTTGCAAGACTCGTGGCGACGAGTTCTGCACCTGGTCGGAAGCGGGCTTCAAGACCACGGTCCACGGCACAATGGCCGAATCCATCTTGTTCGGGCCGTCCGGAACGGGGCCGCTTATCGGCATCGAGTTCGACGACGTCCGGCTATCGCAAACGCCGCTTCCGGCCGCCTTGCCGCTTTTCGGCGGCGGACTGGCCGTCCTCGGCCTGTTCAGCCGCCGGCGCAACGCAGCCGCTTAATTCAAGCAGAAACTCAAGCAGAGAGTCCCTGGCTCGGCTGGGGACTCTCTTTCCATTGCGGCCACGCGTCGCCAAGCCGAGACATGCTGGCCGCCCCCCTGATATAGTCGGCGGGACTTGAACGCATTTTCGCGAGCGACCATGACCCGCCTCATTTTTGCGCTTCAGTTGGCCCTGTTGACCTTCCTCCTCACCGCGCCGCACGCCCGGGCGCAGATTGGCTCCGACGGCGACCAGCCCGGCTACGAGCCCAGCGCCTCCGAGGAGCAACTCGACCCGAAATGGCAGCGGACCGTGGTATTCTACCGCACCCCCGAGGCGCCGGGCACGATCATCATCAATACCAACGAGCGTTTTCTCTACGTCGTCATGGGCAACGGCCACGCGCTGCGTTACGGCATCGGCGTCGGCCGCGACGGCTTCCAGTGGCAGGGCCTGCTGAAGATCACCAACAAGAAGGAATGGCCGGACTGGACGCCGCCGCCGGAAATGATCCAGCGCCAGCCGTATCTGCCGCGCTTCATGGCCGGCGGCCCGGGCAATCCGCTCGGTGCGCGCGCCCTCTATCTCGGCAGTACCGTGTACCGCATCCACGGCACCAATATGCCGCAGACCATCGGCACCGCTGTGTCATCCGGCTGCTTTCGCCTGACCAATCCGGACGTCACCGATCTCTACGACCGGATTCCGGTCGGCACCAAAGTGATCGTGCAACAGCAGCCGAACATCTGATCCGTTCTCCGGGGGGACGCCAGTGCCAAGAATTTTCGGGTGGACATTCCGCACCGGGCTGCTGCTCGGTTGCGTCATCGCCGTCGCGGCGTCTGCCGCAATCATCGCTTATACGCGCTACGACACCAAGACGCTGAAACGCACGCTGCGGCGCGACGCCGTGTTCTGCGGCGTCAACACCGGCCTGCCCGGCTTCTCGGCGCAGGACGACAAGGGCGAGTGGACGGGCTTCGACGTCGACTTCTGCCGCGCCATCGCCTCCGCGATCTTCAACGACCCGAAGAAGGTGAAGTTCGTGCCGCTCGACGCCAAGGAGCGGTTTGCCGAGCTCGCCAACCGCCGGGTCGACGTGCTGGCGCGCAACTCGACCTGGACGATGTCGCGCGAGACGCAATACGCGCTGCACTTTGCCGGCGTGTCCTACTACGACGGCCAGGGCTTCATGGTGCCGCGCGCCCGCAAGAAGGACACCGCGCTCGATCTCGACGGCTCGACCGTCTGCGTCCAGGGCCAGACCACGACGGTTGCCAATCTTCCGGACTACTTCCGCGAAAACAACATGAAGTACACGGAGAAGCGCTTCCGCACCGTCGAAGAGGTGTTCAAGGCCTACGCCGACGGACAGTGCGACACGCTGACCTCCGACGTCTCGCAGCTCTACGCGTTGCGGCTCAAGCTCGACAAACCGGGCGATCACGTCATCCTGCCGGACGTGATCTCGAAGGAACCGCTGGCGCCGGTAGTGCGCCAACGCGACGATGAGTGGCTGCTGATCGTGAAGTGGACGCTGTTTGCCATGATCAACGCCGAGGAGCTTGGCATCAACTCCAAGAACATCGACGACGCGCTCAAATCCAAGAAGCCGGAAGTGATGCGGCTTGTCGGCAACGAGGGCGATTACGGCGCCGACATGGAATTGCCAAAGGACTGGGCGGTGCGCATCATCCGCAACGTCGGCAACTATGGCGAGGTCTACGAGCGCAATATCGGCACCGGCTCGAAGCTCGGCATTCCGCGGGGCTTGAACGCGCTGTGGAATTCCGGCGGCATCCTGTACGCGCCGCCGATCCGCTAGAGTGCAGGCCGCGCCATGATGTCACGCCGCGAACTGGTGCTTGCCACAGCGGTCGCCGCCGCCCTGTTTGCAGCCATGCCGCTCGAGCTTGCCTTGGCGCAATCGGGCCGTCCGGTCCACGTCATCGTGCCCTTCCCGCCCGGCGGCGCCGCCGACGTGCTGGCGCGCGTGCTCGGCAAGCAAATCGGCGACGTCAACAACCAGACCGTCGTCGTCGACAACCGGCCGGGCGCCGGCGCCTCGATTGCCTACGAGCTTGCGGCGCGCGCTCCGCCCGACGGCACGACGGTGGTGATCGCGTCGAATTCCGTCGTCATCAATCCGCTGCTGCGCAAGACCAATTACGATCCGGTGGCGAGCTACGAGCCGATCTGCAATCTGGTCAGCGCGCCAATGGTCTTCGTCGTCAATGCCGCCTCGCCTTACCAGACTATCGGCGATCTCATCGCCGCGGCGCATGCCAAGCCCGGCACGCTGACGCTGGCAGCGCTCGGACCGGCCACCACGCAGCACATCGCCGCCGAGCAGTTCAAGCGCGTCACCAAGTCCGAGATGATCTTCGTGCCGTTTCCCGGCGGCGCGCCGACGGTGAATGCGCTGCTCGGCCAGCAGGTCGCCTCGGCGTTGGTCAACTATTCGGAGGCGGTCGAGCAGCTCAAGGCCGGCAAACTGCGCGCGCTCGCCACCGCCTCGGGCAAACGCATCAAGCCGCTGCCCGACGTACCGACGATCGCCGAATCCGGCTACGCTGGTTACGAATCGGAGGTGTGGCTCGGATTGCTGGCGCCGGCGGGCACGCCCGCCAAAGATGTGTCGCAACTCGGCGCCCAATTCACCGCAGCGATGAAGGTGCCCGAGGTCGAGCAGAAGCTCGTCGGCCTCGGCCTCTATCCGGTCGGCACGTGCGGCAAGGATTTCGCCGCCTTCATCCACAGCAAGCACGACGAATACGAGCACATCATTCGCGACGCCGACATCAAGGTCGAGTGATCGCGGCCCAGGAAAGCGAAGCAAAAGGACGAAAAAGGGGGAAACGATGTTATCCGGCTACGAACTGATCGCCCGCATCCTGCTGACGCTGGTGACGCTGTCCTACGGCTTTGCCACCATCATCGCCGACTTCAACGCCACGCACGCCACCAACCCGAAGTGGACGCCGCACGCGCGCTTCCATGTGGTGTGGCAGATTTCCAGCTACATCGGCTTCGGCACGCTGGCGCTGGCGCTGCTATGGTGGCCCGGACCTTATGCGCACGAGCGGCTAGTGCTGGTCGCGGTGATGGCGGCGATCGTCTATGGCGCGTTCTTCGCGGCTCTCTTTACCATGCCGGTCTACGGCGGCGCGGCCTATGATGACAACGGCTATCAGCCGTTTGCGGCGCCGGTCCCGATCATCGCCAAGCGCTGGGACGTCAACATCACCATCTTCTGCGTCCAGATCGTGCTGCTTGCTGCCGGCTCGCTGGCAATCGTCGGCGCGGTGTCCGGCTGATCAGAGCCAGCCGGTGAGGCCGATGGCGCCCGCGATCAGGAAGACCCAGAGCGGATTGAGCCGCGTCCAGTAGGCGACCACCGCGGTCACTGCGGTGATGATGCCGGCGTAGATCGAGTGGTCGGCGGCGCGCGCCAGCACGAAGGCGCTCGCCGCGATCAGCCCGAGCGACACCGGCACCAGGCCGCTCTGGATCGCCATGCGCCACGGCGCGTCCTTGAAGCGGTCCCAGAAGCGCGCGACGACGAACGCCATCACGCAGGTCGGCCCGGTCATGGCGACGGTGGCGACGGCCGCGCCCGCGAGACCCGCGACGTGATAGCCGATCAGCGTGACGATGATCACGTTCGGGCCCGGCGACATCTGCGCGATGGCGAAGCTGTCGGCGAACTGCTGGTCGCTCATCCAGTGCATGACGTCGACGGCGACGCGGTGCATCTCCGGGATCGCGGCATTGGCGCCGCCGACCGCGAACAGCGACAGCAGCGCGAAATAGCCGAACAGCGTGGTGAGCGGGTTGGAATTCATCGGCGCATCGACACCCAGGCGAGCGCGATGCTGACCGGCGCCAGCACGGCGAAGACGATCGGCAGCGGCCAGCGGATCAGCGCGACGGCGATAAATCCGGCGATGGCGACGAACGGCGCGAAATTCAATTTCCGGAACACCGGCTCGAGCATCTTGACGACGCTGGCGATCAGCAGCCCCGCCGCCGCCGAGGCGATGCCGCCGAGGATGCGGGTCAGCGCCGCGATGTCGCCGTAACGGGCGTAGAGCGCCGCCAGCACTGTCACGATGATCAGCGGCGGCCCCAGCAGGCCGGCCAACGCCATCACGGCGCCGGTGACGCCGCCGAGGCGCGAGCCGTAGACCACCGAGAAGTTGATCAGGTTCGGCCCGGGCAGGAATTGCGCCAGGGAAAAGGTCTCGTTGAATTCCTGAGCCGTCATCCAGCGGCGCTGTTCCACGATCATCCGCCGTGCCCACGGCAGCGCGCCGCCGAAGGACGACACGGACACCACGGCGAAGGCGCTGAACAGTTCGGTGAGCGATGGCGGGGTGCCGGGCGGCGGAGACGCCCCGGCTGGCGGCGAGTCGGGCATGGGTGAAGAAGAACTACCCTCCCGCTGTCCCGCCGGCTAGACGGCGGCACGCGGCGAAGCGATGCGCTCCGGCATGGGCCGGCAATTCACCAAAAGCCCACGAGTCGAGCCTGGTTAGGATTTGTTTCACACGAAACACGCCCCGCCCTCTTCTTTCGTCAACCCTTTGCCTCTATATTCGGAGGGCTGGCGCAAGCCAGCTATGGCAATAAACGGACGTCGTAATAAACCTTTCGGACCCGGGGGCAGTACCCGGCGGCTCCACCCAAGCCCCCACCCTGACCCTCCCCCGCAAGCGGGGGAGGGAAAAAAAAGGGAGAGGGTTTCGGCGGGGCCGAACTAGGATCGACGAGGGCGTAAAAGGCGTGCTTTTGCCCGGAATGGGCCCAACGTCATGGGCCATAACCATAGTTGCCAACGACAACTATGCTCCGGTTGCTCTCGCCGCGTAAGCGGTGCGAAAGACCGAACTTAAAGCCCTGACGGGTTAAGCTCCGTCAGGCGGGGTTCGGAGGCACCTGGCAACAGAAGCCTCCACTTTATTCAGCGACTCGCCCATATGGCGGTGGCGGGTCGTTTCGCTTTGTTGGCTATGGCTTTCGGCGGCGGGCACGCTAGATTCAAGATCTCTCTTCGACGGTATTTGCTCCGATGGCCGATCAGATTCGCTACGACCTGCTCACGCAGAAGGCCTTGCGCGGCGTCGTGCGTGCCGTGCTCACCGACGCTGCGAAAAAGGGCCTGCCGGGCGATCATCATTTCTACATCGGCTTCGACACCCACGCCCCCGGCGTGCGGCTGTCCGAGCGGCTACGCTCGCAATATCCGGAGCAGATGACGATCATCCTGCAGCACCAGTACTGGGACCTCAGCGTCAACGACACCGGCTTCGAGGTCGGGCTGTCGTTCGGCGGCGTTCCGGAAAAGCTCAGCGTGCCGTTCGAGGCGATCAACAGCTTCTTCGACCCGTCGGTGCAGTTCGGGCTGCAGTTCGAGGACGCGGGCGAAGGCCAGGACAACACCGCCAACGCCAACACCCAGGACAAGGCGCCCGAGAAGAAGCCGCGTCCCGCGCCTGCCCCGCGCGCGCCCGCGCCGCAGGCGGCTGCCGCGAGCCCGGAGCCTGCGCCCGCCGAAAAGCCGGCCAAGCCCGCGAAACCAGCGAGCGGTGCCGAAGTCGTGCGGCTCGACCGTTTCCGCAAGAAATAGCGTCTCCCGGTTTGCTGCGGCCGCCATTCGGCCTAGGGTCGCGGAACGCTTGCGTTCACGCGGCATTGGACGACGGCCATGACCAGAAAACAGCCGGACAAGACCCGCACCGAAAGCGACGCGTTCGGGCCGCTTGAGATCCCCGCCGGCAAGTTCTGGGGCGCGCAGACCGAGCGCTCGTTGCACAATTTCAAGATCGGTACCGAGCGCATGCCGATCGAGCTCATGCATGCACTGGGACTGATCAAGCGCGCGGCGGCGGAAGTGAACCGCGACCTCGGCTCGCTTGACCGCAAGCGCGCCGCCGCGATCGCCGCCGTGGCGCAGGACATCGCCGACGGCAAGCTCGACGATAATTTTCCGCTGCTGGTGTGGCAGACCGGCTCCGGCACGCAGAGCAACATGAACGTCAACGAGGTGATCGCCAATCTCGCCAATGTTGCGCTCGGCGGCGAACTCGGCTCGAAAACGCCGGTTCACCCGAACGACCACGTCAACATGAGCCAGTCGTCGAACGACAGCATTCCGACGGCCATGCACATCGCCGCGGCGATGGAAATCAAACGGCACTTGCTGCCGGCGCTGTCGGCCTTGCACGCCGCGCTCAACAAGAAGACCAGGGAATTCGCCAGCATTGTCAAGATCGGCCGCACCCATACGATGGATGCGACACCGCTGACGCTCGGCCAGGAATTCTCCGGCTACGCCGCGCAGGTCAAATCGGCGATCGCCCACATCAAGCTCGCGCAGGCCGAACTCTATCCGCTGGCGCAGGGCGGCACCGCTGTCGGCACCGGGCTCAATTCGAAACCGCAATTCGCCAAGCGCTTCGCCGCCCGCATCGCCCGGCTCACGAAAATGCCGTTCGTCAGCGCGCCGAACAAATTCGAGCACATGGCCGGCCACGACGCCTACGTGTTCGTGCACGGCGCGCTCAACGCCGCCGCCACCGCGCTGTTCAAGATCGCCAACGACATCCGCCTGCTCGGCTCCGGCCCGCGCTCGGGGCTCGGCGAATTGATCCTGCCGTCGAACGAACTCGGCTCCTCGATCATGCCGGGCAAAACCAACCCGACCCAGAGCGAGGCACTGACGATGGTGTGCTGTCAGGTCTTCGGCAACCAGATGACGATCAGCGTCGCCGGCAGCCAGGGACATTTCGAGCTCAACGTCTACAAACCGGTGCTCGCCTACTGCATGATGCAGTCGATCCGGTTGCTCGGCGACGCGGCGCGCTCGTTCACCGAGAACTGCGTGGTCGGCATCAAGGCGAACGAATCGCGCATCCGCGAGCTGATGGAGCGCTCGCTAATGCTGGTAACCGCGCTGTCGCCGCACATCGGCTACGACAAGGCGGCGCAAGTGGCGAAAGCGGCGCACGCCAACGGCACGACGTTGCGTGAGGAGGCGGTCAAGCTCGGCTTCGTCAGCGGCGAGGAGTTCGACCGGCTGGTGCGGCCCGAAAAAATGACGCGGCCGAGGTAAAACGACGTTACCTCACGGCGCAGCGGCAATTCGTTGTGGGGAAGACTGCATAACCACCGTGCATCTTTCCGCAATGTCGGCGTGCAGGCGGCGAGGACTACAATTTCCCGTGGTCTGTAATGGCGCCGAACTGAGAGCAGAGGCCGCCGATGAATTCGCTCGGATGCTGTGCCGCTTCGCAAGATGGCCAGCAGTTCCGTAGCGTTATAAGAAGATATTCTTCCTCAAGGTCAAAGTAATTCATGTAATTTGTAAGACAATACTCATTGGAGTGGCCAGTTACCGAACAACTATACAATTATTGTCAGAAGGTATTCATTGCGGGTGCCATCATTTACCTTTCCCGTCACTGAAGCGTGTGTTGAAAACATCCAAAAATACCTCATTGTGGTGGTGCGATTTTATTGATCGTCCGCTGTGAAGCGCGGAGGCAGGTTTGCCACTGTCGCGGCGTAATTGGCGGTTGCACTGGGCCCCAATCGGGTTCCGAACGCCCGTAAATCGGGCTCCTGTCGAGGCGCGGCATGGCTGATGTCGTCAACCTGCGAACGGCGCGAAAGCAAGTCAAACGCCAACAGCAGGATCTAGTGGCCGAAGCCAATCGCCTTTCGCATGGTCAGCCGAAAAGAGCGAAAGCGCTCGAAACGGCGCGCCGGGCAAAAGCCGAACGCGACCTCGAACAGCACCAGATGGAAAAAGGAGACGGCCGATGAAGTCGCCCGTTGTCAAACGCTCTATCGTCATCGCTGGTCACAAGACCAGCGTCAGTCTCGAAGACGCGTTCTGGAAGGGCTTGAAGGAAATCGCCGGCGGTCGCGAGTTGACGCTATCGGACATGGTCGCTTCGATCGATACCGATCGCCGCCACGGCAATCTGTCATCGGCGATCCGCCTGTTCGTACTCGATCATTACCGCGGGCAAATCGGTGAGGAACGTCGCCTGCACGACGGACGCGATGTCAATCGCGACATGATCGGCGTGCGCGCCGCGCCGTCGTTATTGCGGGCCGACTGACGCTTCCGGTACCTGCCGCGGCAGCGGCAATGGCTTGATCTCGAGGGGCGCCGGCCGTGCTGGCGCCTCTTTTGTTTTGCGCGGCGGCGGCGGTGAAGTGGTGGCCGGGGTGGGCTGGGTCGTGCGCTCCATTGCCTTGAGCCGGCGCGATTCGTTCTCGACCGAGCGCAGCGTGAGCCACGCCGTCAGGCCCGACGCGTCGACGGTCCGCTCCGGCGCGCCCAGGGGCCCCTTCAACCCGACGACGATATACGGCCGTTCACGGCTCGTTTGGCCAAGGCCCAATAGCGTCAGCCGCCCATCAAACGCGCCGTTGGCGAGATCGAGCGTGCCGCCGGCCAACAGTTCCATGTTGTTGGCGTTGAGGCGAAGCTCGTTCAATCGCGCCTGTCCGTTGCTGACGACGACGACCGCATCCGCGCGCTTCACCGGAAAATGTCCGCCATCGAAGGCCTGATTGACGGCGGCGACGACATGAGCGGCGTCGACCGCCATGCCTTGGTCGACGGCCCGCGTCGTGCTGTCGAAAGCCCGCGGGTCGAGGCCCGCCAGTTCGCCAGCATTGAGGACGATCTTCGCCGTTCCGTGGAGCGAACCGACCAGAGCCGCGATGCTGAAACCTGAGCCTTCCACGTCGCCGTCGACATCGACCAAGCCCGTCACCGGCGGGCGCGGCGAGCCCTTCAAAAGCGCCGCGGCGTTGGCGCCGTTCAGGCTTGAATGAAGGACCGCGCTCACGCCGTTGTCGCTTTTACGGACGCCGAGGCGGCCGCGGTAACGGCCGCCGGCGAGGTCGCCACTGATCGTGTCGAACGTGACGGCGTCGCTGAGGAACTGCATCCTGGCGCTAAAGCCGGTGATCGCGAGTTGCGGGCCGACGGTGACACGTTGCGCTTTCAACGCGACTGCACCCGTGAGATCGCCAATGACGCCGCCAGCGAAGGGACCGCCCGGCATCGTCCAGCCGCCGTCCTTGCCCGTCGCTGGCGCCGGCATGCCGACGGCGGCGGCCAGCAACGCCGCCGCGTCGACGCTGTCGGCATCCAGCGCGCCTTCGATGCGGCGCGGCGTCTGACCGTCGAGGGTGAGCCGGCCATGAATCGCTGAGCCGCGGAATTTGGCCTCGAGGTCACTTAAAGCGACGCGGTTGCCGTCGAGCGCAAGCTGGGACGTCAAGTCGAGGCCGGCGGCGGTGAGGCGCCACGAGCCAGCGAGAGCGCCATTCGCGACGCCTGCCAGATCGAGCTTCAGCGTACCCGGCCCTTTGTCGTCGGCAACAAGACGGTCGAGGCCGGCGAGACGTAGCAACGCGTTGCCATCAGGGCTGTTGAGCGCCGCTGCGGCTTGCAGCCTGGCGGTAGACGGCGCCGTCCAGTCGCCGTCGGCGCGCAGGCTGGCGTCGAGCTTCATCGCGTCGAGATCGCCAGCGAGCGTGAGGCGGGCGCTAGTTTCCTTGTCGCCGGAGACGTCCAGCGTCGCGTGCAGTTTGGCGCGGCCGACGCGATCGAGGATCCCGGCCGGCGGCAGCGCGGTAAACGGCCAAAACTGACCGACCAAGGCGGCAAGCGCGGGCATCCGCTTGATATCGAGATCGGCCGCCAGCGACCCGTGCGGCGTCGCGGCGCTGGTGTCGATGCGGCCGGACGCAGCGAACGAATTGCCGCCGAGATCGCCGACCGACAGGCGGTCAATCTGCAATCCACCGGCATCGGCCTTGACGCGCACGACCGTGTCGCGCGCGTCAAGGCCGGCGTAACGCGCGCGCCCAATCGTGGCGTTGAGCGCGATGTCGCGCGGCCGCTCGAAGTCGGAGCCAGCGGCGAGCGCCTTGCCGAAGGCCAGCAGCGCGTCGATGTCGAGTTCCTGGGCGGCAAGATCGGCCTCGAAGCGCGCCGGCCGCGTACCGGCGAAGGCATAGAGGATATTGCCCGTCACCGACTTGCGATCGAACTCGGCGGTCAGCCTCGCCACCGACAGTTGCTCGCCGGAGAAGGCGACATCACCGCGCAGATGCAACGGTCGCAGTTCGCCTTGCTCGGGCGCGGCCCGGCCCTCGAGCCAGGCAGCAAAGGCCTTGGGGTCGCCGGCATCGAGTTCGGCGGGCCCTTTGAAGGAGGCGCCCGCTGCGTCGGTCGCAAGCTCCCCGCTCAACCGCACCTGGGTAAAGCCCGGCGCACGAAATTCGAAGCGGTCGAGGCTCCAGCCGCCGGCATTGCTCGACACGTCGCCGCGCACGTTTTCGATGGTGGCGCCGCCGAGCGTCACGCGGTCGATGCCGACGCCGAGTTGGATCGGAATGCTGGGACGGAACGCCGCGATGGCGAGCCCGGCAAGATTGCGCAGCACGATCGCCGGCTGCTGCTGCCCACTGTCGGCGAGCGCGCGGTCGACGTCGATCTGCCGGCCGGACAGCACGCCGTCGAAGCGCGGCCTGGCGTCGAACTTGAATTCGGCGGTGCCGGTCAGCTTGAAGCCCTGCTCTTCCGAGCCGTACTGGAACTCGGCCTGCGGCATCAACGCCGACGCGCTGGTCACCTTGAGCTTGCCGCTGACGCGCCAGGGCTGCGTGACGGACGAGGCGCGCGGCGATGCGATGCCGACCGGCCGCGCAATGCTCAACGTGCCGTCGAAGGTCGGCGCGCTTCCGGCAAAGGCCAACATGCCGTCGGCCTCGATATTGAGCGGGCGGGTCAGCGGATCGACGTTAAGATGCAGCTTGATCGCGCCATCATCGTTGGCGCGGCCGGTAGAAACCCGGAATGGATAGAGTTCGCCGCCGATGGTCGCCGCGCCCTCGCCGCTGACCGGCCCGATCAGCGAGCGCGCCTCGCCGTTGAAGCGGAACTTGTCGAGCACGATTTCGCCGCCATTGGCGGCGTCGCTCAGCGTCAGCCTGGAGTCCTCGACGCTCAACCGGTCGATCGACAGAGCGTCCGGCGCGAAGCCGATCGGGATGTTCGGCGCCTTGAGGCGGCCCGCCGCGTCGAGCCCAAGCCGCACCGCCGCGCCGGTGACATGCAGATCCGACGCGTGCCATTCACCGCGCAGCAGCGGGCCGAGCGCGAATTCGATGCCGAGCGATCGCGCTGCCACCTTGTCGGCGCCCTTGCCGAACTCGACATCGCGCAGCGTGAGGCGTGGCGACGGCAGCAGCCGCGCGTCGATCGCGCCGGTCACGCGCATGTCGAGGCCGATCAGGTGGCTCGCTTCCGCCTCGAAGGTCGAACGGTAGCTGCTCCAGTCGACCACGAGCGGTCCGACCAGCGCCGCCACCAGCGCCAGGATGATCGCGATCGCCAGTCCGAGCAAAGTCGTCTGCAACGTTTACTCCCGCACCACGCCCGTCAGGGCCCGGCGCCGGTGAATGATGAGCTGAAATCTATGCCGATTTGCCGGCCTTTGCCGGCAATTCTGTGTCAGGACAGCGCGACGATCTTGCCGGGATTCATGATGTCCTGCGGATCGAGCGCGCGCTTGATCGCCACCATGGCGGCGAGCGCGGTCGGTCCGTGCTCGGCCAGCAGATACTTCATCTTGCCCTGACCGACGCCGTGCTCGCCGGTTGAGGTACCGTCCATGGCGAGCGCGCGCTCGACCAGCCGCTCGGACAGCGCCTTGGCGCGCTTGACCTCGTCGGCATCGTCCATGTCGATCAGCAGCGTCAGGTGGAAATTGCCGTCGCCGACATGGCCGACGATCGGCGCCATGATGCGGCTCGCCTCGATGTCGCGCTGGGTTTCGGTGACGCATTCGGCAAGCCGCGAGATCGGCACGCAGACGTCGGTCGCGATCATCGCCGCGCCGGGCCGCAGCGCGAAATTCGACAGCGCCGCACGGTGGCGCGCGTCCCACAAACGCGTGCGCTCCTCCTGCTTGGTCGTCCATTCGAACGGACCGCCGCCGAACTCGGCCGCGATCTCGCCGAAACGCTGCGACTGTTCGGCGACGCCCGCCTCGGTGCCATGGAATTCCACGAACAGCAGCGGCGTCTCGGGCAGGCCGAGCTTGGAATGCAGATTGACCGCCCTCACCTGCAGCGGGTCGAGCAACTCGATGCGCGCGACCGGGATGCCGGACTGAATCGTCTGGATGGTGGCATTGCAGCAGGCCTCGACCGAGGGAAACGGGCAGACGCCACCGGAGATCGCCTCGGGGATGCCGGACAGCTTGAGCGTCAGTTCGGTGATGACGCCGAGCGTGCCTTCGGCGCCGACCATCAGCCGCGTCAGGTCGTAGCCAGCCGCGGTCTTCCTGGCGCGGCGCGCGGTGTTCATGACCTCGCCGTCCGCCATCACGACTTTCATCGCAATGACGTTGTCCTTCATGGTGCCGTAGCGCACCGCGTTGGTGCCGGAGGCGCGCGTCGCCGCCATGCCGCCGAGCGAGGCGTCGGCGCCGGGATCGATCGGGAAGAACAGCCCGCTGGCGCGCAGCTGCTCGTTGAGTTGCTTGCGGGTGATGCCCGGCTGCACGACGCAATCGAGATCCTCGGCGTGCACCGCCAGCACCTTGTTCATGTCGCGGAAGTCGATCGACACGCCGCCGCGCGGCGCATTGACGTGACCTTCGAGCGAGGAGCCGACGCCGAACGGGATGATCGGCGTGCCGTGCCTGGCGCAGATGCGCACGATCTGCTGCACCTCTTCGGTCGACTGCGGGAACACCACCGCGTCCGGCGGCTGGTTCTCGATCCAGGTGACGGTGTTGCCATGCTGCTCGCGCACGGCCTGCGAAGTGACGACCTGATTGCCGAAAGCCGCGGTGAGTTCGCGGATGGTGGCGGAGGTGGCCGACCGGTTGCGGTCGGCGGCTGCGGCTTCAGCGCTCACGTCAGGAACCTTGCGGCTGCTTTTGGTTGCTTTGGGGCAACCTGTCGGGGAGCCGCGCCGAGGTCAAGGCCGTTGGACGGCCGCTCAGCAATACCAGACTTCGCCGGGCTGGATGAGCTGCGGCTCAGGCGCGTTGCTGTTCGCCGCGGACGCCGCATAGGCGACGATCATCAGCGCGAGCACGAAAAGGTAAGCGGCTTTCGCCAGCCGGCCAAGCATTGTTGTCGCCTCCCACGGCGTTGGCCGCAGGATAGCGAAGGTCGGTGTCCCCGTAAGGGCATCGTTAAGAATTGGTTAATGCGTGGACGGAACGGGGGGCGTTGGCGTAGGTTTCGCGGCCTTTATGTCTGAATGTCCTGACGCGGAGCTCTTGCTATGGCCGGCCCGGTGATTGCCGTTACCGACAGTGTGTTTCCCTCGCTCGATCCGGCCAAGACGGCCCTCGCCAAGCTCAATCCGACCTTTCGGATGTCGAAAAGCGCCAATGCCGACGATATCCTTGCTGTGGCGCGCGACGCCGATGCCATCCTCGTGACCTACGCCAAGCTGACCCGCGACATCCTGATGCAGACGACCAAGTGCAAGGCGATCGGCCGCTTCGGCCTCGGCGTCGACAACATCGACCTGCCGGCCGCCAAGGAGAAGGGCATCCAGGTCAACTACGTGCCGGACTACTGCATCCGCGAGGTCTCCGACCATGCCATGGCGCTGCTGCTGGCGCTGATCCGCAAGATTCCGCTGTCCAACAAACTGGTGCAGAGTGGCCGCTGGGAGATGCCGGCGGTGGTGCCGATCCGCCGCATCGAGGGCACCGTGCTCGGCCTCGTCGGTTTCGGTCACATCCCGCGGCTGTTGGCGCCCAAGGCGCAAGCCTTCGGCATCAAGGTGATCGCGTTCGATCCCTTCGCCAAGCCGGAGATCTTCAAGGCGGCGAACGTCGAGAGCGTCGACTTCTACACGCTGCTCAAGACGTCGGACTACGTCTCCGTGCACGCGCCGCTGATGCCGCAGACGCGCGGCATGATGAACGCGGATGCTTTTGGCAAGATGAAGAAGGGCGCCTACATCGTGAACACGGCGCGCGGGCCGCTGATCGACGAGCCGGCGCTGATCGCCGCGCTCGATGCGGGGCAAGTCGGCGGCGCCGGCCTCGACGTTGTCGCCACCGAGCCGCTCGCCAAGGATTCCCCCCTGCTCGGCCGCGACAACGTGATCATCTCGCCGCATACCGCGTTCTATTCGATCGAGGCGCTCACCGAGTTGCAGACCAAGTGCGCGACCGACGTCGCCCGTGTGCTGTCAGGCGAAAAGGCCGTCTACCCGATCAGCGCATGAGCTCCGACAAGGTGTTCCCCGCGCCGTTCGTGTCGTCGGTGATGGCGATCGAGCCGCAGTGGATCGACTACAACGGCCACCTCAACGTCGCCTATTACAATGTGCTGTTCGACC
>Ga0265313_10001571_pt1 | contig 21176 bp, 15 predicted proteins | sample 4123metaG_FD_203122 | JGI IMG/M metagenome (GOLD analysis project Ga0265313, IMG submission 203122) | Rhizosphere microbial communities from Carex aquatilis grown in University of Washington, Seatle, WA, United States - 4-1-23 metaG | ecosystem: Host-associated > Plants > Roots > Rhizosphere >...
TCGGCATGGGTGAGGTTATAGGCGAGCTCGATCACCGATTTTGCGCCGGTGGTCTCGATCACCTTGTCGGGACCTTTGGCGCCGACGATCTTGCGGATCTCGGCGTCCATGTCCGACACCGCGCTGCCATTAAGGACGTGCGTGGCGCCGCGACTCTTTGCCATGTCGAGCTTGGCATCGATCAGATCGACGGCAACGATCGGATTGGCGCCGGCAAGCTCGGCGAATTGCACGACGTTCAGCCCGACGCCGCCGGCGCCGAAGATCACCACGGATTCGCCGATCTTGACGTTGGCGTCGTTGTTGATGACGCCGGCGGCGGTGGTCACGGCGCAGCCTAACAGTGGCGCGTCGCGCAGGTTATAGTCGGGCGGGATCACCGTCATCCGGTTCTCCGACACCACCGCATAGTCGTTGAACGTCGTCACCCAGCCGGCGTTGAGTTTCTTGCCGTTCCACGTGTAGGCCGGCGGCTGGCACTGGATGCCAGCGCTCGGCCGCCAGTGCAGCACCACCGTGTCGTCCGGCTTCACCGTGGTGACCCCGGGGCCGATTTCAAGCACGCGTGCCGACGCTTCATGACCGAGCAGATGCGGCAGGAACTTGTCGGGCCCTTTGGCGGCGGCGATCTCGTTGAGCTGCGCGCCGCAGATGGTGGAGTACAGCACCTTGACCAGCACCTGGCCGACGCCGAGGGTCTCGGGCAGCGCGATGTCGTCAATGATGAGCGGCGCGCGCGATTGCGCCAGGATCGCCGCCTTGGCGGTTTTGATCTGCATGAACGCCGCCTATTCGAAATAGATGAATTCGTAATCGCCGGTGTAGCCGAAATGATTATAGAGCCAGATCCATTCCGACGTGTGCAGGATCGATTCCGCGGTCAGCGCCCAGCATTCCAGATTGAACTGCTCCAGCTCGTTTCGGTAGCCCTCGACCATGATGTATTTGTTCTTGCCGACGCGCTCGATTTCGGCCACGGCGGTTTGCAGTTCGAACAGGCGAAGATTGTGCAAGGTGCCGAGCGAGATCACGAGATCGAAGCTCTTATCGCCATACGGATAGCGGTCCTGAGCGCGGTAGCGGAACAGATACGGCTTGACGTTGTCGCGCGCCTCGGCGAGGCCGTGCTTGGAAATGTCGAAGCCCGCGATTTTGAGGTCCGGTAGAATCTTCTTCATTTCGTAGAGCAGGAACGCCTTGCCGCAGCCGACATCGAGCACGCTGGATCCGTTCTTCAGGCCGTAGATGTCGATCAGCGCCTTCGCCACCGGCGCCCACCGGCCGTCGATGAACTTGTAGCCGCCATAACCGTAGCGGCGGTCGCCGTCCCAGTAATCGAACTCGTATTCCTTGGCCTTGACCATGCAATGAACTTTGTCGTCGTTCATGCGCGCCAGGACGTCGCGCTTGGTCGCCTTGTGTAACGGCGTGACGATTTCGAGCATTCGTCCCATTCTCAGGTCCTCAATAAAATGCTGCTATGGCGGCGCGGCCGGTGAGACACAACCAATGCGCGCAAGCCGCCGGCACGGCATAAGGACACTGATTTTGCGAGACCGCGCGGCGTTTTAACCAGCCACCCGGGGTTTGACAAGCGCCAGCCAAAGGGCAAGCGCACAGTTCCACCGGGACAGGTTCAGCCGTTTCTGGCTGGCAGCCGGGACGTACGGGACATGCCCATCGTGATGCCGCTTGAGATAAGCTCCGACGGGTCCTGCACTCGCGGCGGCCAAGCCAGCGAGAATGTCGCGCCGGCCTTCAGGCTGAGATTCGGATTGTAACAGGGATCGGCGCCGAGAACGTCACGCCACCGCGTCTGAATCACCGCCACATCGCGCCTGAATTGATTGCGCCGCACTGGCGAATCGTGGCGCCCCAAGGTGAGAGACTCGTGGTGGTACATTTCAACAGATGAAGTCCACACGATACGCGCTCCGGTCTGCCGTATTTTGATGCACAGGTCGACATCGTTGAAAGCGATCGGCAGCGACTCGTCGAAGCCTCCGACCGCTTCGAAAACCTCACGCCTGACCAGCATGCAGGCTGCGGTCACGCAGTTCAGATCCTGCTCCAGAATGGCACGCCCGAAATATCCCGCAGAGCCGCGCGGCCAATGCTTCCAGGCATGATCGGCGATGCCGTCTACGCCAAGGATGACGCCGGCATGCTGGATGGCATTGGATGGGTAGTACAGCATCGAACCGACCGCTCCTACGCCTTCGAGGCTTGCACGGACGACCAGCTGGTCCAGCCAGTTTTTGCTGATCACTTCGACATCATCGTTGAGAAAACAAAGCATACTGCCGTCGCTCGACCGGGCCCCCAGATTGCTGACGCGTGAAAAATTGAAAGCTCTGTCCTCGTATTCGACTACCCGCACGCGGGGATGTTTGAGAATTTTGGCGAGTATGTCGTTGCGTCGTGCCGCGTCAACGCGGTCCACGTGAGCGACAAGGACGAGCTGAAAATTTTTGGAGCTTGATTTTGTCAATACCGAAGCAAGGCATGTGGTTGCGGTGCCACCGGAAAGGGTGGTGGGCACGATCACACTGACCAGCGGCATCGTCGTTGGGTTGTCGTACTCGACCTGGTAGTAGCTTTGGAGCGCCGGCTTAACTTGGGCGCTCACGCCGAGCCGCTGCAAATGCCCGGCGATCGCCCTCCTTCCGGCCTCCCAGGCGTAGGACTTGGCGGAAGCCGAGCTCGCCGTCGAATCCGGTAGGGCGCGCCAATGATAAAGAACGCGCGGAATGTGCCTGATGCGATCAGGTGTCGTTCGCTCTGCGCAGCGCAGGACCAGATCGTAATCCTGGGAACCCTCAAAGCCTTTACGAAATCCACCAACCTCTTGCACGAGGCTGCGGCGAAACACGCCGAGATGCGAAAACGCATTCTGTGAGAGCATGAGCGCGGGATTCCACGCCGACTTGAAATACGGTCCGAATCGCTTGCCGTTGCGGTCGATCTTGTCTTCGTCGGAAAAAAGCAGATCGGCGTCCGGATGCGCCGCGATCTCGCGCGCAACCCAAAACAGCGCGTCCTCGCTCAACAGGTCGTCAGCGTCCATAAGGGCGGCGTATTCACCGCTGGCTAACGCCAGCGCCGTGTTCGAGTTCTCGCTGATATGGCCGTTTTCATCGCGAAACGTCACGCGAATGCGCGAGTTGTCCGCGGCAAACCGCTGCAGCAGCGGCCGGATGCCGGGTAGCGTTGACGCGTCGTCGGAGATGCACAATTCCCAATGCGGATAAATCTGCTGACGAACCGACTCGATTGCCTGCTCAATCCATTTCGGGTCGATATTGTAGCTCGGCATGATGACAGAGATTGTCGGGTGCACCGGCCACGTGGCGATTTCCGCCCGCATCGTGTCGCGCAGCGCGGGGTTGATCACGCCGTATCTTTTAATCCATAGACGGTACTGGCGCGATGCCAGGCGGCTGTGGGCCAGTAATCGCCTTGAGCGAAAAAGGATCCTGCGAACAGCGCGCGCGAGTGTCCACTTGATCCGTGTCAGTCCGCGCTCGACGTGGAACATGATCAGTGCGCCGGTTCACATCCGCCACAGGTCGATATTTTCGGGACGCGCGGCGCGGTCGAGCACCCCCTTGACGTCGAACACGACGCCGTTGCCGCCATGCAGCAGCCGCGTCACCATCGGCCAGCTGCCGGCTACGAAATCGCGATGGCTGACCGCCAGGATGATCGCATCGGCCGGTTCGAGTTTCTCGAACGGAACGAGCGTCACACCATATTCCCGCGCTGCCTCCCCGGCGTCGGCTTCCGGATCGGTCACCTGCACGCGGATGCCAAACGATTCGATCTCGGAAACAATGTCGACAACTTTGCTGTTTCGCACGTCCGGCACGTTTTCCTTGAAAGTCACTCCCAGCACGATGACACCGTTCGTGCCGCGGCCGAGTTTGACGAGGCGCCGTACGCACTCCCGGCCGATCAGATGACCCATGGAATCGTTGACGCGGCGCCCTGCCAGCACGACCTGCGGGTGGTAGCCGAGGCGCTCGGCCGCATGCGTCAGATAATAGGGATCGACGCCGATACAGTGGCCGCCGACCAGGCCGGGCGTGAACGGCAAGAAATTCCACTTGGTGCCCGCCGCAGCCAGGACGTCGCGCGTGTCGATCTGCATGCGGTCGAAGATCAAGGACAGTTCGTTCATCAACGCGATATTCAGATCGCGCTGCGTGTTCTCGATGACCTTGGCGGCTTCGGCGACCTTGATGGACGGCGCACGGTAGATTCCGGCCTTCACCACAGCTCCGTAGGTGTCGGCGATAATCTCGAGCGTCGCGGCATCCTGGCCGGACACCACCTTGGTGATCGACTCGAATTTATGCTGCTGGTCGCCGGGGTTGATCCGCTCCGGGGAGAAGCCGACGGTGAAATCGCTCCCCGCCTTCAGTCCCGAGGCTTGCTCCAGCACCGGAACGCAGGCGTCTTCGGTTGCACCCGGATAGACGGTTGATTCGTACACGACGATGTCGCCGCGCTTGAGCGCGCCGCCGACCGTTCGCGATGCGTCGAGCACCATCGACAGGTCCGGGGCGTGGGCGAGATCGATCGGCGTCGGCACGGTCACGATGTAGAAGTCCGCCGTCCGCAGATCGCCCGCGGCGGCGGTGAATGTAATGCCGGACGCAACGATATCCTCGGCCGAGACCTCGCGGGTCCGGTCGGTGCCGTTGCGCAGCTCGGCGATGCGCTCGGCGTTGATGTCAAAGCCGATCACCGTGAAGCCGGCGCGGCCGAACGCCGTGGCGACCGGCAGACCCACATAGCCGAGGCCGATGACCGCAATGGTGCGCAAGGAGGACATGCAGGGGCGAGGCGCGGCTACCTGGAAAACAGGCCGGCCAGCCGTGAACGCGCCCGTCTCCAGTTATTCCGCATCCGCACCTTGTAACGCATGCCCGTTTTCCGAACAATACCGCGAACTTCGATGCAGTACGGCGCATAATAGCTCATCGGTACGCCGATCGGTGCTATATGAATTGCGGCCGGACGAGTGCTTGTCGGAATTTTTGGACCGCGCTAACACAAAGTCTCGTCACAGTCCGGCAATGCTCGACAATAGGCCACCATGACTCCGATCCTCGTTACCGGCGCAGCGGGCTTCATCGGCTTCCATCTTTCGCGGCGGTATCTCGAGGCTGGCCGCCCGGTTGTCGGCTTCGACAACCTCAATGACTATTATGACGTGAGCTTGAAGCAGGCCCGGCTCGACGTGCTCCAGCGAAACCCGGCCTTCCAGTTCGTCCATGCCGATCTTGCCGATGCGGCGGCGCTGAACCGGCTGTTCGAGCAGCACAAATTCGAAGTGGTGGTCAATCTCGCCGCACAGGCGGGGGTGCGCTATTCGCTGACCAATCCCCAGGCCTATGTGGCAAGCAATATTGTCGGGTTCGTCAATATCCTTGAAGCGTGCCGCCATCACGGCGCTCGCCACTTGCTGTACGCATCTTCAAGCTCGGTCTATGGCGGCGTGACCAAGATGCCGTTTTCCGTTCATCAGAACGTTGATCATCCGCTGAGCGTCTATGCGGCGACCAAAAAATCCAACGAACTCTTGGCCCATACGTATAGCCATTTGTTCCGGCTGCCGACGACGGGTCTTCGTTTCTTCACCGTCTACGGGCCGTGGGGCCGCCCCGATATGGCGCTGTTCATCTTCACGCGCGCGATTCTGGCAGGCAGGCCTATTCAGATCTTCAATCACGGTCGCATGGAGCGCGATTTCACCTACATCGACGACATTGTCGACGGAGTGTTTCGCTTGACCGATAGGCTGCCGCAGCCGGATGTTAACTGGAACGGAGATGCGCCGGATCCAGGCCGCAGCAGTGCGCCGTATCGTCTCTACAACATCGGCAACAGCCGGCCGGTCCCGCTTATGCGGCTCATCGCGGTTCTGGAGAAATGCCTTGGCGTTGAAGCCAAGAAGGAATTTTTGCCGATGCAGCCGGGCGACGTGCCGGCGACATATGCGGATATTGATGATCTGAACCACGAAATTGGGTTTCAGCCACAAACCAGCATCGAGACCGGCGTGGCTAAATTCGTCGCCTGGTACAAGGAATATTATAAGTGCTGACTGCCTTGGGCGCTTTTGGCCGCATCAAGAGAGCGATTATCTCGCAAATCGCCAAAACCGTTCGCCGGCCATCGAGACTGTTCTTCGGGCCGTGTTTTCTTTGCCTCCTTGCGCTGCTCCGCCATCCCCGGCTCGTTCCGCTCGTGCTGCGCCTGACGCCCGACAGTCTAATGCAGAAAAGCGGGCGTAAAACGGTTTTGGTCGAAGCCGGTTTTCATTTGTTTCAGAACGACTGGCCGCAACAAGCTTGGCTGTGCCTGGAGCGCTACCTTCGCCTCGCTCGTCCCTCAATCGATGAAATTCTCCTGGCGGGAAATTGTCTCTATCAAGGTCTTGGACGGCGTCGCGAGGCGACCGCGCTTCTTGTGCAAGCAGGCGAACGCGAGTTTGAAGACGCCGCAAGTCTTGGACTCTCCGATTTTCCCATTCGCGTACTCGACAGCGTGTGGGCGCGGCACATCGGCCATCTTGGGCTTACGGATTACGTAATTAAGCGCGGAGTTCTGGAGGGACGTCGGTGCGACGATACGATCCTGTATCTGCCGCCCGGAAGTCCCGTCGCCAATCGATTTCTTGTCGGCCAAATAGAGACCTGTCTTCGCGTGGTTGAAAATCCATCCGATCTGCCTTTCCCCGCAACCGCGGTCCAGGCTCTGCACTTCGATCTGCTGGTTCCGCGGTTGCCAAATCACGCCGTCACGCATTACTGGGACGCCGCGGCGGAAACATATGCGCGTTGGCATCGTGAGGGGCGAGGGCCGGTGTTGGCGTACCCTGCCGACATGCAAGCGCGCGGTTGGGCTGTCCTGGAGAAGGCCGGAGTTCCCCAGGGTTCCTGGTTCGTGGCGCTGCACGTGCGCGAGCGTGAGCCCGATGGCCGGAAGTCGGGAATAAATTCAGCGCGAAATGCCGATATTTCAAGTTATCTGCCCGCGATCGCGGAGGTCGGTCGCCGTGGCGGTTGGGTGGTTCGCATCGGCGAATCAAATGCGACGCCGTTGCCTGCACTCCCTTATCTGATCGATTATTGCCGCAGCGCCGATCGAGCGGATTGGATCGATATTTTCATTCTGGCCTGCTGCCGCTTTTTGATCGGAACAAACTCTGGACCCGCCTTTGTTCCCGCGCTTTACGGCGTCCCTGCAATTCTTACAAACTGGTGGCCGGCAGGCGAGCGGCCGTGGCGTCCATCAGATATTTTCACGCCGAAATTACTGCGCAGGATTTCTGACGAGTCTTATTTGACGCTCGGCCAGACGTTGCGCGAACCGTTCGGTTGGAGCTATTCGAAGAATTATCTCGCGGATCGAGCCGGCGTTCGGCTGGAGGACAACGACGCCGAAATTATCCGCGCCGCGGTACGCGAAATGCTGGAACGGCTCGACGGCAATTCGCAAGTCGACTCGGGAGCAGATGAGCTGCGAGCGCGCGCCGATAGGATTTACGATGAAAACAAAGTTGTCGGCATGAGCCAGCTTGCCGGGGAGTTCGTCCGCCGGTACGCGACTTTGATTGCGTGAGGGGCGCGTCTCGAGCGCTGGTTAGGCTGCGTCAAGCTGATAGGCGTGCTGAGCGCGCGACATTGCGCCTGCCAATCGCTGCATCGCACCTGCAAGCGCCGCGCCCTCGCGCGCCGAGGCGATGCGGCTGATGGCGCTCGCCGCATCAGCGATCTCGTACGCGCCGGCTTCGTCGGCGCAGGCGGTCAGCTGCGTTGCAAGATTGCCGACAACGCCGAGCGGCTCCCGCCCCATGAGCTCGAGCAATGTGTCGGCGTCGCGAAGCATCTCGATAAAGCCGCCGGCCGTCGGCGCCAGCGGCGGCGCATTTATCAGGGGGTCATCCATATCGCGCATCTCGGTATTCCCGATCATGCCCGCAAGGGGCTGTCCGCGTAGCGGGGAATGGTTAATGGGCAATTAACGCCTCTCAGCGACAAAAGTTCGTCACCAAAGCACTCCGACCGCGAATCCGACAATCACCGACCGCATTTTGCTCCGACCAATTGGGCGTTATTATGGGGCAACTGTGCCTAACTTGCATCGCAATCGGTACGCTTCGGCGTGCACACTTGGCTTGCCTTTGCCATCCGAGGCTCACTGATTTCAATTTGACAGCGAAGCGTGCTGTTTCCCTAAAGCCAGCAGCGACAAATCGAGATAAGCCGTCAACGTATGCGGCTTCTCGCGATACAGGCCGTGGATGCGCAGCCGGCGACCTCAGCGGCACGCTGCTTTGCCGGCGGCGGATCGCGGCTCAGGCGGCCCGGTTATTGCTGCGGGCCGCAAGGACCTCGTCGATCGGGCCATAGGCTTGGAGGCTGCCATGGCTGAGCCAAACAGCCTTGTTGCAGATGCGGCGCAGCATTGCATCCTGGTGGGCGGCGACGACGAGAATTCTGGAGCGCTCCACCAGCCCGAGGAGACGCGCAAACGCCTTCTCGAAAAAATTGGCATCGCCGACCCCGATAACCTCATCGATTGCGAGGATTTCGGGATCCCTGACCGTGGCGATGGCGAAAGCGAGTCGCAGCAGCATGCCGTTCGAATAAGTGCGTACCGGAAAGTTCAGGTAGTCGCCAAGTTCGGTGAAGTCGACGATGTCGTCAATGCTGTTTCGGATCTGGCTGCGCGTCATGCCCCAGATCGTTCCGGCGATCTGGATATTTTCCATTCCCGTCGCATCCATGCTCATGCCCAGCGTTGTCTCGAACATCGGCGAGACCTTGCCGATGATCGTCGCCGTTCCGCCGGATGGGGGATAAACGTGCGAAATGACCCGCAGCAGCGTGCTCTTGCCGGAGCCGTTGTCGCCGACGAGAGCAACCCGGTCGCCGTCATGCATGTCAAGATCGACGTTCTTCAGCGCGTTGACGATGACGTGCGACCTCGATTCCGCGAAACGGCCGCCGATGGCGCGCCCAAGCAGCGCCTTGCGCAGCGACGCACGGCCGACATCGAATACCGGGATGTCGACGCTCAGATTTCTCAGGATGATATCCGCCATCTCGATTCCGACTGCATCAAAGCCAGTACACGATCCGTCGCGCCTTGCTGACCATCAGGACCGAGGCAAAGGCCCAGCCGACGACAATCATGGAAATCACGACGATCCACGACAGCGCTTCCGGCGCCATGCCCAGTGCCGGCGCGCGGACGACTTCGATCAGATGGTAGGCGGGGTTGACATCCGCGACCAATCGCAGGTTCTCGGCCGAGCCGACCATCCACATGATCGGCGTGGCAAACATCATCAGCTGAATCATCGTCGTGATGATCGGCAGCATGTCGCGATAGCGCGTGCCGAAGATGCCCAGCACAATGGTGACCCACACTTGATTCAAAAGCACCAGCAAAAGACCCGGCAATGCCAACAGCATTATCGGCGTGGGTGTCACCTTGAAGTATATCGCGACCGGGATGTAGATGATGATGGTATGCAGAAAGACTATGAAATTGCGCCAGACCACGCGCATCACATAGATCGAAAAAGGTAATTTGATCTGTTTGATGATGCCCGCACTCTCGTAGAATACGTTGCAGGCTTCGCTGGTGGTCGAAGAGATGAACCCCCACACGATATAGCCCACGGTAAGAAACGGCATGTAGTGCTCAAGCGGCGTGTGGAACAGCCGGCTGTAGATGATGCTCAAAATCAGGATGAATACGCCCATGCTGAGCGTGATCCAGAATGGCCCGAGCACCGAGCGGCGGTAGCGCTGGCGGATGTCGTCCCAGCTCATCACCATCCAGACCGGCCACGCCCGAAAACCGGCCAGGATTTCTGAGGAGATGATGTGGGCGGCCGTGTCCGTTCGCCGCATGACGATCTGAGGGGCGACCACGGACGACGAAAGGTCCGATACGGGGCTGCCCGAGATGGGGCTATCGGGCGAATGGCGTTCTCGGGTGATGTTTTGCACGTTCATGGGGCGTTATGCGATATTCGCCGTAGTTTTGGCATGGCTTCTTGCAGGCTCGCATTCATCGCGTGAGGCAGCGTCATCTACGCCGCGAAACGGAGCCGAACTTCGCAACACACTCTTAGGCGTCCCTCGCCGTCGGGAAGACGGCCCCTCATCAGCCCATAGCACAGCCTGCCGGGAATAACCAAGCCGCGGATACCCACCTTTGTGCGGTCGACTTGTGCGAAATTGCGGCTTCAACGCGAATGCGATCAAGCTGCAGCCGCGACAAGGATTCGGTTGCATGGATTGGACCTTATCCTCCGACGACCAGTGAGGCCTTTCGATGACATCCAGGAACAGGATGGGCACCCTGTGCTCAGAGCCATCCAAAATGAAGCGAGTACCGAACGCCGGTAACGCCGGCGAACATCGTTGCTTCGAAAGAACCTTCAGACTTGCCGAGCGTGAACGTGCGGTGAAATCTTCGGTGACACTGTTCGCGGCTACGAGGCGCCGCAAAACTGATCTTATTACTCGGAAGGTGGCCGGGTGAACGTTGGTGGGGGAAGCTGACGCAGACCATATACTGAGCCTTCGCAGAGAGGCAGAGCCTTAAGCTGACCGCTTGTATGAGAGCTGACCGCTTGTATGAGCCGTTCAGTATCGTCGTGGCGCAGCCATCGCGAGCGGAGGCCACGCAACGAGGAGAGTACTGCTCAAACCAAGGCGTCGTCGGGCGCCTTCTCGCCTGTGAAGCGTCTGCGGGCTTCTTCGTTGGTCATCTTTGCGGCACCGTCATAATCAAAATCGTGCCACACGCGGTGGCTTGCAAAGATCGGGTTGCTCACGACGCTGAGAAATTCCGCATAGCGCGGATGGTCTGGAAAGTGAACAGCTTTGCTGCGAAATTCTTCGGCGGAGAAGGAGATGTTTTGCAGGCGTTCGAAGATGGCAAAATCAGCGTTCATCGATGCGCAAAAATCCACAAATTCGGGCATTTCACGGAAGTTATCCACCTGATAGGTGAATGAGAATTTGAGCTGCGGAACGACTCCAGTCGCTCGCAAGCGACTGAGAAAGCGCATGTTCTCGACAAACGGTTCATGGCGGCCCAATCGCCGCAGCTTCTCAAACGTCTCCTTGCGCGCCGCGTCGATAGAAATGCGAATCGATCTAACTTTGTTGTGGATGCCGGGAAATTTATTCCATTCTTCTTCCGTGAAAAGTGTTCCGTTGGAAATGATATCAAGGCGTAGGTCGGGGCAGCGTTCGTCATCAATCAATTCCAAAAGCTTGCGCGACGGTTTGCTCGCTAGCATCTCGCCGGCTGGATTGATGTGAAGCACTTTGACATTAGGAAGCAGGCCGATGAGTTTTTCTTCGACCGCCAGTGCTTTTTCCGTCGAAGCTGACACCTTCTCGACAATTCGATGGGTCCGACAAGACGGACACGACAGGTTGCAGGTCTGATCGAGGCCGAAGGTGAGATAATCAACGCCCTCCATATGGAAGTCGTGTTCTTCAACTGCCTTTTGGGTCGCCGGCTTATCGAGTTGGTCCGCGAGCGGCAGTGTACCCTGGATCATATGGCCGCAATCCAAGTGATTGCAGTACTTGTACGAACCGTCGGTGACGGATTCGCGAATTTTCTTCGCCCTTTCAGAATTAAGAATCTTATCGATCGGGTCCTTTAGGAAGTTACCGATGCTGGTGGGCAGCCAATGTCCACAGCAAACCAGTACGTTTCCCGAATAACTGATCTCAAAATGCTCGAATGGCAACGGGCAAACGAATTGCTTCAGGTAACCGTTGTCCTCGCCGATGAATTTGTTCAGCCGTTCCGGCACCATCTTCCCATCGAGCTTAAGGCCGAGTGCATGCTTCGCGGCCTTTAAATGAATTGATGGTGGCCATAGCGTCAGCGCCTGCTCGACGATCGAGATGGCGCCATTGTATTCACCGATTGCTCCCAAGCATCGGCTCAGAGCTAAGGCGAGCGCCTCCGTCAGCCGATGCCGGGTAGCGTTGTTGCCAGTTGTCCCCGTGTAAGCCTCGAACATTTCGATCAATGTCTCGCGGCGCCGTTTAACCGTGTCGGCTGCTTCGTCTTCTGCCGGCGCCACTCGGAAAATTGGATACCCGTAGTATTGGGGCAGGTTCATGCTCCTAGCAACGCCAAGATGCATGGTCTCTGACGGACCGTTAGGCGCCTGCTGTACCCAAGAAAACCAGCACTCCGCCGCCTCGTAGATTTCCAATTGCAACGCTCGCTCAAGCCCACGGATCAGGCCACAGCTCGGGAGTTCCGATCTCCCGCCCAACTCCTCTACAAACTCGGCCGTCTCGTTTTGAGTTTTGCAGACTAGGTATTGGCTTTCTGAGTTCGAGCTGCTTTCAAAGCGGACAAGTAGGAAAGGGTGAAAGCCGATCTCGCCGACTTTCGCTATCATATCGGCGTCAAGCAGGGGAATGCCCGAGTGTTCGTGCGCGAACGCGTCTTCGAGTCGATAGGGGAGGGACGGTGAGACTGTCGACATTGATCCCGCTCGCTGAGCCCAGAGGGAACAAAAGCCTAGAAATTAGCCGCGAATGTCACATAAACCAGAGATGGACGCGCGACGTCAATAGACTTTTGGCGGCCATATTTCGCCGGCGAAAAGGCAGAGTTCTCTCCATTGCGCGGTCTCCCCGTCCGTGTACTGCGCCGCTGCGTCAGGCTTGCCGCCGACGGCTAATTACGCGAGCTCTTTGGGGAAACGGCGCTGGAATGCGTCATACTGCGAACCCGTTTGGCGACTATTGTTACTCATCGATTGCGCGTCTGCCGCCCGAACTTCAGCGTCACAGCACGCATTATGGGATGAATCCCAGGAATTCTTTGCCGAGCTTACCCAAAAGAAGGTCTGCGTCGATTGGGGCTCTTGTCGACCAGAACCGTACGAGTAGTTGGGATTTGATATCGTTCGGCATGTCCGTCAATCCGAGCGAGTTATCTGCATGCTTCCCTTGCTTTCTGCCTCGTGCAAGGTTGACGAAAATCCTAGCTGCCGCTAGCGTCCGCCTTCGCTCTGCAGGATCGTGCTGCATGTTCCCCGTTCAGCACGCCGAATGACGAGGACGGCTGGTCGTCTGACCGTGCGGATATTCATAGGTAACCGAAAATGAATCTTTTGCAGAGGGCACGAACGCGGTTGCGCGATGCGTTCGAGATCGAGCGGTCTATTGATCACAAAGTGGCTACGCTCACTCAAGAGATCGCTGCGATCATCCAAGGCATGAACAATCAATCCCAATTGCTCAACAACAAATTCGAAGCGCTTATCGAGGGCATGAACAATCAATCAGCCCTGCTTAATCGGAATCTGAAAGCGCTTATCGAGGGCATGAACCACCAGTCAGATCTGCTCAACCGGAAGCTCGAGGCCATCATCCTCGGGCTCGACAATCGGTCGGAGACGCCCCAGCAGTCAGGCGTTCGGCTGCCCCGGCTACCCGCTCCGCGTCCCGCTCCAGTGGCGGCTCCTCCCCCACCCGTGCCGGACGGTGCCAAGGCCGCCGTTACCCAGACGCCAAGGGCGGCCCCGCTGCTGATTGCGGAGAAGACCTACAACACGTCACACCCGGATTACGATGTGAATGTCGTCCGGAATTTTCCGGGGAAAATCCTCAACGCGCAACACTCCTCGCGCAATGTCGTTTATGCCGATCTGAAAAAGTTGGCGACGGGAGACACAGTGGAGGATTCGGCCTGGGCTTCGGTGCTGCAACATGTGCTTGCCGAAGCGAAGACGGTTGCGCATGCGGATTTGGTTTTGAACCGACGCCAAGTCATCGAACAATATATTGCCGACCTTGAGCGCCGTTACGGCGCGCACTACATCGCGGGCTGGGTCAACCTTGACGATGCCTTGTTTCTGTATTGGCTGGTCCGCAGCCTGAAGCCGAAAACGATTGTGCAATGCGGCGTGTGCAACGGATTGTCATCCGCATTCATGATGCTGGCGCTTGCCAAAAACGGTCCCGACGGACAACTGTACGTCATCGACATGCCGCCCGTCTTCAATTCGAAGGATCCGGCCTGGACCATTCCCGGCAAAACCTACGGAATGGTTGTTCCAGAGGGAAAGACGTCCGGTTGGATGGTGCCGGAAGCGTATCACAAGCGGTTTCATGTGCAGAATGGCGACGCCAAGATTCTATTGCCGAAGCTCGTAGAGCGGCTTCCGACCATCGACATGTTCTATCACGATTCCGATCACACCTATAATCACATGATGTTCGAGTTTCGCGAAGCTAAGCGTAAGCTCGCACCTGGCGGCTTGGTCGTCGCCGACGATATTTCATGGAATGCTGCGCTTTGGGATTTCGCGGATGAGTACAAGGCACCGGCGTATAATTTCAAAGGAGCAGTGGGGGCCGTGTTCCTTTAGCGGCCGGTGAAATCGGAGTGCTGTTAAAATATCCTGCCAGACAGCGCAATGACCATAATTTGGAGTTCATGCCTCGTTAATACCCAGCGCGGCTCATGGTCTTGAGTCGGCTTTAGAGCTGATTTTGCACCGAGCGATTGTCAAATTTGCGAGGCAGAGATGGGTTATGGATCGCCACTCCTCAAAGAAATCGAAGGCCTGTTGGCATCGAGAGCGGATTCTGGGCGCCCGTCCATGCTCGAACTCGGAGCTCAAGAATTTAATCTCGACGTGCCACCATCGAGCATTCTTCGTTTGGTCTACCGATTAAATCCCAATTTCAACAAGCCCGAAGACTTAATTCGATTGATGCCTGGCTGTTTTGCCGCTCCGGCATTTCGCGCTGCCAACGTACGCTATTCGTGCATTGATCTTTTCGAGGCCGAAGGGGTGGTGCAGGTGGATCTGAATCTGAGCCCACTCCCTGCCGAACATCGCAGCAGACATGACCTCGTGACGAACGTGGGTACGACCGAGCATATTTTCAATCAGGCGCGCGCATTCGAAGCAATCCACGATGCGACCAAAGTCGGCGGAATAATGTTTCATGCAGTACCGGGAAATGGGATGTTTAATCATGGACTCATAAAGTACGAGCCAAAATTCTTTCTTTATCTAGCTCACGTAAACAAATATGAGATCGTGGATTGGAATGTCGTTGAGGGGACCAAGCCTGACTATATGCCCCTCAACGAAGAAATTCCCGGCTGCAAGAGTTGGATTGGCCGGGACCTATGTCAATCCCTTCTGCGGTTCGTGTTGCGCAAGCGCGTCGACGCTCCGTTCGTGCAGCCGAGCGATGTAGATCTGCGCTACGTTCCGCTCGCATATCCAACGTCGATCCGAAATGCGGCTGCCCCCTCCACGTCCAGCATGCCGACTCCCATCTCAGCGGAGCGAGGGCCAAATGGGCGGGCCGAGCGAGCGGGGCCGGACGTTATCGACTGCCAGTTGCCGGAGCTCGTTCGCGTATTGCGACTGATTGAGGCGCGTTGTGAGAGAATGGGATTGGGCGCGGAGCCATACGCCTTGGCAGCCAGCATGTTGACCGGCGATTTCGGTCCCTGCATCGCGGCGTTAGAATCCAATTCTCCCACGGTAGCGCGTAACGCTCTCGACGACGTGGTCGGAAAGGCGCTGACGGGAAGCGTCGCGCCACTCGATGGCTGCAGCATCGATCTCGGTCTGGCTTTCCTGGGCACCGGATGGGGGGTGGCCGGTGGCGACGTGCACGGCGGGCAGGCGCGCCATTTTCGTGCCGTCGGGCCGGACGGACAGTCTCGGCTGTTCGTCCGTCTAGCGCCAGGCCGCGACTATCGCGTAAATACTTTGCTTTATAATGCCGTTCCCGGGGAGGCAGCTCACCGCCTCCGGGTCGACCCCGCGACAGACGGTAGGATTGAGGTCCTTGGCGAGGAATACTGGCATCGGTCACGTCTGCCCAAAGAGAGGATCGCAGGTCAGTCCGGGCTCGTAGAACTAACCGTCCAGGCCGGCCAGTCCGATCAAATGACATTGCAGAAGATCGTATTCGAACCGGAGTAACGGCCTCTACCGGGGGCGGTCGGGTGGGAGCCGCCTTGCCCGGTGGTGTGCTGTCGAGGTAACGCAGTAAAGCGACTTCTTGATCCGATGCGACCAAATATAGCTGCGTGCAGAAGGCCATCAGAGATCTCGCAGGCACTAGTCTAATCCGGCATCTTGCCATTTCGATTCACCACGTGTTGTGGTCGCCTTGATTAGTGGGGACGTTGCCAGTAGATTGCCGACTAGTCGCGGCTTCTAGACAATCCGTTGGGGGCATCGGGCAGAGCGGGAAGCGGACACTCCCTGCCAGATGGAGCAGCGTTCCTTGGACATTGCCGTCACAGGCTCAGTGGAGTCAGCCTCGACCCCGTTCCGCCATCGCCGGAACATAACTGCCTTAACGGGCCTTCGATTCCTCGCGGCGTTTTCGGTGGCCATCGCGCACGGGTCGGATGTCACGTTTAGAATTTCGGCGCCCTCTCACTCCTTCAGCATTGCCAAATACTGGCTTTCATCTGCCGCCGGGGTTGGAATGCCGTTGTTCTTTGTGCTCAGCGGCTTTGTTATCCATTACAATTATCGAACGCTCATCAGAACAAAGGGAGCTGCTGGATTTTTCGAGTTCCTGTGGGCTCGCTTCTCCCGCCTGTATCCCCTTTTCATCGTTTTTCTTTTCAGCGATTTCATTTTGAGCCCGCGGACATATCTTTCCGTTATGGATGATCGGCTGGACATATTGTCCGGCCTCGCAGCATTGCCGTATTTTCTCACGTTCACCCAGAGCTGGATCTACAGCTTGGTGCACGATCACATCGTTATCTTCCGCCTCGGCAGTGCGTTGCCTGTGACTTGGTCGATCAGCACGGAGTGGTTCTTCTATTTGTGCTATCCTGTGGTCCTGTTCTTCGTCATGCGGGTAAACAGGCCGATCCACGTCATTGGTCTTGCCCTGGCATGGACCCTGATATGGGGCATCTTCGCGTACGAATTGGACTTCCATGCCGGGCGGTTGGACATCTGGGCAACCCGCTATTTTGGTGTCGCAGCTGCGCAAGCGTACAATCCAGACGAGTTCTTTGTGCGATGGTTGCTTTATTTCTCGCCCTATCTTCGCATCGGCGAGTTCATTCTAGGATGCATTGTCGCACAGCTGTACTTGGCTCTCGAAGCTAAAAAACCGGACGGCCTGGAGCGGACGATCGCGCTGATCAGCGTCGTTGGCGCCATCGTAAGTGTGCCCGTGCTGATGTATATGATGTACGGGCCGATCACGGATTTTTGGGTGAGGCACCTAAACAGCAATTACGGTCTCGCGCCCAGTCTTGGGATCATCCTGTTTTGTGCCGCCCGATACGATTTCGTCGGCCTGCGATGGCTTTCGTCGCGTCCGATCATTCTTCTCGGCGAAGCGAGTTATTCGATCTATCTGACCCACATGCTGGTTTTTCTGATCGTGTGCGGGTCGCAAGGACCGCTGCCGGGCGATCTAGCAAGCGCGATCTATCTCTATGCCCGGCTAATCGTCGCACTCGCCGTTATTGGTCTGTTGTCAATTGCGTTGTTCACTTGGTTAGAGGATCCTGCACGTCGCGCGCTGCGAGCCGTCTGGCGCAAGCCCGGTTTCCCGCTCGTACCCGCGCTCGTCAATGCCGCGGCTATTGCCGCGACGGTGGTGCTTGTGGTGCAGAACGGTCTCGTCATCGCCCATGCCGGCCGTTCGTTGGCGTTGTCCGGTGTCCAGATTGTATCGGCCACCTACGGCGAAAACTGCGGCGCGGCGAAGGGCAACGCTACCCTCAAAGTGCAGGCCGAGTGCCAAGGTCGGACGGAGTGCGATTACGTAGTCAACGCGGCCAGACTGGGAGATCCCGCTCCCGGCTGCGGCAAAACATTTGCTGTGAATTTCCGGTGCGCTCCCCGCCGCGATGTATCCAATATATCGCTCCCGGCAGAGGCCGGTCTTGGTAGTCTCGCTCGCCTCAGCTGCAATAAGGACGACGACAATAGCGGCTTGCTCGGCTTGCGGGCGCCGGCCAGCAAATAGCGAGTGCGGACGACTGTGAGCGGCAAGACAGAACTTGTTCGCGCTGGCGACTCCGATCTGCGGCAGCCGCAGATTCCAGCTTTGACTGGCCTTCGGTTTTTTGCAGCAGCTTTCATCCTCGTGGAGCACGCGGCTACTTGGCTAGCCCAGTTCACGAACAGCGACGTCAACAAATATTTCGCAGTCTTGGGCGTTTATGGAATGCCTCTATTCTTCGTTCTGAGCGGATTCGTCATTCACTATAATTATCGGCGTTTATTTACTTCTGGGTCGATCGCGCGCGCGACCTGCGAGTTCGCGGCGGCACGATTCGCCCGACTTGCCCCACTCTATTTCTGCCTGCTGTTCGTCTCCTTTTTTGCGGATAATTTGATCGCAAAAGCGCACGGTGACCTAGCGCTGATGGCCAGAATCGTTGCCTATTACGTCACTCTGACTCAGTCGTGGTGGTATGTCGTCTATGACAACAAACTATTGATTAATTGGATTTTTGGACTTTCCTGGTCCATTTCAACTGAGATGTTCTTTTACGCAGCCTTTGTAGCAGTCGTATTCATAATTTTACTTATCCGGCGCGCGAATACAGCAATACTGGCGGCGATTAGCTACGCATTAGTTGTAATGTGCATCCTCGCAGTTTCCGCCCATTATCTTGACGTGATATTTTCGATGGGTCGGCGCTATATTCCAAATTATATCCCGCCTGATCGCTTGGTTGATTCATTCTATTTTTGGTTGTTCTATTTTTCACCTTATGTAGCCGTTTTCGAATTCTTCATGGGTTGCGCGGCGGCTAACGTGATCATGTTGATCAAACATCGGACGGTCAGCTCATTTGAAGGGCGACTAGCCAGCATCGCGCTGGCGGTCACTATGCTTTTCTTGGTGGCAGTCTACTTCCAACGTCTTGGCGCTATTCATTTGGGTGGGATAGACGTCTATCTTTATCATCTCGACAATAACTTCATGTGCGCGCCGGCATTCGCGTTTGTCATGTTTTATGTAAGCCGCTATGATTCTCGGCTCTCCAGAGCTCTGTCGCTGCCGATCATTATTGCATTGGGCGATATGAGTTATTCCGTCTACCTTCTTCATACTTGGACTTTTTCAGTGTTTTTCCATCATCCGGTCGAACTTAATTTGTTATGGGGGATCGACGCAATTTTGCGCATCGCGGCTGCAATCGGCCTGACGACGGTCACCGCCTACGCAACGTATCGGCTAATTGAGGTGCCGTCGCGGGGGTGGCTGCGCCTCAGGCTCGGTGCACTCATCAACGCGATTTTCGGCAATCCGGAAGATTTAGTTCACGTGGGTAACGCGTGCGCCAAACAAATTCAGGCGAATCGTTGGAAATGGGAGTGCGGAACTCCAGGCAGACTTGGATTTGCGGCGGCTTCCATCGTACTGCTTGCTGCAGTAGCATTTTGCGGCGAAGCCGTACAATCTCCTGCAGTGTGGGGGGAGTTGCATTACATCTGGGATGGGCCCGAGATCAAAATAATTTCCGCGACTTATGGCATAAACTGCAGAAATTATCCGGAGCGCGCTCCCTACACCAACACCGCGTTTGTTGGAAACGCCACCGAAGGCATGCGCCGCTCGTGCGATTATCGATCGCGATGCACATTGCCCGTAGACTTTCAAATTGCGGGCGACCCGGCAAACGGTTGCCCGAAAGACTTCTCAGTCGCTTATCGGTGCGTCGGTGCTGCGGGGTCGCGCGTACCAGTCAAATGGTTACATTTGCCCGCTGAAGCGTTCGGAAAGGTCCTTGAGTTACAGTGCTTGCGTTGAACCGCGGAAATCTAGGAGGGTGCCATTCATCTATAAGGTACTTGACCGTGGTCAATAGCTGCGTTGGTTGGCAACTGTTTGCGGTGCGGCGCTTTGAGCAAGTCCGTCATGGGACGTTCGAAATAGCGATAGAGAAAAAGAGAAAGAATAATGGTCAGAGCATAGCAAGCAGATAACAACACGAACGCTTGCGTGTTGCCCAGAGTTTGTTTGGTACGAAAGAGTTCCTCTAATACTAGAATGTGCAGCAGATACATCGAATAGGAAGCGTCGCCCATGGTCTTCGCCGCGCTCCCGAGCGGTCCTGCGGACCATTTCTGTGTGCCTAGAACGGCGCTCGCCATGATCGCCGCTGCAGGAATGCCCCACTCGGCCCAGCGATAGCCCGTTGGTACAGCCGGCGGCCCGAAATGCCATATGGTTGCACAGGAAACGGCAACCATGGCGATGCGAACGCTCAGGGGTAGAACTATGGCATTACGAAAAAGCATCGCGATTCCGACGCCCAGCAGGAACTCGATGATTATGGGATCAGTCCATACGATCAGCGCGGAGGAGTGAATCTGGAATGTTCGGCCGATTATGATCGCTCCGATCATCAGTAAGACTAGCAAAATAGGAACCAACTTTCGCGAGAATAACAGGCATGCCGCGAAGATCACGTAAAAGTACATCTCGAAGTTCAGCGTCCAACCTACGCCGTAAAGCGGCTGAAACCGACCCTGCGGGTCCTTCATTGGAAGGAACAAATACGAGTCGACAATGTCTTTCAGCGGCACAAAGTGCCATCCAGGCCAGATAGCTATTGTGGTTGTGATCCAGTAGAGCGGTACAATCCGTGCGATGCGGTTGCGCAGAAAAATAAATGGTGCGTTTGAGGTCCCAAATAATGGCTCGGAAGAATAGAGCATCACAAAGCCAGAAATAACGAAAAAGACATCAACGCCGGCGCCAAAGGGATAGAGGGACGCATAATCGCCCTTACCCGTAATTATCATGTAGCCTTCGTTATAGTGGACAAGCACTACTGACAGTGCAGCCAACGCGCGCAACGCTTGAATCGAAATGACGGTGTTCACCTGGTTTCCCCTTCGTCCCAAGTCAGCCTGAACAGCTCTTCGCTTGCCGTCAAGGCGAGAATGCCGAATAACCAATTCCGCACGGACTCTGCTCCCAGTGACCGGGCCTGAAGGCACCCGCTCCGGGCATCTCCGCAATGGCCGGGAAATTGCGTAGCACGCGGACAATGTTATTTCTGTCGACTAAGATCTGACCGCGTTTGGAATCGACTTTCCCAATTGCATGGCGGCACTTGGAATG
>Ga0265313_10001572_pt1 | contig 21174 bp, 19 predicted proteins | sample 4123metaG_FD_203122 | JGI IMG/M metagenome (GOLD analysis project Ga0265313, IMG submission 203122) | Rhizosphere microbial communities from Carex aquatilis grown in University of Washington, Seatle, WA, United States - 4-1-23 metaG | ecosystem: Host-associated > Plants > Roots > Rhizosphere >...
GCGAATTCTCGTTAGTTGGGACGCTACACGAATCGCTGCAACAGCCGGCACGACCTGCGATCTTTGCAGCTTTCTGATCTGATGCTCGTTGTTTCAACGAGGTGCCATACGAAGGGCTCCGTCCAATCGGATGGTCTCGCCGTTCATCATCGGATTTGCAATGAGATGCATCACGAGCGACGCAAACTCTGTCGCCCGCCCGAGACGCGCCGGATTGGGTATAGACTGAGCGATCGAAGCCTTCACGTTGTCGGGCAGGCGGGCTAGGATTGGCGTGTCAAAGACACCGGGCGCAATAGTGCAAACGCGTATCAACCGCGTCGCGAGGTCGCGAGCCGCTACGATCGTCATGCCAACCACTCCAGCTTTGGAGGATGCGTAGGGGATTTGACCGATCTGGCCTTCATATGCCGCTATTGAGGAGGTGAGGATGATGACGCCGCGTTCCTCTTCGGTCACATCGCTTTTCGCGATACTCGCCGCTGCCAAACGAAGGACATTGAAGGTGCCAACGAGATTGGTCCGAACAACCCTTTCAAAGTGCGAGAGCGAGCCTGGATTCCCGTCACGGTCAAGGATACGCAGGGCACCACCAATCCCAGCACAATTTACCGTGGTGCGAACTGGCCCTAGCGCTTCAGCAACTCGGAAAGCAGACTGCATCTGAACCTCATCGCAAACATCCGCGGCGACGAAATGCGCGTTCCGCCCAAGTATGTGAGCGACTTCGTCTCCCGCTGACGCCGGCAGGTCGACGATCACAACCTGCACGCCTGCAGCGACAAGACCTTTTGCCGTGGCGCGCCCAAGCCCCGATGCCCCACCGGTTACGACCGCAGCTGTATTTTTAATTTGCATCGCGTCGTTTATTCCATTCGTAGTTCTATAAGCGTTCGATAATCGTTGTGTTCGCCATGCCTCCGGCCTCGCACATCGTCTGCAACCCGAAACGCCGTTTGGACTGCATAAGCGCATACAACATAGTCGTCATAAGGCGAGCGCCGGAGGCGCCCAGTGGATGACCTAAGGCGATCGCTCCACCCCTCGGATTTAATATTTCTGAAGAAACGCCGAATTCTTTCTGCCACGCCAAAGGCACCGGCGCGAAGGCCTCGTTGACCTCAAAATGGTCGATTTTATTAATCGATATGCCAGCCTTATTAAGCGCCCTCCGAGTCGAGGGAATTGGCGCGGTCAACATTAATAACGGATCGTCCCCGCAAACATCAAAAGCAACGAAGCGCGCGAGAGGCCGCAGTCCGAGACGCTTAGCCGCATCATCACTCATGATGAGAAGTGCCGCCGCCCCATCCGTGATCTGCGACGAATTGCCGGCCGTGATACGCCAGCCTATTTCGGGAAAGCGCACGCCGGCATCGGGGTTTTGAAACGACGGTTTCAACTGTGCCAGACCCTCGACCGATGTTCCAACGCGGATGGTCTCATCGGTGGTCACAATCTTATCGCCCGCCGTCACGGGAATGATTTCACTGTCGAAAAGTCCCATTTTCTCCGCGCTTGCGGCCCGTTCATGAGAGGAGGCCGAGACCGCATCGAGTTGTTCGCGGGTAAGATTCCACCGTGCGGCTACGAGTTCAGCCGCAATCCCCTGTGAGACCAATCCGGGCGCGAAACGTTTTTGGACCCCTGGACTAAACGGATCCTGCCCTATTCGTGCGCTTCCCATTGGCACGCGACTCATCGACTCCACTCCACCCGCGATCACAACGTCATACACTCCGGCCATCACTCCCTGTGCGGCGAAGTGGATCGCCTGCTGGCTGGATCCGCACTTCCGGTCGATCGTAGTTGCAGGGACATGTATTGGAAAACCAGCCGCCAAGAGCGCCATACGGCCAGGTGTAGCGGACTGTTCGCCTGCCTGGCTGACACATCCGATGATAATGTCATCGACAATTCCCGGGTCAAAGCGATTGCGCGTTACAAGTGCCTTCAACAGCCCCGCCAAAAGCTCGTTGGGATGAACGGAGGATAATGCGCCCCCCGCCTTTCCGCGGCCCATCGGCGTCCGCACCGCGTCAATGATAACCGGACTCTTAGACATCTTAGCGTCGGTCCTCTTCGTCACACACCAGAAGTGATTGGCGATTATCAATCCACGATTTTCACGGGCGTCACAGATCGTCCTCAGATTCTGTCAAATGATCACATGCGCCGCCTTCAACTCCTCAATCTCGCGCGATGTAAAGCCCGCCTCGGTCAGGAGCTCTTCGGTATTTCCGCCAAGTTGGGGCGCCTTCCGCGGTCTGTCTGGCTTACTGCGGGAAAATCTTGGCGCGGGAGCAGGCTGAATATGGCCATCGACATCGATATAAGCGCCACGCGCGACGCTATGGGGGTGGTGGGGCGCTTCCGCGATTGAAAGCACGGGAGCGAAACAGATATCTGTCCCCTCCAAAAGGCTGCACCATTCTTCGCGTGTTCTTCGTTTAAAAACGGCCGCGAAACGCTTCCTCATTTCCGGCCATGAGGCACGGTCCATTTGGTTTGGAATATCCGTAGAAGTGAGCCCAAGTTTCTGTAGCAGCAGGGAATAAAAGCGCGGCTCAATCGCCCCGATGGACACATATTTTTTATCTTGAGTCTCGTAGACGTCGTAAAAATGGGCACCGCTATCGAGCATATTGGCGCCACGTTCATCTTGCCAAAATCCTCCAGCGTGCATGCCAAAAATCGATGCAAATAGTAGTGCCGTCCCATCTACCATCGCAGCATCTATGATCTGGCCACATCCTGATTTCATGGCATTGATAAGACCGCATAGCATACCGAATGCGAGCAACATTCCTCCACCACCATAGTCACCAATCAGGTTTAATGGGGGAACGGGATTCTCATCTCTCCGCCCAGTAGCGTGCAACACTCCAGTCAGAGCTATATAATTGATATCATGGCCAGCACTCTTCGCGAGCGGGCCTTCCTGCCCCCAGCCCGTAATGCGTCCGTACACGAGTCGCGGATTGCGCTCCAAGCATACGTCAGGACCTACGTTAAGCCGTTCTGTAACACCTGGACGAAACGGATCTATGAGACCGTCAGCTCTTTCCACCAGTCGCAGGATCACTTCAGCGGCCCGTGGGTTCTGCAGATCAAGCCCAAGTGAGCGTCTGCTTCGGCGATGGGCGTCGTGCTTAGGATGGACCAGCCGGTCTAATGCTGTCGGCTCGATGCGGTCGACGCGGACGATGTCGGCGCCCATATCGCCAAGCATCATCGCCGCCATCGGGCCAGGCCCGATACCGGCGAGCTCTATCAATTGTATTCCGGCCAAAGGCCCCAAAAGATTTCTCCCAATGCTCGGGACGTCTTGCGAAATGATCAACAGCGTCTATCGGCCAAGGCCGCGACACGCGCTGGAGGGAACCAATATCGGACACGTGCCACGCTGAATTTTGCCTCCAGCCATCCCTGCTCGCGAATCTAGCAGTGCCAGGAGCGTAATACCCAATATGAGCATGACGATGGCGGTGGGGGCTCAGCGCGAAGTTACGATTGCCACCTCTCTTTTAAGTAAAGCCCAACTTGATCGACAGCCTGGGCCCCTTCCGGCAGGATTTGCCAGAAGAGTTGCCACACGTGGATCATCTCGGGCCAAACATCGCAGCGCACCGGCACACCAACTTTGCGTGCTTGATCCGCAAGCAAGAGAGCCTCCGCCAACAGCGTTTCATGGTCCCCGACCTGAATCATTAACGGCGGCATTCCCGTCAGGTCGGCGAATACAGGAGACGCCATCGGATTGCGCCGATCCGTCGTTCCAAGATACATCGAAATAAAATTTTGAAGCACATCACGACTTACGATCGGATCGACGGACGCCCGGGTAACGTGGGTATCCCCACTGCAGGTAAGATCTACAAACGGACTAAGCAGAACTGCCGCGGCCGGCATCGGAAGCCCCTTATCCCGTGCAGACAGGAGGGTAGCGAGGGTGAGCGCGCCTCCCGCCGAATCGCCGCCGACGGCAAAGTGCTCGGGACGGATTTGCTGCAGTAGAACTTCATAGGCAGCAGTGGCATCTTCAACCGCCGCTGGAAACGGATGTTCCGGGGCACGACGATAGTCCAGCGTGAACACTGTTGCCGCAGATGCTTCGGAAAGTCGGGCAGCGAGATGACGGTGAGAGCGAGCCGAACCTAACGCATAACCGCCGCCATGGAAGTATAAGATAACTCGATTGGTCGTGGCGTTTTTGGCCTGGACGCGCTCGGCGAAACAGTCGTCCAATTTTACTTTCTCAACTCGAACTGCACTGGATGTCGGAAACGTGTCGGCATTCTGTTCCCAGAGCGCCCGATGACTGGCAAGCGATTGTTCACCAGCGGGCGTAAGATTTTTTAACATCTCGCGCACTTTGTCGATCGGCTTCTCAGCTTGCAATTCTGTCGACATATTCCCCCTCAAAGGCTTGTTCGTTAACGGATGTTTCGCGGATCCCGCCATGACGGCGCTGCCGAGCGGACCTCGGTCAGATCCAATCATTCTCAGAAACGTGCTCTCCTTAGGTTAGTTTGGCCGTAGCCCTAATTGCAAAATCCGAAAGAATGGACGCGCATTCTTTGGCATGCGTAAACGCAAGGCCATGACGTGCATGAGAAAAGATATGGAGTTCACTGTCTGGAATTAACGCGTGTAACTCCGAAACGAGCTGAGTGCTGACGTAGGGGCTCGCATCCGGCGCCATTAAGAGCACTGGCATTTCAAGATCGCGAAGGTCCGCACTTAGATCAAAGCCAATGAGCGCCTGCGAGATCCTTCGGGGGATCTCGATCCGCGTCTGTTCCTGCACTGATTTGAACCATTCAAATGCATTCTTTGGAACGGTGCCTTCGTAAAAGCGGGACTGCATCAGGCTTTGCGACCAAGCTTTGACGCCATTTTCAGAAGACAAGAGTTCTTTCCATTTGTCGGCAGTCGCCGAATGACCTGCATCCCGATGTGCCGCCGAAATTGCCGTCGCACTAATAAGGCGCGAACTATGTTTGCCCGCGATATATAAGGTCAATATTCCCCCGAATGAATCGCCCGCAAGATGAAACCGGCGAGCTCCGACTTTGTCGGCTATTGCCAACACGTCAGACGCGAAACTTTCGAGAGTCCAATCAAAGCTATTTCCCGCAGCGCTCGAAGCTCCGGCGCTCCGAAAATCAAACCGCACTACTTTAAATCGGGTGGCAAGGACAGGTAACCACCCGATCCAAATCCCCGATGTAGCGCCAACTGAATGGTGCAAAATGATTGTATCGGGGTCTGGGAGCCAAGGCGGCGTCAAATCCGTGACATCGTACGCCAAAGTTGCGCCATCGACGGAAAGACTGAGCATTGCGGGCGTCCTGGAGGAGCTCAATCTACTCCCCGATTCTTTGCGATCCTGACGATAGGTCCATGTTTAGCCTGTCTAACCATGGATTTAATGTCAAGAGTTTTCTAATCTGGAATCGAATTTCTTCAGCCCTTGGTAGAACCCCGATATCAATCAAATTGTTCTCCCCTGCTTGGTGCCTCAACGCGACATGTGCGCCGGCAACCAAAGCGCCAACTCAGGCCAGACGACCAGGATTGCCAGCAGAAGGAACATCACCAGATGAAAGGGTATGGTACCTTTGACAACGTCACTCAATTTTCCATTCCACACGCTCTGGATCACAAAAAGATTTATGCCAATCGGTGGCGAGATAGCTCCGAGTTCAATGAACAAGGCTAAGACGATTCCAAACCAGATCGGATCAATCCCGTATTTGATCAGAACGGGGTAAAGCAGCGGAACGGTGATCACGATCATGCCAATGCTTTCGACTAAGCAACCAAGCACCGTGAACAGTACGAATAGCGCCAGGAAAAAATTGAGCCGACTCAATTCCAGATGAACGAGGTAGTTGGTCAGAGATTCACCGACCCCGGCAAAGCTGATCGCATAGGAAAAAAGATAAGCTGCATAAATAATGAAAAGAAGATTGCCTACAAGCTGCACAGCCCCGTTGAGAGCTTGCAGGAAGATCTTCAGCGTAAGCCGCCCCCAGAGGCGGGCTATCACGATGGCAAAGACGGAGCCGATAGCTGCGGCCTCAGTTGGTGTCACCAAACCAAGATAAATGCTTCCGAGAGTGCCGCCGACGAGTACGAAGAAAGGCAGGACATCGGCAACAGCGCTCAAGAAAGTAGCCGGCGTGAATAAAGGCCGTTCGCGCGGGGCAACGGCCGGGCGCACCAGTGCATGCGCCGCTATATAGCTCATGAACAAAAATGTTAGCAGTAAGCCAGGAATGATGCCGGCAATGAAAAGCTTCGCAACAGATGTATTCGTGAAAGTGCCATAAATGATGAGAGCGAGACTAGGAGGCAGTAAGCAACCAAGGGTACCGCCTGCGCAAATCGAACCGGCCGAGAGCGTACGGCTATAACCTCGTTCAAGAAGTTGCGGCAGCGCCACGCCACCGATCGAGGCAGCGGTGGCAACGGTCGACCCGGTGATCGATGCGAAAATGGCGCAGCCGACGATGTTGGTTTGCAGCAACCCCCCGGGAATCCGGGACACAAGTAGTGCCAACCCGTTATAGATGCGAAAACTCAAACCGCTTCGTTGCAAGACCTCCGCCATAAAGATGAAGAGCGGAATCGCTGTCAGAGTGAAGCTGTCCATGCTGCCCCAGCTCACGAAACCCATCGCCTTGAGCGCTGGGAATCCCCCTTGGATGTAAAGATAAACGACAGCGGGGATGGAGATGGCGAAGGGCACGCTCATGCCCGCAACGAGCAATACCAAGAACATCGCCATAGCGACTGCGAGCTGCACCTCCGGAGTCATCGGGGTGCTTTCCCATGCGGAATTGGCTTAGCCTTCCCAGTCAACACACGCAGATCGAAAAGCGCCGTCTTTATTAAGGAAAACAACAAAATCGCCAAGCCTAAAGGCATAACCAATTGAGGAATCCATAGCGGAGCGGCGAGGACGGTAGGTGCGACGTCCCCGGAGCGCCATGAGTCAAGTTCAAAAAAATAGAGCGGCCAAAGCACTGCGACAGCGAAAACGATAGAAAGTAAGGTAAAGATCAAACTCGACCAGGCGCGACCACGCGGACTAAGCCGCGCTTGGACCAATTCGATGCGATGAAAGGCATGCCGCACTTGGCAGACCGATAAACTTAGGAACGTTATCGCAACGAGCAGGTAGCCACCAAGATCGTCGGTGGCTTCGAAGGAATAATTGAACAGCGTGCGGAAAAAGACCTCGCAACTCGTCATTACGATCATTGAGAATAGAGCGGCGCAGCAAATCCGAGCAGAGGTAGTCTCCAGCCATCCCTCGATCGAAGGAGATGAAGCTGGATCGTTTGCAGTGGGGCGTCGCTCCGTCTTGTCGATCGCCACGCGTCACCGGTCCAGCGATTTGCGAACCTTACCTAGCGCCTCAGCGGTCTCCGATGCCTGAGTTTTAGGCCATGACTCCCAATACTTTGCCATCTGTTGTTGGGCTTCTTGAACATCTTGCGGCTGAGCCGGCGTGACAATCATGCCAGCATCCTTCATCTTTTGCCGCAGACTATCCTCTTCAGCTTCAAGAGCCTGGGTAACCCAGTTGCCGTACTCGACCGCCGCTTTGCGGAGCGCAGCCCTTTGCTCTTCCGGGATTGCATTGACCGCTTCCTTGTTTCCAATAAGGTAAGCTTCTGCAAAGTTTATCGGGAGGACATAGTTGTACTTCAAAAGGTCACGTAACATGAACCCGAGACCACTAGAGGAAGTCACAACGCCATCGACCAAGCCACGATCCAGCGCCGAAGCCACTTCGGGACCATTTAAGGTCAGTACACTGCCGCCGTTACGAACAATCAGTTCGCCCTGCTCTGGCGACTGCAGACGAAATTTTTGGCCCTTGATATCGGCGAGTGAGATCAGTTTTTTTCGCGACCATAGAGTCTGCGCGGCGTAGCGCCACTGGCCGAGCACTTCGATGCCTTTCTTGTTGTATGCGTCTTGTACATACGGCATCAAAATCGCCTGTGAATCCTCAAATTCCTTCACATTGCGGATTAGCATCGGCAATCGTGTCACGAGCACGATGGGTACATTGCCTGCTTGAAAGATATCCTCGGCGAGTTGCACTACGTTGTTCGACACAGCCGACGTTACAGTCGAAAGCTGGATCGGCAGCGACCCTCCCAGATGCACTTTGATCTTGAGTTGGCCTTTCGTCGCTTTCTCAACGTCTTCCGCGAATTTTACGGCGCCACGCGCTGGGGCTCCGGTGGAGACCGGAATGGCCAGTAAAAGGTTCCAGGTCGTCTCGGCCCGCGCCGCATACGGAACGGCAAAAAATCCGGTGCCGGCGACTCCGGCGAGGCCCTTCATAGTCGCGCGACGCGAAAGTTTCCCCATCTCACTTTCCTCCCCACTATGCATTTTCTGTAAGCCGCCTATTTGCGACCTGCTCTGTCTAGAAAATCAAGCCAGTTCGATAAAGCTCTTTGCTGGATCGACGGCGTTCTAAGCCCCATCGCCATGGCAATTTATAGCAGATGAATTTTCAGAAGGCAAAATCGAATCTGATTCAGTTTTTATTTTATAGCCGGTCTGATCCCGAATTTTGGATTATGAATTATGAATTAGATATTCTTGGCCGCAGTCTTACGGCACCGGCTAAAAATGTTCAGTAACGCCACTGCGACGTCTCTTTTTCGGGACCCTCTTGGCGAGCGAAGAGGGATCGGTAGCGAGCCCGTGGAGCACCATCTTTACGATGTCCTGCGCAATGCGCTTTGGACTCGCGCCGCCCGGATCGTACCAAGCCGTGGCCCAGTTCAAAGCTCCCAAAATTGCCATCCGGATCGCGGAGAGATTAACATCAGACCTTATCGCACCGGACGTCCGGCCTTCTTGGAGGATCGCGCGCCACAGGGCGCCGTATTCACGCTGGACGAACAGTGTCCGTTCACGGATCTCGACGGGAGCCTGCCGGATCAATTGAATAATGGCCGAGCTTATTTCTCCTTGCTGCAGGACTGAGACAAGATGGCTTTCAATTAGAACTGCAAGCTTTTCCAGGGGGCGCGCATCGGGTGGAAGACTTCCTAAGCGCTTCTTAGCCAAGTCGAGAACACGCCGGCCACCAACGACAATGACTTCTTCGACCAGAGCCTCCCGTGAATCAAAGTGATAATATAAGCTTCCCGCCTTGAGCCCCGCCTCAGCTGCAATGTCGACCAGCCGAGCCCCTGCATAACCGTGGTCTCGAAATACTCGCGCCGCGGCCAACAGAATTCGCTGATAGGTTCTGCCGGACTTGCTTGATTTATCTTCCGTATCTATTGCATGCAATAGGTTAGGCTTAGTTACTTTCGACGACGTCTTGACGGTTCCGTCTCGCAGCGCAGTGCGAGACTCACGATTAATCCTAGATTTGGCATTCAGGTTTGCCGTCACCACGCTCTCCACGATTCTAAAGGCCCAAGAATATATCACGGAAGCGCGCTAGGTCATCGATATTGAATCGCACGGCTTGACATTCTAAATACAATTCGATTTTGTACTATTATGAGCCCAACCAAGGCCAACGCGTGTATTTGGTAGGGCGTCGTACAGCTAGAAGCCGGTGAATAGGAGAGTCGCCATGCACGTAGGCTTAGCTCTGACATTTCAAAACCTTATTTCTGGTCAGAGCGATGCGGAAGTCTATCGGCACGAGCTCACACTCGCCACTCGTGCTGAAGAGTCTGGATTCGACTCGGTGTGGACCCCCGAACACCATTTTACCGATTACATGCTGACGCCGAATGTGACGCAATTTCTTTCGTGGGTCGCTGGACAGACACGCCACGTGAAGCTCGGCACGATGGTGACGGTTCTACCTTGGCATGAGCCGCTACGGGTGGCAGAAAGCTTCACTCTTCTCGACCATCTTTCTGGCGGTAGAGCAATCTTGGGAATCGGACGCGGTTTGGGGCGTGTCGAGTTCAACGCATTTAGGTTGAACATGAACGAGTCTCGAAAGCGCTTTGTGGAGTATGCAAGCGCCCTTCTTAAAGGGCTCGAGAGCGGCGTCATGGAATATGACGGCGACTACTACAAACAACCAAAGGCTAAAATCCGGCCTGCTCCGTATGCAACCTTCAAAGGCCGAGCTTTCGCGTCCGCTATCTCTCCAGAGTCGATCGACATCATGAGCCGTTTGGGCGTTGGACTACTCATCGTCGCGCAAAAGCCTTGGGAGATGGTCAAGAGTGACGTCGAAGCCTATCGTAACCGTTTCCGAGAGATCAACGGAGAGGAAGCACCACGTCCTATCATGAACGTATTCGTCGCGGTGAACGAGGATCCGGTCGAAGCGCAGCGGATGCGGGAAACGTACCTTGAGAGCTATGCGCGTTCGACCGTTATGCATTACGAGTTCGACAACGCGGACTTCGCTAAGATCGAGGGCTACGAATACTATTCTGCCCTCGCCAAAAATATCGCTAAACATGGACTGAAGAAATTCAATAGCTTTCTGGCGGACCTACAAGTCTGGGGCACTCCGCAACAGGTGATCGAGAAACTAAAGGCAAATACCGATTTTCTCGGTCTCGGTGGAATGTTGATAGCGCTGTCCTACGGGGGGATGCCGCCTGCGGTAGCGCGCGCCAATTACGACCTTTTCGCTAAAGACGTATTGCCTGCCTTAAAGGCGCACGACGTAGGTGGCGACATTGGAGTCAGGTACGAACCAACGGCTGAACTCGCGTCGATTGCTTAAGAGTTTGCCATCGCGCACGCCACGACGTCATTCAGGCCCAAGTTTCGCACTCATGTACTCGAGCCTTGATCTAACTGTTATCAATTTGCCGAATAAACGCACTCAGGAGCACGGGCTCCAGGATGCCCAACCCCATCCGTAGCGCAGGGTGGTTGCTCCCCACGTAACAGAGTCGCCCAGTCTCCGTCCACGAAAAGAAGCGGCGTTTTCGTCTCATTTTTTCTCACGCACTCGACATCGCCAACAAAAAGTGTGTGAGTGCTGAATTCCAATACTTGAGCAGTCCTGCAGTCGAAATTTGCTAGCGCACCGACAAGCGCGGGCGCCCCAGTGGCGAGGGTTTCCCAGTTGCCGAAACTGAATCGCTCCAAACCTTTCACACCGCCCGCGAATCGCCTCGCTAAATCCGCTTGAGTTGAAGTTAAAGTATTGACGCAGAAATACTCCATCATCCGCAGCGTCCGATAGGCACTGGCACTTCGGCATATCGCTACGGCGATCTGCGGAGGGGCGGCGGTCAGTGCAATCACGGCAGTCGCAGTGAGTCCAGCACGAGTGTCTCCGGAGCCCGTAGTGACGATATTCACGGCCGCTGGAAATTGTCGCATCGCGTTAGTGAATTGCGTCGAGGAAATGCCCATTTCTTACACCATCTCGTTTGGTTCGATGCGTTGAATGATTCGAAACCCAATCGTTAGATTATTCTAATTTCGATTAGATTAAAGTCAAGGGGGTAACGTTTCCTGGCGGACGATCGGCTGCAAAAGGCTTTGAAAGCCTGAGTTATCGCCAGGGCGCAAGCGATTGCTAAGACGGGGCAAACCCGACTGACGGCCTTGGCGGCGGCTACTTTTGTGCGTTTTGCGGAGATTGCCGTTTCGCACCGCTGGCCGAATCTGCGTCGCGCGAGCCCCGAAATTCGAACTCACGAGATTCCGCCCGGCCAGCAACAGCGTTGACAGACCCCAACAATTCTGAATTATTTTAGAAATGAGTCCCCACGGGAGAACTGTTCTCTGACTTCCATTCCAATGCCCGGTACGATCGCGGACTTGCTGGAGCATAGCTATCGAACGCATGGTAGCCGCACGGCGGTACGGGATTCGCGCGGAGGGCTCACTTACGACGAGCTTCATGAGCGCGCCCGCCGTATTGCGGCTCACCTGCACAACGCAGGTGTTCGGCCGCGCGACCGCGTCGCGCTAATCATTAGCAACCGATCGGAGTATGTTCAGATTGAACAAGCTCTAGCGCTCGGTGGCTTTGTTCGTGTCGCTGCCATAGTGCGAATTCACAATAACGAGGCGATCCACATCTTCGACGATGCAAAGCCGTCATTTGCGTTCATCGAGGAAAGCTGGCTAGCCAAGGCTGGTAAGGAATTCTTGAATCAATTGCCCTGTCCGGTTGCACTTGTCGGCGCCAACGAAATCGGTCGACCCGCCAGTTTCGACTTCTTGCGCAAGTTCGACTCTTTTACTGCACCCATCGAAACATATTCGGCGTGGAGCGCCCCAAAGCCAGGCGATCTTGCGTGGCTCATGTACACGTCTGGATCTACCGGGGTCCCCAAAGGGGTGATGCACACCCACCGCTCAGTCGCCGCGATGATCCACAATACGCTGCAGGTGATGCAGAGTTTGCGCACGGAAGATGTCGCTATCCACACCGCTCCACTGTCGCACTTCAGTGGCACCATTGCTTTGGCTGTTTTGGCAGCGGGAGGCGAGAACGTTCTGTTGGAGCGGTTTGAACCAAAAGAACTAATAGATGCGATCCGCGAACGAGGAGTAACTGTGTTGCCAGTTGTGCCAACGCAGCTCAACATGCTTACCGACTATCTCCATCTACATCACAGTGAAATCCGAGGCCTTCGTCACGTCCCCTACGCCGGGTCAGCAATCGTTCCCGAGCGTCTCGCTGCGGCAAAAGTCTTCTTCGGCACTGCATTGGTACAGTATTATGGTTCGAGTGAAGTACCCATGCCGATCACAGCATTGCTACCAGACGACCACGTCGACACAAAGAATGAACTGGGCCTGCCGCGGTTTGCCTCCGCGGGGCGCGCTATCGGGGGCGTCGAAGTAAGCATCCGTGATCCTCATAACAAACCGTTGGGGCCCGGCGCTCGCGGAGAAATCGTCGTAAGAAGTCCTGCGGCCTCAAGCGGCTATTGGCAGAACGCCGAGGCCACCAACGAAATCCAAGAACTCTACGGTTTCATTCACACCGGCGACATAGGGGTGTTTGACAATGAGGGATTTCTTTTTATCGTTGATCGAAAAAAAGACATGATCATAACCGGCGGCTTCAACGTGTTCTCCCGCGAGGTGGAGAACGTCATTGGCTCGATGGTAGGCGTGCGTGAAGTTGCTGTGGTCAGCGCCCCCGACAAGAAATGGGGAGAGTCCATTGCGGCCGTAATCGCCCCGACTCCCGGCACTATGTTGACGTTGGAGCAGGTCCAGGCGCACTGCCGTAAGCACCTCGCCGGGTACAAGGTGCCGCGTCACCTTGTACTTATGGAGATTCTACCGAAGAGCAGCACGGGCAAGCTGCAGAAGCGCGCCCTTAGGGAGCAGTTTTGGGGCAAGGTGCAGCGCAAAGTGGGCGGCTAAGAGATTCGAGTAGGTCCCGTTCGTCGCCTGATTTGGCTCGCATGCAACGGCGTCGCCGTCGGGCATGTAGGACCTAGCGCAGGCGGCGAGACGGCGGTTGTTTGTGTGACTCGAACGTTTTTCGTCATTGAGACATGCACATGAAAAGAAATTGGTTCATCACCGGTATTTCGCGCGGGTTGGGTCGAGCGCTTGCCGAAGAGGTTCTAGCCCGCGGCGACACAGTGATCGGCACCGTCCGCACGGGCCAACCTGAAATTACCCAAAAAAGTGGCTCCCTCCATATCTTGCCGCTTGAAATTTCAGACGCCTCGCGTGTTAAGGCCACGGTGGAGAAAGCGTTTGCGATCGCCGACCCTCGGCTCGATGTGATTGTAAACAATGCCGGCTACGGATTGCTTGGCGCATTTGAAGATGCAACGGACGCGGAAGTCGCCAGTCTATTTAATGTCGATGTGTTCGGGCCATTGAGTGTAATTCGCGCCGCCCTACCCCATCTCAGGGCACAGGGCTCTGGCCATATCGTTAACATCACGTCTATCGCGGGACGCGCGCCAATCGCCGGGTCGAGCATTTACGCCGCGGCCAAATTTGCCCTGGAGGGCTTTTCGCTAAGCCTCGCGCAGGAGCTCGCCCCCTTAGGGATCAAAATAACGGCGGTGGCGCCGGGATCCTTCCGCACAGATTTTCTCTCTGAGCACTCGATCCGCAAAAGCACTGCCATCTCGGCTGGATATGAGGAGAGCGTTGGCAAGGTGGCTAAGGCTTTCGACAGTATGGCTGGGCGCCAGCTCGGGGATCCGGCGCGGGGAGCTGCCGCGATCCTTAACGCCGTCGACGCGGATAGGCCGCCGCTTCAGCTTCTTCTCGGTTCGGATGCTTTGCACCGCGCACGCAACCAGCTCGACGAGATGATCAAGGAAATGGACAAATGGGCAGATGTCGCGCAGAGCACCGACTTTCCAGAAGGCGAATGATCTCTTTCATCTTCCCAGCCGGGGTCGTACCGCATCAAGATCTCATCCAACCGCACCACTGGACTAGGCGCCACCGTTGGCAGTGACTCCTGTTTCTCTGCACATTCCGTAATCGCCCTTATGCGAACTGCCTCTCTGCCCTTCACAAGCATTAGTACGACGAGACGTGCGACATCAAAAATTCGGCAATACGCCAAAGCCCTATCAAGAACGAGGATTCCAGATTGGCGCCAGCCGCCACGGGGCCCTGGGTCGAATATCTTGTCTCCCATTGTGACATGCACTATTACGGCAACTATATTTAACGGATCGCACTCAGCGCAATGAAATATCGCAATATCGGCCGCTCCGATCTGCTCGTGTCTGAGGTCGGCGTTGGCTGCAACAATTTCGTTTTTCGCATCGATCTCGCGCAAACGCGTACCCTCGTTCACAAGGCGCTCGATCTCGGCGTCACGTTATTCGATACCGCCGACGTCTATGGCAAACGCGGCGGCTCAGAAGAGTTTCTTGGCGAGATACTGGGGCCTCGACGCAAAGATGTGGTGTTGGCGACAAAGTTCGGCCAAGCGATGGATGACGAAGGCAAGCTCCACGGCGCTTCGCGCGCATACATCATGACTGCAGTTGAGGCCAGTCTGCGGCGAATGCGCACCGACTGGATCGATCTCTATCAGTTACATTTTCCGAACGCCGAGACACCGATCGAAGAAACGATGCGTGCGCTCGATGATCTCGTCCTCCAGGGCAAGGTACGTTATATCGGCGCATCAAATTTCAACGGCACACAAGTGAGGGAAGCCAACGAGACCGCGTCGCGGCACGGTCTTGCGCGTTTCGTCTCATTCCAGAGTGAATACAGCCTGCTTACACGCGGCGTCGAAAACGATGCTATCCCTGCCATCGAAAGCTGCGGCGCGGGGCTATTGCCCTTTTACCCGCTCGCCAGTGGACTGCTCACCGGCAAATACCGGCGCGATGAGATCCCTGAAGGCTCACGCCTCGCGACCCCGCGGCCCCACGAGCAGCGCTTCATTGCCGACGCAAATTGGCGGTCAATCGAAGCACTCGAAGCATTCTGCCGAAGGCGTAATCACACCCTACTCGAACTTGCTTTCAGTTGGTTGTTAGCGCAACCCGTTGTACCGAGCGTGATTGCCGGCGTCACGCAGCCGGAACAACTTGAAAAGAATGTCGCCGCCGCAGCTTGGACAATCTCCGCCGAGGATTTGGCGGAAATCGAACAGCTTACTAAATCCGCCTAGCCGCTATTGTGACGGCGAATGGTCCAGGATTTCGCGGACACCTATAGCCACATCTAAACACGCTCAAAGATCGCGGCGATGCCCTGGCCACCGCCGATACACATCGTCTCTAGACCGTAACGGACGCCCCTTCGCCGCATTTCTCGCAGAAGGGTCGCAAGAATTCGACCGCCGGTCGCCCCTACAGGATGGCCCAGTGATATCCCTGATCCGTTGACGTTAAGGCGCTTGAAATCGTCGGCCACAAATTTCCATTCGCGCGTGCAGGCGAGAACCTGCGCGGCGAAAGCCTCGTTGAGCTCGATGAGATCGATATCCGCCATGCGCAAACCCGCTTTGTCTAAAGCCTTCAAACATGCTGGGACGGGACCAATACCCATTACGTTCGGCGCCACGCCCGCCACTGCCCACGACACGAGTTTTCCGAACGGCCGAAGACCAGTCGCCGCTGCGAACTCGAGCGTAGTGACGATACAGACGGATGCGCCGTCATTTTGACCGCTGGCGTTGCCAGCCGTTACTGTTGCGTCCGGGTCGCTGCGGCCCAATATTGGCCGCAACTGAGCAAGTTTCTCGACTGTTACGTCGGCCCGCGGATGCTCGTCGCGGTCGATGACCTGTTCGTCTTTTCGGCCCTTCACAACGATGGGCACAATCTCTTCGGCAAACCTGCCGCTCTCCTGCGCGGAGATAGCTTTGCGGTGCGATTCATGTGCGAATTCGTCCTGCTCCGCGCGAGGGATCCGATATTGCCGGCGAAGATTCTCGGCTGTTTCCAGCATGCCGCCCGGCACGGGATAATTCGCCCCGCCGGCGGTAACACGACCGCGCAAGAGTGCATCGTGGAACTGGATTGACTCCCCTTCGATACCCCAGCGCCCCTTCGTCGAATAGAACGGGGCGTTGCTCATGGATTCCGCGCCCCCGGCGAGCACGGCGTCGGATGCACCTGTCGAAACCTGCATAACCGCGTTGATTACCGCCTGGAGGCCCGATCCGCAGCGCCGGTCGATTTGCAGTCCGCCGACCTCGACAGGCATCTCGGCGTCTAAAGCGACAACCCGCCCAAGCGCGGGCGCGTCCATGGACGGGTAACACTGGGCAAAAATGACGTCATCGACTTTGCCAGCAGGAAGGCCCGTACGCTCGAGGAGGGCGCGGACCAGCGTGGAGCCAAGCTGTTGAGCGTGGAGCGGACGAAATTGTCCACCGAACCGACCGACTGCTGTCCGCAACGGTTCGCAAATCACTGCATCGCGCAAGACGTTTCCTCTCTATTTAGGTGGGTGAGCGATACCCCCAATTCAGCCCGGCGACGAAGCCAGAGACTGGGGCGGTAACGGGGATCACCCGTGAGTTGTTGGAGCCTGCTCAAAATAGTGAGAATTCGCTGGGGACCAATGCGGTCTCCCAGCTCCAGCGGCCCGAACGGGTATCCTAGTCCGCGCTTTACGCCCTCCTCGATATCCGTTGGGCTAGCAATCTGCTGTTGAGCGATCTCGCAGGCCGTATTCACGATATTCGCCACGACACGCTGCGCAATAAAGCCGGGCGAATCGGCTATCGGAGTGACTCTAACTCCTGCCCGAACAAGCGCGGCATGGACGCTGTCGATCACCGGGCGGCGCGTAACTGGCGTGGTCATCAGCGTCGCGCGTCCGTTAGGCCGCAAGCTTTCCGCAAAAAGCGTGTCGATCGCCACCACGGTCTTCGCGTCGTATCCACCGTCAATGGATGCGGTCGTCGCATCATCTCCGAGTGGCGCAACCACGACGATTTCCGCGTTGTCTCGTTTGCTTGTCACTTCGAGACCACCCGCGATAAATAATCTGGCGATATTCTCGTGGGTTTGCTGTTCCGCAACCTCAAGCAGAACCCGGCGCAGAGTAGCAGACGGAGCCGGTGCCTCCTGTGGCTCGATTTTCTTTGAATTATCGTATCGATAGAAACCTTGCCCCACCTTCCGGCCAAACAGACCAGCTTCCACCCTGCGATAAACAAGAGGGGTCGGCCGGTAGCGCGGATCGTGAAAATAAGCTTCGTAGATCTCTTTCAGCACCCTGCTCGACACATCGAGACCGGTCAGATCGAAAAGCTCGAACGGTCCCATCGGAAGCCCGATGCAGTCGCGGACCACGCGATCGACATCCACGAATGTGGCGACGCTCTCCTGAATGATCCGCAACCCTTCGGTATAAAGTCCTCGGCCGGCGTGATTGACAACAAATCCGGGCGTGTCCGAACAAATCACAGCGTGATGATCGCTCTTCGAAACAAACGTAGCGATTAGGTCGATCACTCTCGGCTCGGTGTGCTCGCCGCGAATGACTTCGGCGACCTTCATCAACGGAACGGGGTTGAAGAAATGCAGTCCTGCGATGCGCCCTGGAAACTTGCACCCTTTTGCGCAACTCGTGACCGACAGCGAAGACGTGTTCGTGCACAATATTGCGTCATTTCGCACCACATTCTCGAGTACGCCGAGCAAATGGCGTTTAGCCGGAAGATCCTCCACGATCGCTTCCATCACCATGTCGACCGGCTTGAGATCGTCTAGTGCAGCAACCGGAATGATCTTGCTTAGGAAGTCGGATTGTTGGTCTCGCGTCATCCGGCCCTTCGCGACAGAGCGCTCGAAGAGGCCCGCCACAAAAGCTTTCGCTTCATTCGCCGCGTCTTTGCGCTCATCATAGGCGAGGACCTGCGCACCGGCCTCCGCGGCCCACTGCATAATGCCCCTTCCCATGACTCCGGTGCCGACAACTCCAATTTTCATCGACTTTTTCTCTCGCCGCTTAGCCGAACTCGGCTTTCCGCGCTTCGGTAAAGGCGCGCATGCCTTCTTTCTGATCGGCCGTATCGAATAAAACGTAGAGAGATTTTCGTTCCAAAGCTAAGCCGGCAGAAAGGGGCAGGTCCGCTCCGTTGAGAACCATTTCCTTGATGTATTCGAGTGCCAGAGCCGGTCCCGCTGCGAGCGTAGACGCAAGGTCGACAGCGAACTCTTCAACTTCGGTATCGTCCACTAGGTGACTGATCATCCCCCATTCGTTCGCCAATGGAGCTTTAATAAACTCGCCGGTCATCAGCATGCGCATGGCTCTGTATTTACCAATCGCGCGTACCAGACGCTGTGTTCCACCAGCGCCAGGCATAATACCTAGTTTGACTTCGGGCAGCCCAAACGTCGCGGAGCGACCAGCTACAATCATATCGGCATGAAGCGCCAACTCACATCCACCACCTAGGGCAAAGCCACGAACGGCCGCGATCAAGGGCTTTCTGAAATCCGCAATGCCTTGCCAGAGCCGATGAAACCCGAGTTTTTCCACTTCCGTCGGGCGGAGATTCATTATCGCTTTGATGTCCGCACCTGCCGCAAAAACCTTTTCAGAGCCTGCAATGATTACGGCTTTGATGTTTTCGTCGCGATCAGCTGCCGCGAATCGCTCAGCAAGAGCAAGACGCAGCTCAAGGCTTAACGCGTTACGCGCATCGGGACGGTTTAGTCGCAACCGCAGGATGCGCCTGTGAGGAAAATCTTCAACAAGAAGGGTCATTGCGTCTCTTCTGTCATGAACACGGATCTATCGTCGCAAAAGAACATGCTGCACTGGTCAGAATCACTGGGGACCAAGCTCAATACTGAGCAAAGATGCGGTTCGCGTGATTGACTCTTGAACATTAGTCAACTTAGCTTTCATCCGGTAAGTCGGGCCCGCAACACAAATTGCGGCCGCCAACTTACCTCCAGCTCCCCAAAAAACCGGAGCCGAAATCCCCAAAAGATCTTCGGCGAACTCGGAATTACCGAGGGCAAATCCCCGCTGGCGGGCGACCTTGATCTCATCGATAAGTCGGTCTCGTTTAATAATCGTATTGGTCGCAAATTTTTGCAGGCGGGTTCTCTTAAGATAAGCTTCAAGCTCCTCCGAAGATCTGAGTGAGAGCATGACTTTTCCGGCAGACGTGCAATACAGGGGCCTACGCGAGCCAACAGTCGCATTGTACTGAATGACATTCGGCGATTTGATTAGCTCGATTATTGTCGCTTCGTCTTTTCCATCCGCGATCAGCATAACCGTTTCCCCCGTTGAATGAACAAGGGATGTCATCAGGATGCTCGATCTGCGGATTAAATCAGCGGTCCCACTCGCGCTGCGAGACAAAGAGGCTATGTTCGAACCAAGATCATAGGTTTTATTCGCTGTGTCGAGCGTGAGCGCTTTTTTCTGATGGAGTGTGCGTAGAATATTGAGCGTTGTGCTCTTCGGCGCCCGTATGCGCTTGCTCAATTCCTGCAACGTCATCGGCTTCGAGGCAGCGGCAATTGCCGCAATCAAATCAAACGCTCGGTCGACTGATCGGACGTATCTCATTTTGTGCTTCCGTTCATATATGTGACCCAACGTCAGCTGACTTTTTTGTAATACCAAGCCCTACCAGCATCGGGTACATTCGCAGCAATCTAGGGCAAGACGCGGTTTAGATATTAGCGGTTCACATTGCTGAACACTGTAGACAAAAATTTAAGCGAGGAAAAGATGGTAGGCGAATTTAGGGCTGTCGCACTTGGCGCGGCTCTCCTATTTGCGATAATTGGCGGCACTGCCTCTGCGCAGGACTACCCCAATCGTACTGTACGGATCATCGTGCCTTTCGCTCCAGGGGGCGCGACCGATCTTACGGGCCGGATTCTTGCTCAGGGACTTAATCAACGATTGGGGCAACCCTTCGTAGTCGAAAACAAACCAGGCGCGAGTGGAAACATCGGAACGGCGTTTGCCAAGCGAGCTGAAGCAGATGGCTACACGCTTTTGATTGGAACAATCGCGACGATGTCGATCAATAATGCCGTCTTTGAGAATCCTGGTTTTAACCCGGCAACCGACTTTCGACCTATCGCGCTGGGAATCGAATTGCCGAATCTCATTGAGGTGAACAAGGATCTTCCAATCCATTCTCTTTCAGAATTGATTGATTATGCACGAGCGCGCCCCGGCATGATAAAATTTGGTTCAACCGGGCCGAGCAGCACCAATTCGCTGCCGATGTATGTGCTCAAGAGCCAATACGGCATTGATATGATTCAAGTACCATACTCTGGCAGCGGACCAATTCAGATGGCAATCATGGCTGGTGACATTGAGATCGCTGCGGACAATATGACAACCGCATTCCCATTCGTCGAATCGAACAAGATCCGAGCGCTGGCGATAACGAGCTCCGAGCGAATGCCGGCGACCCGTAACGTACCGACGGTTGTTGAGCTAGGCTACCCCGAGCTCGTCGTCACGGCATGGTTTGGTCTTTTTGCTCCAGCCGGCACGCCAGATGGCGTGATTGCACGCCTAAATAAGGCCGTTAATGACACTCTCAAAGATCAAGATGTCCGACAACGGCTTGAACAACTGGGTGGTAGAGCAATCGGAGGAAGCGCCGAGGAATTCGACGCCTACATCAAAAAGGAACGAGCGCGTTGGACTGTTCTTCTGCAATCAGTTAGCGTCAAGCCTCAATAACGGACTTCGATATAATTTAATACGACGAACGAGAGCACTTTA
>Ga0265313_10001576_pt1 | contig 21162 bp, 20 predicted proteins | sample 4123metaG_FD_203122 | JGI IMG/M metagenome (GOLD analysis project Ga0265313, IMG submission 203122) | Rhizosphere microbial communities from Carex aquatilis grown in University of Washington, Seatle, WA, United States - 4-1-23 metaG | ecosystem: Host-associated > Plants > Roots > Rhizosphere >...
GTGATCGGCGCTTTCCGTGAAGACACCTTGCGCGCCGGGCTGACGGTGCACGCGCACATCGCTTAAAGCGACGCTGAGACGCGGCTTTCGGCGCGAGCGGCTGCTCTGAAAGCCGAAGCGCGTCATCGACTTCTAACCGAGGTAGCGCACGGTGGTCTCGACCTTTGCGTGAGCCTTCCACCATGCCGATACCCTTCAGTCTCGTGCTTAGGGGCATGCCGAATCCAAGGGCCCACCAGGATCGCATTCACCGCATGCGATGAGCACGCAGAAAACGATCGGATCGCACTCGACCCAGTCGTGCGCGTTGTCTCCCCGCTCGTGGGGAAATCGGGCTCGTCAGCCGAACTTCACGAGGTCCTCGAAAATCAGATGACCCCAGCTATTTCCGTGCGCCTGGACGAGCAGTCCGCCTTCCGAAAGCCCGCCAAGCTTGATCGGCGCGAAACCGAGCTTTTCGACAAGCGCGCCAATCTCATCTGCGGCACCGTCATCGTCGCTGGCCAGGAACACGACTCTCCTGCCTCCATGCACGGCCGGATCCTGACCCAGAACAGCAGCGCCCAGATGGTTGAAGGCCTTGACCACCTTCCACTAGAGAAGGCCTGTGCGACAAACTTGGAGGAAGGCAGTCCTTCGAGTTCTCAGGGGGCACGCAGTAGGCGTTGGTCACGTCGACGGTGGTCTTGCCCCGCCAGCTGGGCAGCGCCTTAGCGACGTCCGGCAGCGATTCGAAATGGACGGCCAGGGAGATGGTGTCCGCCTTGACGGCTTGCGCCAGTGTTTGACGCCGGTGTTTTGACCATTTCGAACCGCCCCTACACCGACTGAGCTAGCCACTCGATGCCGAAGCTGACGGGGCCTCGGCTGGGCCGGGCGGTCCCATCGGGCCCGCGGCACCGTCCTTTCCAGCTGGGCCAGGAGGACCAACGGGGCCCGCCGGACCAGCGGGTCCCATCGCTCCTGTCGTGCCAGCTGGGCCGGTGGGACCGGCCGGGCCGGTATCCCCCTTCGGACCCACGGGACCCGCGTTTCCCTTTGGGCCGGCAGGGCCAACAGGACCAACATTGCCTTGGGGTCCAATGGCGCCGACATCACCCTTGGCGCCTCCTGGACCGGCGGGGCCAATATTACCGGTTGGGCCTTGCGGCCCGGAATCGCCTTTCGGTCCAGCCGGCCCAACCGGTCCGACCACGCCAGCAGGGCCCTGCGGGCCCGCCGCGCCATTGGGTCCGGTTGGGCCCATGGGACCGGTCACGCCTTTTGCACCGGCGGGGCCAGCATCGCCCTTCGGCCCTGGAGCCCCCGTATCCCCCTTTGGACCCGGCATGGCCTGGATCGTCGCCAGGTCAGCCCGGGTCGCGCCGCCCATCAAGCGGATCATCCCCCCGCCGCTCACGGCGTTTATGACCAAGACCACGAGGAGCAGGATGACAGCACCAACAGCGCCCGGAAGCACCTTCTCCTGCCACCACATGCGATCCATTTGTCGGTCTCCTCTTTCGAAGGAGCCTGACACAGGCCACTACCTGGCGCACTACAATTCACGGCGACGGACAGGTCGTCGCTTGCTCCAGATGCCGGCGTGCGAACAGAGCCGCGACCGGGGAGAATGAGGTGCTCACCAGATGTTGCGCTGAGTGGAAGAAAAGTGGAATCTCGCTCGTGCGTTTCGAGCTAAGTTATTGAGATGGCGACCGTGTCGGCGCGGCGAGCTTAAACTTCCCAAGCTTACGACCGGTTGTCTTCATTGCGGCTCTGTCAGAGCGTGACTTCCCCGCGCCACCGGTCGACCCGTTCGGGTGCTGGCGATGGATGCGACCTACCAAGGGAACAGGACACGCTGCGAATAGAGGAACCTTGATGCCCCCAACCGGGTTGTGTGGGTAGCGTCGGGTTGGACTGAACGCCAGCAACCACGATTGGCAGTCTCCATTGAAATCGCGCCGGTACACGGTCCTCGTCGTCGAGGACGAAGTTCTCATCCGTATCGGCGTGGTCGAAGAACTCGAAGAGGCCGGGTTCACGGTGCTCCAAGCGGCAACTGCGGACGTTGCGATCGCGCTTCTGGAGGCAAACCCCGCGATTCGCCTGCTCTTTACCGACGTCGATATGCCGGGCTCGATGGATGGGCTCAAACTGGCCGCTGCGGTGCGTAATCGGTGGCCCCCGATCCGGGTGATCGTGACGTCCGGACACATCCACGCGGCTGACGTAACTGCGGCGAATGACCAGCGATTCTTTGCCAAGCCATACGACATGGTCGCGGTCGCCGCGGCCTTCCATGAAATGCTCGCCGCCTGAATCTCGCTCTACGATACCGGCGGCCCTCCTAGCCGCCAACCATGTCGGGATATGGCTTTCGCTTCGCGAGCCTCCGACCCCGAGTTCACCAAATGGCCGTTCCTGCGCCTTCAAACGACACGACGAACGGCCTCGCGCTCGCGGTGGTTGGATCCTCCGCTACGCCCATGCTGCTGCTCGATGGCAAATTGAGCATCCTGGCGGCGAGCGCATCATTCTGTGCGGCGTATGACCTCGATCCCAAACTCGCCCGCGGGACACAGCTTTCGGGCATCGGTTCGGGGGAATGGCACGTGCCCCAGCTGGCATCGCTACTGCGGGCAACTGCAACAGGCAAAGCCGCTATCGAAGCGTACGAGATCGACATTACCCCCAAAGGCGGCGCCGTCCGTCACCTGGTGCTTAACGCGCAGCGGCTCGACTTCGTGGACGGCGGGAAAGTGCACGTCTTGTTGTCGGTCTCAGACATGACGGAAGCCCGGGCTGCTGAGAAGGTTCGTAGCGATCTGGTGCATGAGAAGGCGGTCCTGCTCCAGGAACTACAGCACCGAGTTGCGAACAGTTTGCAGATCATCGCTAGCGTGCTGATGCAGAGTGCTCGTCGGGTCCAGTCCGACGAGACGCGCGGGTATCTGCATGACGCGCATCATCGGATTATGTCGGTCGCCTCCCTGCAACGGCAGCTGGCCGTCACCAAGCAGGGCGATGTGGAGCTGCGTCCCTACTTCACTGAACTATGTTCGAGCATTGGGGCATCGATGATCCGCGACCACAAGAAGGTCTCGCTCGACGTCGACATCGATGACAGCTCAGTTGCCGCAGAGGTATCGGTTAGCCTGGGACTGATCGTCACGGAGCTGGTTATCAACGCCTTGAAACATGCATTCCCAAATGGTCGGAGCGGCAAAATCTTGGTCGCCTACCACGCGACGGGACCCGGCCGGACACTATCGGTGAGGGATGACGGGGTCGGCATGGCGAATGAGCACAAGGCACCGAAGGCAGGATTGGGTACCAGCATTGTTGAGGCCTTGTCGGCCCAGCTTGGCGGCGAGCTGCTCGTCTCTAGCAGCACCAATGGAACCGAGGTCGCCATTACAATGAGTGCTATCGCGCCCAGACTTCCACGTGCAGCCTGACCAGCGCACTCCTATGAGAAACTGACCATGGCCGAGACCACTCCTGTTTCCAAGCGCGGGCAGAAATCGATCGGTGAAGACCGGCAGCGGGACGCCGACGCGGCGTCTCGCCGGCAGAAGGGGCTGCCGCCGCGGGCCGACGAGCCCAACGACGAGGGCAAAAGCAGCGGCCATGGGCCGGACGGTCCCAAGTTGCCCCCAGCCTGAGCTGACTGGTGATTGGGTCATCCGGGCTGCTCGGACGTCCATTTTCGAATGCGGCGCGCCAGCTGTTCACCGCACTGTCAGCGCGGTGGCGTCCCCGTCGCCGCCTAGCGCAGGGCGGTTGGTGTGGACAATATGGAATGTCACGACGCAACCTCGAGACCATTGGCCCGATCGACCCCCGACTGGCGGGCTTCGTGTCCGATAGTGACTAGACGCAAAAAAGGTCGAAGATCAAAGCGAATTGATAGCCGAAGTGAGCAAGGCGCCCCGTGAGCATTGCGCTGAGTGGAGAAAAAGTGGAATCTCCCTCCTGCTTTTTGAGCTAAGTGCTTGAAATGGCGATTGTGTTGGCGCAGCGAGCCTAAACCTTCCAAGCTGATTGCCGCTATAGAACATCGCTACACATCGCGCCGCATGGCGGCCTTCATATCAGTCGCGTTAGTCACTTAAGCTCTAAAGCGTTGCATTCCGCTCCACCGCACCACTGAGTTTGGAGTGGAAAGGAGTGAAATATGCGCTGACCGATATGGGCCTGCAGAAACTCGCCCCCGGCACATATTTTGCCGTCTTCTGCTGCGCCGACGAGGCGGTTGCCTGTTGACTCGGCGCGCCGTCGATTGAACCCCACTGTGTGGGAGCAATGGCGCTGCAATTGTGGCGCGCATTTCGTATCTCGACGGTAACCATGTTCGCGGTCATTTGCTGCTCGAGAAGGTCGTTGTGGCGGCAGCCGCGTTGCACTTCGTCCGGCTAAGCGAAGGATTGCTACATGCTTCGGATTTGTCCCGTCGCGGAACTCTAGAATGTTCCTCCACCGCGGCGCCGGCGCGATACGCGCTCTTTGGCGATCAATCGACTGGCGTCGACGTGCGACGACAGACGGTATGATCATTCTAGGCGTCGTCGCGGTGGTCTATGCGTTCTCCGACTGGCTCGATCTTCCCCCGAAGCTGTTTCGGTTCGGCGAGGACTACGCTGCCTGGGGCGTCGACGACATTATCTTCATCGTCTTCTGCATGAGTGTCGGGCTCGCCATCTATAGCTTCCGGCGCGTCCAGGATCTGGCGGCCGAAATCAAGGCCCGCCGGAGCGCCGAGCTGGAGGCGCAAAACCTGGCACGGCACGATCCGTTGACCGGCCTCCCCAACCGTAGGTTCTTCGTCGAAAAGCTCGGCGAGGTCCTATTGACGACAACGGAAGCCTCGCGATCGGCGGTCCTCATGCTCGATCTCGACGGCTTCAAGGCAATCAACGATACCTACGGCCACGCCCTTGGCGACAGGGCGCTGGCGGAGTTTGCTGAGCGGGTATCTGGAGTGATGCGCTCGGCCGCCGTCCTGACCCGGGTAGGAGGCGACGAATTCGCGGTCATCGTACCGGACATTGGTTCTCTTGATGATCTGACTGCAGTCGCACGACGTATTACCGCGGCAGTCGTCGAGCCGTTCCTGGCCGACCACGTGCCAACGACCCTCGGTGTCGGCGTCGGGATCGCCGTTGCGCCAGTTGACGGAATGGAAGCCGAGCTTCTCGTGCAACGTGCCGACCGCGCACTCTACCGGGCCAAGGCAGAAGGCAGATCAAGCATCCGCTTTTTCGAGCCTGACATGGACTCGCACGTCGAGCGGCGCCTCGCCTTGGAACGCGGGCTTCGCGGCGCTATCGCGACCAACAGCATCGTACCGTACTATCAGCCGCTGGTCGCCTTTGAGGATGAGCGCGTGATCGGCTTTGAAGCGTTGGCACGCTGGAAAAGCGAGAAGCTTGGCTGGGTCGCGCCGGACGTCTTTATCACCTTGGCGGAGGAAATCGGCGTTATTGGCGAACTGGGCGACCAGCTACTAAGGCAGGCGTGTCGTGATGCCTGCCGCTGGCCGGCTGAGATGACACTGGCCTTCAACATTTCTGCGATCCAACTGCGTGACCCAAATGTTGGGCTTAGGATCATCGCAATATTGGCCGAGACGGGGTTCAATCCGCGCCAACTCGAATTGGAGATCACCGAGACAGCCTTGGTCGAAAACATTGCGGCAGCTCAGCAGACAATCAAGAACCTGCGTCAGGCCGGCATACGCATCGCCTTGGACGACTTTGGCACGGGCTACGCGACCCTCAGTCAGCTCCTGTCCTTTCGGCTCGATCGCATCAAGATCGACCGGAGCTTTATCGATCGGCTCGGTAAGGACAAAGACAGCACGACCATCGTCCGCGCCATCCTCGGTCTGGCCAAGGGATTTGGCCTCGCCGCCACCGCCGAGGGCGTCGAAGACCGCGATCAACTCGCATCGCTGCGCGCCAACGGCTGTCTTATAGGTCAGGGCTACTTGTTTGGAAAAGCGGGCCGGCCGGCGAGGTTTCAGCAATGCTCGAAGCGCGGGAACACATGGTCAGCGTGGCATAGGTCTTGCCGCCTCGTTCCACTGACGCCACCACGGGCCAAGTCACGAGCAAGGACGAAGACCGGCAGCAGCTGCAAGAGGTTCCGTCACGCTCGGTTGTCGAGAACATCGCAGCGCATTCAGCGATCGCAATTGGTGAGGTCGCCCGCTTCGGTGCGGATGTTGATATCGTCCCCGCCGTAGCCTTGCCAGATTGCGCGACAATGGCGGACTAAGATGCCGTCTTCAGCATGTGTGGCTGCACGCATGGACCAGGTCATTCTGGAACTCGCTGGAAGACCGGCGCGATGATCGCCCGCAATATCGAGCGCGCTTTCGCGATGCGGCAACCGCGAAAGCTCCACGGGCTAGGTTCCTAAACTCTTCGTGAGACTAGAAAGTAGTCTCACACGTGCACCGTGCGTCTCTGAGCTCTCCAACTTTCTGCCGCGCTAATCGGTGCCGACAGGAACCGAACCACGGGTATGGTGCCGCCAGCGAGTAACGTTGCGGCAACGCGCGGCAAGTTTGTCCGCAAAACATAGTTAGTAGAAGACGTTAGAGACAAAAAGAGATTCCGCCCCCGGCACCACCATTTGCCAATGGTCTATCCCCGAGGATCCGTCGCTTCGCTTCCGAAGCAGCGCGCCGGAACAATCGTCCCGGCGCGCTGGTAAGCGTTACTGCAGGCTCGCCTTGAGCTTGGTGACGTCGTCGGCGCTCATCGTTCCCGAGGTCACGATCTGGCCGTCCTGGATCTTCCAAAGGCGGAAGGGACCGGTGATGTCGCCGTACTGGTCGAAGCTGATCGGGCCGATGACCCCCTCGTAGCGGATCGGCTTGCCGGCCTTGATCAGGGCGAGCGCCTTAGTGAACTCGTCCTTGCCGGCAAAGATCGGCTCGCCGTCGGCGGCAACGATCTGCGGGATCGCGGCCTTGATGGCCGCCGGATCACCGCTGCCGGCCTTGGCGATGGCGAGCGCAACGACCGCGCCGGCATCGTAGGCCTGCACAGCCGCCGGCGCGTCCGGCTTGATGCCGCCCGAGGCCTTTTCGAAGTTGTCGTTGAAGTACTTTGTCGATTGCGTCTCGTCGGTGCCCGACGAAGTGCCGATGGCGCTGTTGAGATATTGCGCGCCGACCGCCTTGATGAAGTCGTCGGAGTTCATGCCGTCATTGAGCAGGAACTTCGCCGGGCCGCCGCCCGAGATCCAGGCGCGGGCGATGGTCGCGCCGTCGACCGGATAGCTCACCAGATAAAGCCCGTCCGGATCGCCGGCCATCGCGGCGCTGGCTTCGGCGCTGTAGCTCGACTGCTTCTCGTTGTACGGCGTCTGCGTGGTGATCGTGCCGCCGAGTTTGGTGAAGGCGGCCACGAATTCCTTGACCATGTTCACGCCGAAATCGTTGTTGACGTAGATCACCGCGAGCTTCTTGAGCCCCTGGTCGATCGCGTACTTCGCTGCCGCCGTGCCCTGCAGCGCGTCGGAGGTGATCATGCGGAAGAAGACGCCGTTGGTCTTGCCCTGCCGGCCCAGGTCGGTGAGCGTCGGCGAGGACGCGGCGACCGAGACCTGCACGACGCCGGCGGGCGCGGTGACCGAGGTCAGGATCGGGATGGTGGTCGACGAGATGACGCCGCCGATGATCACCGGCACCTTCTTGATGTTGACCAGCTGCGTTGCCTGGTCGACCGCAACGTTGCCCTGGCTCTGGCTGTCGCGGGTATCGAGCTGGATCTTGCAGCCATTGCCGAAGCCGCCGGCGGCATTGAGATCGTCGGTGGCCATCTGCACGGCCTTGGCGGCGGCGGTGCCGTAGGCGCCGGCCGGGCCCGTGAGTTCGAGTACGACGCCGACGGTGACGTCGCAATCGGCGGCGAGTGCGGGAACGGCCGCCACGCCCAGAACCGCCACGGCTGTGGCGGCAAGCAGAAGTCTCTTCATTTGCAGTCCCCCTTGTTCACGCGGGCTCCCATCACGCGGGGCCCTGCTTGGTTGATGACACGTCGTCCAGTTCAGGCGCGGGCGCTCAGGCGACTCCCTTGTTGAGATTGTATTTCATCACTGCGCCATGCTTGCTCGTGCGATCGCGCTCGAGCGAGTACACATCGCCGTTGAGCGGCGTCGCGTCGGCGAGCACCGCATTGATCTGTGCGAGATCTGCGGCATCGAGCGTGAGGCTGCCGATCGCGAGATTGGCGGCGAGATGATCGCGCGTGCGGGCCCCGACGATCACCGCGGCGACGCCGGGACGACGCAAGACCGCGGCACTTGCCACCGTGGCGATATCGACGCCATGCCGGTCGGCGACGGCGCGCAAAACGCGCAGCACGCGCTGGAACAGTTCCCAGCCGCCGAAATCGTCGATGATGAGCTTGTATTTGATCAGCGAGCGGTTCTCGAGCGCGCCGGTTGGCTCGGGCCTGTCGAGCCATTGATCGCCGAGAAAGCCGCCCGCGACGGTGCCATAGGTCAGGAGCGCGACGCCGTGCGCGGCAGCGGCGGCAACCATACGCTTTTCCGGCCGCGTATCGAGCAACGAATATTGGAGCTGCAGCGAGGTGATCGGGATGCCGTCTCCCACCATCGCGAGGAGATGGTCGGTGTCGAAATTGGTGAGGCTGACCTTGTTGATCTTGCCGGCCTGCCGCAGCTCGTCGAGCCAGTGCGCGGTTTCAAGCCAGCGCGGCGCCGAATAGTCCCACCAGTGGAACTGCACGAGGTTCAGCCGCTCGAGGTGGAGGCGGCGCAGCGACTGGTCGATGACCCCCTCGACATAGCTCTTGGTGATGGTCGGCAGCACGTCGAGATCGGGAACGAATTTGGTGTGCACCTTGATCCGTGCCAGCGCCTCGGCGCCGCGCTGCTCGCCATAGCGCAGGCGGAAGCGGCCGATCAGCTCCTCGACGCCGGTATAGATGTCGGCGCAGTCGAAGGTCGTGATGCCGGCATCGGCGAAGGCCATCATGTCGCCGACCGGATCGGCGCCGCGCAACTGCCCGTGGCCGGTCGCGAGCTGCCAGCCGCCGCGAATGACGCGCGAGATCTCGTGATCGGGCGCGAGCTTGATGCGGGGCATTGATGAGGTGTCAGTCATGGGCGAGCGGGACCGCGGTGGTTTCGGCATGGCTGAAGCGGCGCTTGCCGAGCCGGGTGATGCGCAACCTCGTGCTGCAATTGGGGTCGGGACAGGCGATCTCGGTGTCGGTCGTCATCCAGTCGGCGGGATCGGTCGGGCGCTGCTTGGCGGCGAGGAACGGCAGCACCGAGGCGACCGAATAGATCGAAATGCCTTGGCCGGGAGGCAGGAACAGCATCTCGCCGCGTAGCTCGAAATGATCGCCGGGCCTGGCGCCGCAGTAGATCGGGCCACCTTCCGGCGCGGTCACCTCGACGCGCAGATCGTAGAGTTCGAACGAGTCATCGCGGCTTTCGGCCATCCCCGCGCGTCCTTTCCTGCCGCGGGGCATAGTGTAAGGTCTGGCCGCGCATCAGCAATTGGAATCTTTGGTCCCCGCGTCGCATGTCGTCCGTCCCGCTCAGCTCCGGCACGTCCGAGGCCGCCGCGCCGCTCGAGGCCCGCGGGCTGGTCAAGGCGTTCGGCGGCCTTCGCGCCGTCGACGACATGTCGATCGCGCTCGGGCGCGGCGAAATCCTCGGGGTCATCGGTCCCAACGGCGCGGGCAAGACGACGCTGTTCAACCTCCTCGCCGGCAGCATCCGGCCGGACGCGGGAACCGTGACCGCCAATGGCGCTTTCCTGACGCAGGCGGGCGCCTACCGGCGGATCGGCGCCGGGATCGGCCGGACCTTCCAGATCCCGCGGCCATTCCTCGGCATGACGGTGCTCGAGAACCTGCTGACCGGGGCGCAAGGCCAGAGCGGCGAGCGCGCTTGGATGAACCTCGTGCGGCCGGGACGGGTCGCGACGGAAGAGCGCGCGCTGGCCGAGAAGGCGCGGGGACTGCTCGCCTTCGTGACGCTCTCGGCACTCGAGCAGGAGCCGGCCCGGGTGCTTTCGGGCGGGCAGCGCAAGCTGCTCGAACTGGCGCGGGTGCTGATGGCCGAGCCCGCCGTCATCCTGCTCGACGAGCCCGCGGCCGGCGTGAACCCGACGCTGCTCGAGCTCATCATCGACCGCCTGCTGACGCTCAACGCCGAGGGCAAGTCGATCCTCCTCATCGAGCACAACATGGACGCTGTGGCGCGCCTCTGCGGCCGCGTGGTGGTGATGGCCAACGGCCGCTATCTGACCGAGGGCGCACCGGCAGAAGTTGCGGCAAATCCGGCGGTGATCGACGCCTATCTCGGCGGGATCGCCGCATGAGCAAGACCGCTGTTCTAGAGACGGCCGGACTGGTCGCCGGCTATGAGCGCGAGCTGCCCATCGTCCGGGGCGTCGACTTTGCACTGGGCGCCGACGAGCTGGTGGTGATCCTAGGCCCGAACGGCGCCGGCAAGTCGACCTTTGTCAAGGCCATCGCGGGGCTGGTTCCGATCCACAGCGGCACGGTGCGCTTCCGCGGTGCCGATGCGACACAGACGCCGCCGCACGAAAAGATCCGGCACGGCCTCGCTTTCGTGCCGCAGACGGAGAATGTCTTTGCGACGCTCTCGATCGCCGACAATCTGAAGCTCGCCGCCGATCTCTTTCCAGCCACGGAGCGGGCTCGGCGGATCCAGCGGCTCTATGCGATGTTTCCCGATCTCGCGGACAGGAGCGGCCGCCGCGCCGGGGCGCTCTCCGGCGGGCAACGGCAGATGCTGGCGATTGCCCGCGCCCTGATCGTCGAGCCGTCCGTTCTGATCCTCGACGAGCCTTCGGCCGGCCTGTCGCCCAAGGTGGTGGCGGAGGTGTTCGCGCAGCTCCAGACGATTCGCCAATCCGGGGTTGCAATCGTCCTTGTCGAGCAGAACGTCAAGGCCGCGCTGACCGTCGCCGACCGCGCCGTCATCCTGGTCGAAGGTCAGGTCCGGCACCAGGGCGCGGCTTCTCAGATCGCCGACGATCCGCTGGTCGCCGAACTCTATCTCGGGGCACGCCGTCCACGCGTGGCGGCCCTCGCATGAACCTGCAGGTGCTGATGGACGGCCTGATCGCCGGCACCACGATCGGCCTCGGCGCGGTCGGCATCACGTTGACCTACTCGATCCTGCGCTTCTCCAATTTCGCCCATGGCGAGCTGATCTCGTGGGGCGCTTATTTTGCGCTCGCCGTGTCGGGCGTCCTCGGCGCCACCATCGGCGCGCTCACCGTGCCGATCGGCCCCTTCTCGTTCGGCTGGGCCCTGCCGCTCGCCGCACTTGCCGCGGTGGCGTTGAACGGCGCCCTGGCGCTGGTCGTGGATGCCTTGCTGTTCGGGCGGCTGAGGGCGCGCAGCAGCACCGTGATCATTATGGTGATGGCGAGCTTCGGCGCGGCGCTGACGCTGCGCAACCTGCTCGAATTCACCTTCACCGGCAAACCGCAATACTACACCGATGCGCTGCAGATCGCGGTGAAACTCGGCGGCGGCGTGCGTGCGACGCCCGATCAGCTGCTGTCGCTCGTCGTCGCGCTGGCCGTGGTCGTCGGCGTTCACCTGCTGCTCACGCGCACGGCCATCGGCCGCTCGATGCGGGCGGTGAGCGAGAACCCGCAACTCGCGGGCCTTGCCGGCGTCAACGTGCGCCAGGTCATCCGCGTCGTGTGGGTGCTCGGTGCCGGACTTGCCGCCGTTGCGGGGGTCATCGCCGGCCTCATCATCCAGATCCGGCCCGAGATGGGGCTCGACCTGCTGCTGCCGCTGTTCGCCGCTGCCATCCTCGGCGGCATCGGGAGCGTGCCCGGCGCGATGATCGCCGGCCTCGTCATCGGCATTTCCGAAGCCGTCGCCGTCGCCGAAGTCGGGGCGCAATGGCGCGCAGCGGTAAGCTTCGTGATCCTCGTCGCCGTGCTGTTGGTCCGCCCGCAGGGGTTGTTCGGGAGGGCGGAGTGAGCCTCGAACTCCTGAGCTACCTCGCCTTCTTCCTGACCATGGCGCTCAGCTTCGGCATCATCTGCCTCGGCCTCAACGTGCAGTGGGGACAGACCGGCGTGTTCAACGTCGGCGTCTCAGGGTTCGTCGCGATCGGCGCCTACGTCTCCGCGTTGCTGACGACGCCGCCGACCCCCGATCATGTCGGCGGCTTCGCGCTGCCCATCGTCGTCGGCTGGATGGCGGCGGCGCTGGTCAGCGGCGGCGTGTCGTTCCTGATCGGAGCGCTGACGATCCGGCTTCGTGCCGACTATCTCGCCATCGCGACCTTCGGCGTCGCCGTCGCGGTGCAGCTTTGCGCGCTCAACCTGCAACCGCTGACCGGCGGGCCATTCGGCATCAGCTTCATCCCGCGACCCTTCGGCGACATCGCCGGCAGCCCGGCCGCCTTCAGCTTCCTCAATTTCGGCCTCGTCTTGCTGCTCGTGGTCGCGCTGTATTTTGTGCTGGAGCGCCTGGCGCGCAGCCCGTGGGGCCGCGTGCTCCGCGCCATCCGCGAAGATGAGACCGCAGCGCTGGCGCTCGGCAAGAACACCACGATGTTCCGTCTCCAGGCCTTTGCCCTCGGCGGCGGCATCATGGGGCTCGCAGGCGCCGTGCAAGGCCACTTCATCGGCTTCATCGCGCCGGACAACTACCAGCCCATCCTCACCTTCCAGGTCTGGGCCATGCTGATCGTCGGCGGCTCGGGCAACAATCGCGGGGCGATCCTCGGCGCGATCGTCGTCTGGGGGATCTGGGCCGCATCCGCCGCCATGATCGGCAGCTTCGTGCCGGCCGGCGATCAGGCGCGCGCCGCAACGCTCCAGATCGTCATGATCGGCGTCGCCCTGTGCCTGATCCTGCTGCTGCGGCCCCGTGGCATTCTCGGCGAGCTCAAGGTTGTGTCCCGCTATCTCGGAAGCCCGCCGGCACGTGACGCCAGCCTGCCAACAGCGAAGGTGAACGATGCCGAACAATCCTGAGCGTTGGACCTTCCCAGACGGCCGAAGCGCGAGCCGCCTCGTATGCGGTCTCTGGCAGGTCGCCGATCTCGAGAAGTCTGGAACGCCGCTCGACCAGGATGCTGCGGCGGCCGACCTGACGGAGTATGCTCGCGCCGGCTTCGATACCTTCGACATGGCCGATCACTACGGCACCGCCGAGCTGATCACCGGACGCATGCTGAGCCAATGGACCGACCGTAGCCAGCGGCCCATCGCCTTCACCAAATGGTGCCCGAAGCCCGGGCCGATGACGGCCGAGATCGTCCGCCACGGCGTCGAGGAGCGTCTCGAACGGCTCGGCGTCGATCGCGTCGATCTTTTGCAGTTTCACTGGTGGACCTTCGAGCACCTGGCCTGGCTCGACGCACTTCACGAGCTGAAGGCACTGCGCGAAGAGGGCCTCATCGCCGAGATCGGGCTGACCAATTTCGATGCTGCGCATCTCCGCCTCGCGCTGGCCGACGGCATTCCGATCGCGACGAACCAGGTGAGCTTTTCCCTCGTCGACCGGCGCGCAGCAGGTGAGCTTTCCGAGCTTTGCAGCGAGCGCGGCGTGAAGCTGCTCGCCTACGGCACGCTCTGCGGCGGCTTCCTGTCCGAGCGCTGGCTAGGAAAGCCGGAGCCCGACGCGCTGCCCGACTGGAGCCGCTCGAAATACAAGCGCTTCATCGATGCGGCCGGCGGCTGGGACCTCTTTCAAGGCCTTCTGCGGGCCGCCGACGCCGTCGCCAAACGACATGGTGTGTCGATCGCCAATGTCGCGACGCGGTGGGTGCTCGATTACGACGCGGTGGCGGCCGTGATCATCGGCGCACGGCTCGGCGAAAGCGAGCATCGCCGCGACAACCTCCGCGTGTTCGATTTCGCTTTGGACGCGGCAGACCATGCCTTGCTCGACGCGGCGTTTGCGGCCACGATGTCGATCCCCGGCGATTGCGGCGATGAATACCGCCGTCCGCCCTTCCTCACGGCCTCAGGGGACCTTACCCACCACTTGAGTGAGGTGCCGCATTACTTTGCGGCCTCGCAGGTGCCGGGTCGACCCGATCGACGGCGCGTCAGTTCCGGCACGATGTGGGAGCCGATCGCCGGCTACAGCCGCGCCGTCCGCGTTGGCAATCTCGTCCGCGTCTCCGGCACCACGGCCACCGATGGCAAGGGTCGCGCGGTCGCGCCGGGCGATCCGGCGGCACAAACGACCTTCATCCTCGACAAGATTGCGGCTGCCCTCGTGGCTCTCGGCGCGCGCCTGGAGGATGTCGTACAGACCCGCGTCTATCTTGCCGATGCGCGCCAATGGGAGCCGGTGTCGCGCGCGCACGGCCGCGTCTTCGGCGACATCCTTCCGGCCAACACGCTCATCCAGGCGGGGCGGCTGATCGGCGAGTATGAGGTCGAGATCGAAGCCGAGGCCTTCGTCGCGGACCTTCCCTGACGCGTGCCGCGCTTGGCCCACCGCCGTGGTTCTGCGGGATACAGCTCCCGCCGCTACGCGTCAGACCGGCAACGCCTTCGAATACTTGACCTGGCCCAGCGCGAAGCTGGACTCGATTGATCGCACGCCGTCCACCTGCGTCAGCTTTTCGCGGAGGAAGGCCTCGTAGGCCGAGAGGTCGGCGCAGACGACGCGCAGTAGGAAGTCGAACTGCCCGGTCATCAGATAGCACTCCATGATCTCGGGCCAGGCGGCGATGGCTTCGGCGAAGCGATCGAGCTGAGAGGCGCGCTGTCGCTCGAGCTTGATCGACACGAACACCGAGACGGGCAGTCCCACCGCATTTTGATCGACCGTCGCGGAATAAGCTGTGATCACGCCGGCCACCTCCATCTGGCGTATACGGCGCAAGCACGGCGAGGCGGACAGTCCCACCCGATCGGCGATGGCCTGGACCGTAATGCGGCCGTCCTGCTGCAGTTCCTTGAGGATTCGGCGGTCGAAATCGTCCAGCGGACGCGCGACAGATTTCACCGACTGTTGCGGCCTACTTAGTGATTTCTTGCGTGTGGGTTCCGTCATGGGGCGAAAATAGCTCAAATCCACCCTCAGAACCAGCGCACATTAAATTCGCGAGGGATGCGGAATGCACGGACGTACCCGGTCGACCGGCAGGATAGCGCTGCTCGATGAGCTGACGCGCAAGACGCTGTGGCTCTCGAACTGGATGATCCACCACGCCAACCACATCCGGCCCAACCCGGATGGCCTCAAGGTCGGCGGCCATCAGGCGTCCTCCGCGTCGATGACGGCGATCATGTCCGTGCTCTACTTTGCGGTGCTGCGGCCCGAGGACCGCGTTGCGGTCAAGCCGCACGCCGCGCCGGTCTATCACGCGATCCAGTATCTTTTCGGCAAGCAGACCCTCGACAAGCTTGAAGCCTTCCGCGGTTACGGCGGGGCGCAGTCCTATCCCTCCCGCACCAAGGACAGCGACGACGTCGACATCTCGACCGGCTCCGTCGGACTCGGCGTCGCGTTCACCGCTTTCGCCTCGATGATCCAGGATTACGTTCGCGCCAAGCCCTGGTCGCGGAAGGATTGGCCGGAAGGCCGGATGATCGCGCTGGTTGGTGACGCCGAGCTCGACGAGGGCAATATCTATGAGTGCCTGCTGGAAGGCTGGAAGCACGGGCTCCGCAACACCTGGTGGATCATCGACTACAACCGCCAGAGCCTGGATGGGGTCGTGCGCGAAGGCCTCTACGATCGCATCGAGGCGATCTTCCGCGCCTTCAACTGGAAGGTCGTTTCACTGAAATATAGCGTGCAGCAGCGGCGCGCCTTCGCCGAACCGGGTGGCGACAGGCTCAAGGCATGGATCGACGCCTGTCCAAACGATCTCTACTCGGCTCTGATGTTCCGTGGCGGAACCGCCTGGCGCGAGCGCCTGGAGAACGAAATCGGCGACCAAGGTCTGGTAAGTGCACTGCTGAAGCGCCGCAGCGATGCTGAGCTCGCCGCGCTCATGGCCAATCTGGGCGGGCACTGCACCGAGACGCTGCTCGAACAGTTCGAGTCGATGACCGGCAACGAGCCCACCGCCGTCATCGCTTACACCGTCAAGGGCTGGGGCACGCCGCTCGCTGGCCACAAGGACAATCACGCCGGCCAGATGACGGCCGCGCAGATCGAAGCGCTACGCGGCGACATGCATGTCCGCGAAGGGCACGAGTGGGATCGTTTCGAGGGCCTCGGCGTCGGCGAAACAGAACTCGAAGCATTCCTCGCGGCGGCGCCGTTCAACACCACGCGCAGCCGGCGCCTCAACTCGCCGCGGATCGCAACCACCGGCCCCGTGGCCCTCGACCGCGCTCCAACGTCAACGCAGGCGGCCTTCGGTCGCATCCTCGACGCCATCGCCAAGACCGACACGCCGCTGGCGCAGCGCATTGTGACGACCTCGCCCGACGTGACCGTCTCGACCAATCTGGGGCCATGGGTCAATCGCCGGCATCTGTTTGCGCGCGAGGCTGCGCCCGACGTGTTCCAGGGCGAGCACATCCCCAGCACGCAGAAATGGCAGTTCTCGCCGGCAGGCCAGCACATCGAGCTCGGCATCGCCGAAATGAACCTGATGCTGCTGCTGGGCGCCGCCGGCCTCAGCCATTCGCTCTTCGGGGAGCGGCTGCTGCCGGTCGGTACCGTCTACGACCCGTTCATTGCGCGCGGCCTCGATGCCTTGAACTACGCCTGCTACCAGGACGCGCGGTTCCTCCTCATCGGCACGCCGTCGGGTATCTCGCTGGCCGGGGAGGGTGGGGCCCACCAGTCGATCGGCACGCCGCTGATCGGCATGGCGCAGGACGGGCTCGCCGCGTTCGAGCCCGCCTTCGCCGACGAGCTCGCGATCATCATGGACTGGGCCTTCGACTACATGCAGCGCGACGGCGAGGCGCGGGCCGATCTCGCCGATTGGCCACGCGATGTCTCCGGCGGCTCCGTCTACCTGCGTATGAGCACCCGCAGCATCGAGCAGCCGCCCCGTGACATGCACCGCACCCTGAGCGACGAGATCATCCGCGGCGGCTATTGGCTGAGGCCGCCCGATCCCTCCTGCGAAGTGGCCATCGTCTATCAGGGCGTAATTGCCGATCAGGCGATCGAAGCCGCAGGCCGACTGGGCGGCGACACACGCAATGTAGCCGTCCTGGCCGTGACCTCCGCGGATCGCCTCAATGCCGGCTGGCATGGCGCCCAGCGCGGGCGCTCACGCGGCGATCGCGGCGCGACCTGCCATATCGAGACGCTGTTGACCGACCTGCCGCGCCACGCCGGACTCGTCACCGTGCTCGACGGCCATCCGGCGACCCTCGGGTGGCTCGGCGGCGTGCGCGGCCACCGCGCCGTGACCCTGGGGGTCGAGCATTTTGGCCAGACCGGACGCGTCTCTGACCTCTACGCCCATTTCGGCATCGATGCTGCAAGCATTGCTGCCGCCGCCCGCACCTTCATCGGTGGCAGGCGATGAGAGCTTCCCCGAGTAGCGCCCGGCCATTCACGAGTTCGGCTTGTATCCGCGTGCTGCTTGTCAACGTCCGCCGACTTTGTCAGACATACGTCATCGGGCTTTCCTCAGGGGAAGGGGACGGCCCCGATCAACAAGGGAGACACGTGCAATGAACGCGCTGCTTAAGTTGGCTGGCGCGGCGGTGCTGGCTGCGGGATTGACCGCACCTATCGCCGCTCTGGCCCAAAGCGCGGTGACCGCACCCGGTGGCAACACCAGCGGCACCTACATGGACTACATGAAGACGGTCTACGACCGCGCCGGTGCGCCGGAAATCACCTCGCTGCCGCTCACCGAGTTCGACGCCGACTTCAAGCTCAACCCAATGGGCGCCGCGAGCTGGACGCAGTCCGCGGACGGCCTCACCTGGACCTTCAAGCTCCAGCCCAACCTGGTGTGGAGCGACGGCGTGCCGCTGACCGCGGAGGACTACGTCTTCGCGCTGCAGCGGGCTGCCAAGGAAGGCTACGACTTTAACTGGTACTGGGCCTTCGCCGGCGGCATCAAGGGCTGGGCCGACGTCACCAAGAAGGACAATCCGGCAGATCCCTCGACGCTCGGCATCAAGGCTGTCGACGACACCACGATCGAAGTCACGACCGACTCGCCGAAGTCCTATTTCCCCGGCGTTGCCAGCCTTTGGTACCCGGTGCCCAAGCACATCGTCGACAAGCTCGGCGATGACTACGCGCTCAATGTCGACACGCTCGTCTCGTCGGGCCCGTTCATGGTCAAGAGCTGGGAGAAGTCGAACAACAACATGGTCTACGTCAAGAACCCGAAATACAACGGGCCTTGGCCGGCGCAGATCGATCAGCTGACGCTCGACAACACCATCGGCGCTCCGGAAGTCGGCTTCCCGGCCTTCATGGCAGGCGAGGCGGACTGGACGAACCTCAACACCGGACAGGTACCGGTGGTGATGCAACAAAATCCCAAGGCCATCCGCAAGAACGCCGTTTTCGCGGTCTCGTATCTCGCCTTCGATGTGACCAAGCCGCCGTTCGACAATGTCGACGTGCGCAAGGCCTTCCAGGCCGCGATCAACCGCGACGAGATGACCTCGACCGTGCTCAAGGACATCGCAGTTCCGGCGGGTTCGATCCTGGCACCGGGCTATCCTGGGTACCGGCAGAGCATCGCCGACAAGGCGAAGTTCGATCCCAAACTCGCGCAGGATGAAATGGCCAAAGCCGGCTATCCGGGCGGCAAGGGCTTCCCGCCGTTCGAGATCTGGTATCGCGTCGAGGGCGGATACAACGGCGTCATCGCCCCGACGATGCTTCAGTACCTGCAGGCCCAGTTCAAGACCATCCTCGGCGTCGATATGGGGATTAAGTCGATGCCGTCCAAGGACTGGACGCAGGCCGTTCACGACCAGACCAACGGCCTGTTCCTCGCACCGTATGAGTACGACTACCTCGACCCGTCGAACTTCTACGATCTGTTCAAGACCGGCGGCCGTCATCACAACTCGTTCCCCGACTACGACGCCGCCGTAAATGCCGGTGACGCCGAGGCCGACTGGAACAAGCGCCTCGATGACTATGCCAAGGCCGAGCAGATCCTGATTGACAATGCCTCGATCGTGCCGCTCGTCCACCCGATTACGGTGGCGGCGGTGAGCGACAAGCTGCAGGGTGCGGGCGTCACGCCCAACAGCCAGGGCTTCACCCCGCTAGACCGCCTGTCGGGGTATCTTTACACCCACATCACCAAGCAGCCGTAAGGCAAGCGGCGGGCGCTTCATCCGGGCGCCCGCCAATCCACAAGGAGCGGAGAAGCGGATGCGGTTGGTCGAGATCGACGACCTGCATGTGAGCTTCAGCCAGCATGACGGGCTCGTGCAGGCCGTGCGCGGGGTCAGCCTCCACCTCGACTCCGGCGAGAGCCTCGGCATCGTCGGCGAATCCGGCTCTGGCAAGTCCGTCACCTGCTCTGCGTTACTGCGCCTGCTGCGAGAGCCGCCGGCCAAAATCACGGCGAAGTCGCTGCGGCTGGGCGAGACCGATATGCTCAGCGCGACGAGCCGCCAGATTTCCGCCGTTCGCGGCCGCGTCGCTGCAATGGTGTTCCAGGATCCGATGACATCCCTCGATCCGGTCTTCACCATCGGCCACCAGATTGCCGAGACGATCATCGTGCACAAGAAAGTGGACAAGCGCGAAGCTTTGGCACGCGCCGGCGAAGCGCTCCGTCGCGTCGAGATCAAGAATGCCGACGCCGTTCTGAAATATTATCCGCACCAGCTGTCGGGCGGCATGCTGCAGCGCGTGATGATCGCGATGGCGCTCTCATGCGAACCCGCGGTGCTGATCGCGGATGAGCCGACCACGGCGCTCGACGTCACCATCCAGGCGCAGATCCTCCAGCTCATCAAGGACATCCAGGCCGAGACCGGCATGGGCCTCATCATGATCACCCACGATCTGGGAGTGATCGCCGAGACCGTCGATCGTGTCGTCGTCCTCTATGGCGGCAAGGTCATGGAGACCGGCTCGGTCAACGACATCTTCGCCGAGCCGCTGCATCCCTACACGCGCGCACTGCTCAACAGCATTCCGGGGCAGGAGGCGGGCAAGCGTCGCCTGACCGAAATTCCTGGCGCCTCGCCAAACCCGGCTCATCCGCCTGCCGGCTGCCCGTTCCATCCGCGCTGTCCGATGGCGATCGCCGCCTGCCACCAGGCGACGCCGCCGCTCGAGACCAAAGCGCCAGGCCGAGCGGCCGCCTGTATCCGCGTCGCGCCGGAGCTCGTGGCCGCATGACCGTTCCCGCCCTCGAGCTCAAGGCCATCACCAAGCGCTTCGGCCACCACGTCGCCGTCGATCGCGTCGACCTCGTGGTGCCCAAGAACCGCGTGGTGGCGCTGGTAGGGGAGTCCGGATCGGGCAAGACCACGACCGGTCTCCTCGCGCTCCGGCTGATTCCCGCGACCTCGGGCGAGGTGATGCTCGACGGCGAGAACATCTCGGCGCTGAACCCCAAGCAGATGAAGCCGCATCGGCGCCGGATGCAGGTGGTGTTCCAGGACTCCTATGCCTCGCTCGACCCAATGATGACTCTGGGCGAAATCGTCGCCGAGCCGCTTCATATCCACGAAGTCGGAGCGCCGGCCGAGCGCCGCGACCAGGCGAAGGGCTGGCTTGAGCGCGTCGGGCTCGATGGCAGCTACGCCAACCGTTATCCCCACGAATTGTCGGGCGGCCAGCGCCAGCGCGTGTCCGTCGCGCGCGCTCTGATCCTCGGCGCCTCGGTGCTGGTGGCCGACGAGCCCACCAGCGCGCTCGACGTTTCCGTCAAGGCGCAGATCGTCAATTTGCTGCAGGGTCTGCAGGCCGACATCGGACTGTCGATGCTGTTCATCAGCCACGACCTGTCGGTGGTGCGCTCGCTCGCCGACGAGGTGGTGGTGATGTTGCGCGGCCGCGTCGTCGAGCGCGCGCCGACCGATCGCATCTTCGCCGAAGCCCGTCACCCTTACACGCGGACGCTTCTTGACGCCGTACCGGTGATCGACCCGAAGGCGCGCCGTCGCCGGACCTTCATGAGCGCCGAGGAGATCACCTCGCGCATCCCGCGCCTCAAGCCCGACGAGATCGATCCGCAGCCGCTGCTCGATAC
>Ga0265313_10001577_pt1 | contig 21137 bp, 23 predicted proteins | sample 4123metaG_FD_203122 | JGI IMG/M metagenome (GOLD analysis project Ga0265313, IMG submission 203122) | Rhizosphere microbial communities from Carex aquatilis grown in University of Washington, Seatle, WA, United States - 4-1-23 metaG | ecosystem: Host-associated > Plants > Roots > Rhizosphere >...
AAGGCGATGGCGCATTGCGGCACACATCCCGCATGCTTAACCATCACGACGTTGCCCGCCATAAGATTGGGCGCGGCAAAACGTGCCAGCTGGTAATAGGGAAAATTCCACGGTTGCACGCCAAAGAGCACCCCGAACGGAGTGCTGACAATTTCCGCTTCGCCCGAAGCCGGCTGGAGTTTTTCCGTGGCGAGAAATCGTTCCGCGTTCCTGGCGTAGTAATCAATGATGTCCGCGCTCAAAGCGACTTCACCCTGTGACTCGCCGATAAGCTTGCCCATTTCAAGCGTCACCGGTTTGGCGAAATCACCCGCGTGCGCCCGCATGAGCGCGGCGGCTTTGGCAACAATGGCCGCGCGTTCGGCAAACGTTTTGTTCCGCCAGGTAGCGAAACAGGTCGCGGCGGTCTGGATGGCGGTTTCGAGTTGCGCGTCGGTCAGTTCCTCAAATGTCTTGAAGGCCTTGCCATCGTAAGGATTTACGCTCTGGTAGGATTTGGCCTTCAGTTTATGGGTGGGTTTGAGGGATGTCTTTTTTGGAGTCGGCGGTGGCGTGGCAAGCGATGTAGTCATATTTGTCCTCGACGATAGGCCGCGCGACCGGCGGATGAAATGGGGTGTTAACCCCATAGCGAAAGCCTGGCAACGGGCTAACCTATCCCTGACAACAAACTTAAAAACGTAAATTTATTATGACCAAAAATAATTCTGTGGTGGCGATTTATAAATCCCACATTGAAGCCGAAACTGCCGTGAAGGAACTCCACCAGGCGGGCTTTGATATGAAAAAACTATCCATCATCGGCCGTGACTATCACACCGATGAAAATGTCGTTGGTTACTATAACAACGCCGATCGCATGAAATACTGGGGAAAAATGGGCGCGTTCTGGGGCGGGTTTTGGGGCCTCTTGTTTGGCTCCGCGTTCTTTTTTGTCCCCGGTGTTGGCCCGGTGCTGTTTGCAGGACCAATTGTAAGTTACCTCGTCGGCGCATTGGAAGGCGCCGTGGTGGTCGGTGGATTGAGCGCCCTCGGAGCCGGACTTTACGGCATGGGAATTCCCAAGAACAGTATTCTGCAATACGAGACGGCGGTGAAGAGCGGCAAGTACGTCTTGATTGCCCACGGCTCCGACGTGGAAACGATTCACGCGCGCGAAATCATCAGTCGCACCAACCCGGAAGCGTTGGAATCCCATCAACCCGCCAGTACGGAAAAATCTGCGGTGTCAGCATAAGGGCCGGATGAGTGTCAACAGGGTGCCCCGACTCACCCAGGAGGGCCACGGGTGTGCGGTCTTTGACTGGTTGCCAAAAGCGGTGACGGGTTCGGCGGGCCTTTAGAAAAATCTGAGAAATACGCCCATGATGTTTTGGTCCGACCTCGCCCAACTGATCGGAGCCATCCTGCTGATTATTGGCGCTCTGCTGCCCGTGGTTAATCCGCTGGGCGACGCGCCGCTTTTCCTGAGAATGACACCAGGCTGCGATGAACCCACCCGTGCCTTTCTCGCGAATCGCATCGCATTCTACTCATTTTTTATGGTGCTGGGGTCATTGTTGCTGGGGTCGTTCGTCCTGCTGATGTTCGGCCTTTCGATACCGGTGGTACAGGTGGCGGGTGGAGCCGTGGTGTGCGCACTGGGCTGGAAACTCCTGGCCGACCTGCCCAAACCGGCCGATGTGACCTCAGACCCGATCCACGCCAAGCTCATTGCACTGGGCCGGGCCTTCTCCCCGCTGACTTTGCCGATGACGATTGATGCCGGGGTCATTTCCGTCGCGATCACCGTCGGGGCCAATCACGCGCACTCGTTAAAACATGCCGTCATTCAACTGCTCGCCGCCGTTATCGGAGCGGCCATCATCGCCTTGTCCATTCTTTTGACGTATCGCTATGCCCAGCGGGTCGGCCGATGGATCGGGCATACAGGCATGATGGTAGTGGTGCGGCTCTCGGCGTTCATCGTGCTTTGCATCGGGGTGGGGATCATCTGGAACGGCATCAAGGCGTTGCTGGCGGAAGTCGGCATCTCAAGCTGAACGGTGTACCACAGCGGGAACATCAAGCCACTCTGTGGAATTTACAGAAAACGCACTTGACACCACTAACTTTGTGACACAAAGTGAATGGCATATGACGGTTACAACCATCTTTAGGAAGCCGAGTGCTCTGCTTCCTCTGGCCATGTCGTTTGCTGCGCTCGCCATCGTACTGGTTCACGTTGCCAGATTCGGTGCAGCCCGTGAGACGGACGAGGGCGCTGCTGCGCACCTCTGGCAGTTGCTGATGGCCGGACAGGTGCCGATTCTGGCATGCTTTGTCATCCGATGGCTGCCGCAGGCGCCTCGACCCGTGCTGTTGATGCTGGCCCTACAAGTCGTTGCTGCGCTCGCGGCCCTGGCACCGGTTTACTTCTTACACCTATGACCTGGCGGCCGGACACCGCCCTGGGGTCATTCAAAATGGTTGAGTTTTGACACTTTAGAATCCAGATTGGCTGCGTGATCCACGTTGCGTATCGCCAGCCGGTCCGGTCGCGCCTTCAGAACGAAGACGGAGGCCGGGCTCGGGCTCTGGAGTGTCAGACGGCATGATCACACATCCATGAAATTCCTCAACGCCCTGCTTTTCGTGTTCCTTGCGATGGCCGCCACCGCCGCGGACGATCCCTACAATGAAACGGCCGATGCCAAACTCGATATCCAAAAGGCCTTGACCGAGGCCGCCCCAGCGCAGACCCCAATTATCATTGTCTTTGGCGCTAATTGGTGCGGAGACTGCAAAATGTTGGATTCCGCCATGAAGAACGGGGCCAGCGCACCACTCCTGTCACGGGACTTCAAGCTCGTCAAAGTGAATGTTGGTCATTGGGACAAGAATCTTGATATTGCCAAGGCGTATGGCGTGCCATTGGAAAAAGGTATCCCGGCTGTGGCGATCATCTCCGCCAGGAACCAGGTGCTGTATGTCACCCGGGAGGGAGAGCTCGCCAACGCACGAAGCATGGGAGACAAGGGAATTTATGAGTTCTTTAAACGCGTGACGGCTGAGGCAACGGCAAAGAAATGAAAGCCTGACCCACAAGGATATAAATAAACAGTAACAAAACGGCCGGCGCAGCCCTTTCCACTTCACAGTCCACCCGGGGATAAAGTTCTCAGTAAACCTTACGGAGGTTCGACGGCAGGATGTTCAGCTCGGAACGGTATTTGGCAACAGTGCGGCGCGCGATGTTGATGCCCTTGTCCTCCAGCATTTTCACAACTTCCTGATCGGACAACGGCTTGGTGGACTCCTCGTTTTTAAAGATATCAGCGATCATGTCTTTGACGCTGGTATTGGATACGCCGTCGCCGCTGGCGGTCTGCAGGCCGGCGGTGAAGAAGAATTTCATCTCGAACACGCCCTGTGGCGTCTGCATGTATTTGGCGGAAACGGCGCGGCTCACGGTGGTTTCATGGACGCCGACCACCTCGGCGACCTGCGCCATCGTCATCGGCCGTAAATGGGCGACGCCCTTTTCCATGAACTCGCGCTGCCGCTTCACGATTTCCTTGGCGATGTTCAGGATGGTCTGCTGGCGCTGGTGCAGGCTTTTGATAAGGAATTTTCCGGCGCGGATTTTTTCGCGGATGTAATTCTTCACCTCGGCGGTGTTCTCCCCCCCCGACATGAGGTCTTTGTAGATGTTGCTGATGCGCAAATGGGGGATATGCTCGTCGTTGGTGCTCACCAGAAGATCATTGGCCACCTTTTGCACGAAGACCTCGGGCAGAACGTATTGGTCGGTGTCCGGCAAAAAGGCCCGGCCCGGCCTTGGTTCGAGGCGGCCGATGCGGCCGAGCGCGTCCTGGACCTCCTCGACCGTGTAGCCGGTGCCACGGGCGATTTCCGGGATGCGCCGTTTGCCGAGCGCGTCCATGAAATCGCGTACAATGCGGTATTCGAGGGAATCCTGCCGACCGGTGCGTTGCAGTTGCAGGACTAGGCATTCGCGCAGATCCAGCGCGCCAACGCCCGGCGGATCAAACGTCTGGATGACCTTCAGGACGTCGGATATTTTCTCCACCGGCAGACTGGTGGCGGCCGACATTTCCTGGACGGTTGATTTGAGATAGCCGTAATCGTCGATGTTGCCGATGATCAGTTCCGCGACATGGCGCTGTTCCTCGTCCAAATCCGTCTCGCGCACCTGGTCCATGAGCACCTGCGACAACGTGGTGCCGGCCGCCAGCGAATCGAACATAAACTGGCGTTTTTCCTCATCCTCGGTGGACTGGCGGATGGGGATGTTGGTCTGCGCAAAATGGTCGCGCCACTCCTGGTCGAGTTGTACCAGGCGGTCGAATTCCTGCTGAAAATCATCCGTCGGCGCATCGGCGCTCTCGCCATTTTTCAGGATCGGGGCATCAGTGACGCCCTCACTGGCGCCCTCTTCCGGCAATTCCGTATTTTCAGCCGGCCCATCCTGTCCCTCCCCGTCCGCGGTCAACCGGTCAGCCATGTCCGGTTCGGGCGAGGACACTTCCTCGAGCACCGGGTTTTGCTGGAGTTCCTGCTCGATCAACGCCTTCAATTCGAGGGTGGGCGCCTGCAGCAATGCCAATGACTGCTGGAGCTGGGGAGCCAGCACCAGCGATTGGGTGAGACGGGCTGAGAGTTGTAAGCTTTGCGCCATCGACAATTTAATTTTAACCCAGTTTCAGAGAAGCACAAGTGAAAATGGCACACTATACGCTGCGTCGGCGGATGGCGCGGAATTACTGGATTTGGTGGCTGTTTAAATCCATCATTGAATCATGAAATTGATTCTTTCGACGCACAATGTGACGCTGACCAAGGCCATCGAGGATCATGTGCTCAAGCGGCTGGAAAAACTCGATCATTTTGACCAACGCACCGTTGACACCCGGGTCACCCTCGAACACGACCACACGCGGGCGCCCGAAAAGCAATTCTCCTGCTCCATGCGGCTGAGCGTACGGGGACCGGATTTATTTGCCGAAGACCGTGAAAGCGACCTGTATGCGGCCATTGACCAGGTGACGAAAAAGATTGAGCAGCAGATTCGGAAGCGACACGGGAAACAAAAGGCGAAAAAGCACCGGGTCGCCGCCCGCTCCAAGTCCCGCCGCCAGGAATCCGATATTTGATGATTCTCCGCGCCCGAACGATCCTGTCCGTCTCCCGGCCGCCCGTTGAAAACGGCGCGGTGCTCGTTGCGGGCAATCGTATTCGCGCCGTCGGCCCCTGGTCCGACTTGCAATCCGAGTCTGGAGAACAGGTTTTTGACCTGGGCGAAGTCGTTTTGTTGCCCGGCCTGGTCAACGCCCATTGCCATCTTGACTATACGGACATGGGCGGCGAATTGCCGCCGCCCCGGACTTTCACCGACTGGATTCCGCTCATCACCGCGGCGAAAACCGCGTGGAGTTATTCCAATTACGCGCATTCCTGGTTGCGTGGCGCGCACATGCTGCTGCGCCACGGGACCACGACCGTCGCGGACATTGAAGCCATGCCCGACCTGCTGCCGGAAGTCTGGGACGCCACGCCGTTGCGGGTTTTTTCCTTCCTGGAAATGACCGGCATCCGCGCGCGGCGGGAACCAAAGGTCATATTGCAGGAGGCGGTGGACAAGATTGAGTCGCTTTCCCATGCGCGGTGTTCGGCTTCACTTTCGCCCCACGCCCCCTACTCCACGCTGCCGGAGCTGCTCCGCAGCAGCGCCCGGCTCGCGCGCAAACACCGCTGGCTGGTATGCACGCACGTGGCCGAGTCCGAGGAGGAATTTGAAATGTTCACGCACGCCCGCGGAGCCATGTACGAGTGGCTCGAGCGCAATCACCGGGAAAACTCCGATTGCGGGCTGGGCTCGCCCGTCGAACACCTGGCCCGCAGTAAAATGCTCGGCAGAAATCTGATCGCCGTTCATGCCAATCTGTTGGCACGCGGGGACGCCGCCTTGCTCGGCAAACACCGGGTGAACGTCGTGCATTGTCCGCGCAGCCACGCCTATTTCCACCACCCGCCATTCCTGCGCGAACGGCTCGCCAATGCCGGCGTCAACCTGTGCCTCGGCACCGACAGCCTCGCCACCGTCCGCTCCGTTGGCAAGCAAAAGCCCGAACTCAACCTGTTTGAAGAAATGCGCGCCCTCGCGGACGCCGATAAATCCGTTTCCCCCGAGGAAATCGTCCGGATGGCCACCATCAACGGAGCGCGGGCGCTGGGCTTGAAAGGACAAATCGCCGAATTTTGCCCCGATGCCCTCGCCGATTTGATTACGATCCCGGACGCCGGCAAGAAAAAGGATGTTTATGAAACCGTGCTTGATCATGCCGGTCCCGTACACGCCAGCATGATTGACGGGCGCTGGATCATTCCTTTGAAATAATTCCTCATTTTTAACCGGCCCGGATGCGGCTTCCGCCTTTTTGCTCGTAAATCGCAAATTGTAAACCGTAAAGTCAGGCGTGATTTCTTTTGACGCAGATTTGCAGCAGCGCCTGACTGACCTTCGCGGCCAGGGTTTGCTCCGCGAGTTGCGCCGCGTGGATTCGCCGCAGGGGACGCGCATCCTGGTTGGCGGACACACGCTGCTGAATTTCTCATCGAACGATTATCTCGGTCTGGCCAATGACGCACGGCTCAAGCATGCCGCGATCGAAGCGGTGGGGAAGTTCGGCGCCGGCGCCGGCGCGTCCCGCCTGATTTGCGGTTCGCTCGCGGCCCATCACGAATTGGAGGAGGCGCTCGCGCACTTCAAGGCGACCGAAGCCGCGTTGAGTTTTTCGTCCGGTTATGTGACGGCGGTCGGCACCATTGGCGCCCTGCTCGGCAAGGATGACATTGTCATTCTCGACAAACTCGTTCATGCCTGCATCGTGGATGCCGCGCGGCTCAGCGGCGCCAAAATCCGCGTTTTTGCCCACAACGACTTGAACGACCTGGAAGACAAACTCAAATGGGCCGAAAAGGTCCAAAATGCTCCCCACGTACTCATTGTCACTGAAAGTATTTTCTCGATGGACGGCGATGCCGCGCCGCTGGCGGAAATCGTCGCGCTCAAGGACAAATACGGCGCGTGGCTCATGGTGGACGAGGCCCACGCCACCGGCCTTTACGGGAAAAATGGCCGCGGCCTGGCGGAAGCATCCGGCGTGAGCGATCAGATCGAGATCCAAATGGGCACGCTCGGCAAGGCGCTCGGCGCCAGCGGCGGCTACATTTGCGGTTCCCGGACATTGATCGATTTCCTCATCAACCGCGCCCGCAGTTTCATTTTCTCGACCGCGCCGGTTCCCGCCGCCGCCGCCGCCGCCACGGCTGCCATCCAATTCGTTCAAACGTCCGCAGGGGGTAAACGGCGCAAAACCCTTTGGGAACGCTGCGAGCAGTTGAACTCAAAGCTAAAGGCTAAAAACTCAAACTTTCGGAGTGCCATTATTCCGGTCATGATTGGCGGCGAAGCCATGGCGGTTGAAGCCGCCGCTCAATTGCGCGTGCAAAATATTTTCGTTCCGGCCATCCGCTACCCGACGGTCGCGCGCGGCCAGGCACGCCTGCGGGTGACGCTGACCGCGGCGCATTCATCGGCAGACATATCCCAGTTGATTCACGCATTGAAAACCTTGGACCCTGGACTTTAGCGTTTGGATCGGATGAATAAGTTCGCCCAGCTCGACCGTCAATTTGTCTGGCACCCGTTCACGCAAATGCGTGATTGGCTCAAGGGCGAGCCGATGGTGATTGTGGCCGGCAAGGGCGCGGTTTTGCGGGACATTCGCGGCCGGGAATATCTCGACGCCAATTCGTCCATCTGGACCAACCTGCACGGGCATAACCATCCGAAGCTCAACGCGGCCGTCCGGCGACAGCTGGGGAAAATCGCGCACAGTTCGGCCTTGGGTCTGGCCAATGAACCCGCGTCGTTACTTGCGGGAAAGCTCGTTAAAGCCGCCAATCGGATTTACGATTCAAAATCCAATCCGTCGCTTAAATCGAAAATCGGAAATCCGAAATTGGAGAAGGTGTTTTTCTCGGACGACGGCTCGACCGCATTGGAGGTGGCCTTGAAACTGGCCTACGAATTCACGCGCCGCATGCGCGGCAGATCGGCGGGGCGAACGTCCTCCCGCGCCGCGCCGCCAAAGTTTCTTTCATTGGCGGGCGCGTATCACGGCGACACGGTCGGCGCCGTCGCACTTGGCCACATCGATTTATTTCACCGGAGTTATGCCGGATTGCTGTTCAAGACCGACCAGGTCATGACGCCGTATTGTTACCGCTGCCCATTCAACCGCGCGAAGCCGGAACGCGCCGACGCGCGCGAATATCGGAAGTGCCATTGGGAATGCGTCGGCAAGGTTGAACAAAAGTTCTCGGCCCAAAAGAAAAAAGGGAATTCCTACGCGGCGTTTGTGCTTGAGCCGTTGATGCAAGGCGCGGCGGGCATGATTCCGCAGCCACCGGGCTGGTTGCGCCGGACCACCGACATTGCCCGGGCACACGGCGCCCTGCTCATTGCGGACGAGGTGATGACCGGATTTGGCAGGACCGGTACTGTAGCGGCGGTCTGCGACCGCCGCCCTTCTTCGGGTGGTTTCAGCGAGGGTCATAGACCGCCGCTACAACAGAATCTCTTCGCTTCGCACCACGAAGGCGTGCAGCCGGATTTTCTGTGTCTGGCCAAAGGATTGACCGGCGGCTATCTGCCAATGGCTGCGACGCTGACGACGGGGAAAATCTTCGAGGCCTTTCTTGGCAGGTACGAGGAGTTCAAAACCTTTTTTCATGGTCACAGCTACACCGCCAATCAACTGGGGGCAGCGACGGCGCTGGCGAACCTGGAAATTTTACAAGGTGCCGAATCCGTCCGTGCCCGGCAAATGCTCGAGGCAACGTTGCGTGAAGCATTGCCAGCACTTTGGGATTTGCCAAACGTCGGCGACATCCGGCAGGTCGGCCTGATTGCCGGACTCGAACTGGTGAAAAACTGGCGGACGCGCGAGCCGTTTGCGTTGCGCGAGCGCGCCGGCATCCGCGTGTGCGAGGCCATGGCCCGACGCGGCGTCCTCACCCGCCCCATCGGCAACGTCATTGTCCTGATGCCGCCGTATGTCACGACGCGCGCCCAAGTCCGGCGCATGATCGAAGTCTTGCGGCTGGCCATCGAGGAAATATTTCCAGGAAATACTTAGGACGCCGTTCGTCCTGAACAGCAACCCCAAAATGCTGTTCTGACGACAATAATTGTCCAGCGTCAAAAACCAAAAGGCGTTGACTCAACGGCAATTCCGCTATCATGAAGTTTTGTTGTGAAATACCGGAGCGAGGCGGGCCCGGCCGGAGTGCCGGCCCAGGTGGTGAAGAAGCCGCGTGACGCGCGGTTGGATGCGTTGCGGGGTTTGTTTTTGATCATCATGGCCGGCGTGCATGTGCCGACGCCTTTGTCGCACGTGTTTCAAGATCCCCTGGGGTGCAACGGGGCCGCGGAGGGTTTCATCTTTCTAAGCGCCTGCCTGGCCGGCTGGGTTTATGGAAAGGTTTACCGGCAGACGGATTGGACAGTGATGTCACGCCGCGTCTGGAAACGCAGCCGATTGATTTACCTGGTTCACCTGGTCGTATTGGTGCCGGTCGTTTTGATGGTCTGGGTGCTGGCCAACACCTTGCCGCCGCTGGCCATCCACTTCAGCGATTTTCTGGTCCACCCGTGGGGCAGCCTGGCGCTGATGTTGCTGCTGCTGCATCAGCCGCCACTTTTCGACATCCTGCCGCTGTACGTGATTTTTCTGGGCGCGACGCCCTGGCTGCTGGCCTTCGCCCGACGCCGTGGCTGGAAAATCCTGTTAATCATTTCGGCCCTGGGCTGGCTGACCGCACAGTTGAAATTGGATACCGGCCTGGTTGGCGACCCGGCCCATCTCTTGCCGTTACGATGGGGCGCCTTTGATCTGCTGGCCTGGCAGTTTCTCTGGGTGGGCGGGGTGGCGATCGGAGAAACCTCGCTTCGACGGCAAATCGTGAAGCCCCGGTATCGCCTCGCGGTGGGTGCCACGGCAGCCATGATCGTAACGGTCGCTTTGCTTTTGCGTTGGGGATGCTGGCCACCAGCCTGGGTCAATCCCGACCTTTTTCTTTGGATGGACAAGTGGACTCTGGGACCCCTGCGGCTGCTCGACTTTGGGGCATGGACCACCCTGCTGCTCGCGTGGAACCCGCACCCACCGGCCCGCCTGCTGGCGCCGGCCGCATTGCTGGGGCGACACTCGTTGGGGGTATTCTCCTTCCATTTGCCGCTGGTCATTGCGGCGGCCACCACCATTCAAATGCTGGCTCCGTCCAACCGGTGGCAGATCGGCATCGGTTTCCTGGTTATTGCCCTGCTGTTTCCCTGGGCAGGTTGTCTGGAACACCTCCAACGGCGGCGCGCTCGAGCCGCAGCCATAACCGGCACGCCGAACATCAAACCTTCGTTTCAGACAACTCCAGCAACCGCACGAACTGTTCGTGGGTCACCGGCACCACGGATAACCGGGTCTGTTTGACCAAAATCATTGTGTTCAGAACCTTGTCGGTTTTGATTTGCGAGAGTGCAACCGGCTTTGCCAACGGTTTGACCGGCGTCACATCCACCGCCACCCACTCGCCTTCGTCCGCCGTGGGGTCGGGATACCCTTCCCGGGCGACGCGCGCCAGACCGACCACGGACTTCGCCTCCCCGCTATGATAAAATAATACCAGATCACCGGCTTTCATGGCCCGCAGATTTTTTCGGGCCGCAAAACTGCGGACGCCCGTCCACTCGGTGCCTCCGTCCTTGACCAAATCCGACCACGCGTAGGTTTCGGGTTCCTGCTTCACCAACCAATAATTCATGCCGGAAAATTCAACCACAAATGGAAACGGATGAACACAGATAAATTGGTTTGGTACCGGGTTGCGCGGCGGCAGCCGGTAACGCCGAAGGCCGGTCAGGAAACGGGCCCCGCGGCGCATGCAAAAAATCCGTGTTTATCTGTGCCCATCTGTGGTTAAAATCCTTCTGTGGACATTGCAGGAAATTTGAATGTGATCCGGCAGCGGATTCGGGCGGCGTGTGATCGCTGTGACCGCGAGCCCAATTCGGTCACCCTGGTGGCAGTGACGAAAGGCCAGCCGCCGGAAACGGTGCAGGCGGCGGCGGATTTGGGTTTGATGTTGTTTGGTGAAAACAAGGTGCAGGAGGCGAAGGCCAAGATCCCATTGTGCCCGGGCCGGTTACGCTGGCATTTCATCGGGCATTTGCAGTCGAACAAATGCCGCGACGCGGTCGAATCATTTGAAATGATCCAGAGCGTGGACAGCCTGCCGCTCGCGCAGGAAATCAGCAAACGCGCCGGGCAGGCGACCCGGACGCTGCCGGTCCTCCTGGAAGTGAATGTCGCGGGCGAAGCGAGCAAGTTCGGTTACCCGCCGGAGCGGTTGCTGGCCGAGTTGAAGGAAATCGGCGCGTTGCCGCGGATCGAAATTCACGGGCTGATGGCCGTGCCACCCTGGTCGGCGGAACCGGAAACATCGCGGCCGCACTTCCGGCGTTTGCGCGAGCTGAAACTGGGATGCGAACGTATCCTCGGCATTCCCCTGCCTCATTTGAGCATGGGCATGAGCGGGGATTTTGAGGTGGCCATTGAAGAAGGCGCGACAATGGTACGCATCGGCACGGCGCTGTTCGGTCCGCGCCCCAGGGCCAGAACGCGCGCGGCAATCGAATGAAAAGGCGGCGCGTCAGCCGCCTGCCCCACCAAAATTGCAAAAAGCACACCTGCCGATTTTTTGCTGCAATCACCGCCGGATGTCGTATCTTTCCAGCAATGACTATCGAGACGTACAAAGGGGAAATTGCCGAAGCCGTCAAGGCTTATGAGCATTACATTGTGTGCATTGACAAGACGCCGGAGGATTTTGAGGTTTCGCTCACTTCACTGATGGGCAAGGCCATCAAGGCTTACGAAAATCGCGGGGAAGGATTGCGCCACGGCATCGCGCTCGACAAGCAGGTGACCATCATTCTCAGTCAAAGCGACGACGCCCGGCCGTTGTGCGGCATCTATTTCAACCTGCATTCGCCGTATCGCAAAACGGCGCTGCCCAAATCCGTCAAAACATTCAGCGACAAGCCGCAGGATTAAAACCGCGAAGTCACAGCTTATTGTTCCCGCACTTCATCGCCGGCTTGGGCCGTTCCGGTAACCAGGTCGGCCACGATATCATTGTCATGCTGCGGGCCGGTGATTTTGACCTCACCCTCCTTCAACCCATTGCGATACAGGAACAGGGTTTGATCCATGTTCGGCATCTGGCCGACCGGAAAACTCAGAACGACAAAGCGTCCGGTGGCATTGTAGGTGGCCACCTTGGCGGTGAGCGAATTGTCCGGCGTCACAATGGGATTCAGCGCGGCGGAGGGAGTGGCGGGCGCCAGATAAGCGCTGGGCTGGGCCGGTGAGGCCGCCGGTGTCCGGTGGCGATGAAACAGGACACAACCGTTCGCCAACACCGCGACCAGCAATAAAGCCCCAAGGGTCGAAATCTTCATGGCAACAGTTAAGCGTGCGGCGGCAAGCAGGTCAATTCACGATTCGGCAATGCAATTTCGCAATCCAAACTCGTAATCGTAATCTTAATCAAAGAAACCGGATTAGGATTAAGAGAAAGATTAAGATCAGGACCTTTCAGTAATGACCGTGTCGTCGTGTTCATAGGCCGGGGCGCAACAGCACAGCAACCGCAACGTCTCGTTGCCGGTATTCCAAAGCTTGTGTTTTTGGCCGGGTAAAATCGCAATGGCGTCGCCGGCCTTCACCTCGCGGATTTCACCTTCAATGCGCAGCCGCCCCGAGCCATGCGTGAGGTAATAAATCTCCTCGGTCTTGACGTGATAATGCTCCTGCGTGCTGCCGCCGGCGGGCAGACGCGCCTCCGCGAGGCTTTGATGACGAATGGCCGAATTGCGGTGCGCGAGGAGTTCGCGGATTTCCGAGCCGTCCTTGGTGGTGAACGGCGGGACTTCGTTAAGGTTTTTGACGTCCATAAATGGGTGCAGCGGCTAACTGTTTTTCGGCAGCCCGGATATTTTCGACCAATCGGTCTGCCCGATGATCACTCCGGCGACAATTAAAATCATGGCCGCCCAGAAAGTGGAGGTAACAGTTTCGCGCAAAAAGAAATGCGCCCAGGCCATGGTGCTGAGCGGAATGAGATTATTGAACAGCATCACCCGGCTGGTGCGCCAGCGGCGAAGCGCGTCATTCCAGAGCGCGTAAGGAATCACGCCGCCAAACAGGACGCAGAATGCCAGTACGCCCAGGCACGCGGGATTGACAGGCAGGCCATGCGTGCCAATCTCCATCAACCCGAACGGCAGCAACAGGATTCCGGACATCCACATGGTATGGGCGGCCACTTCCGTCCCGCTCAATTGCACGCTCAAAAATCGCATCTGCCGGCTGAAATACGCCCAGAGAACGCTGCACGCCAGACCAAAACATTCCCCCAGCAAATCCAGCCGGGCCGTTCGCATCGCCGGCCATAACAAAATCATCACGCCGCCAACCGCCAGCAAAGCCGCACCATAACGTTTTGCGCTCGCCCAGTTTCGTTGCGGCCGCTCCTCCCACAACAAGGCCCAGACAGGCGACGCGCCGAGATATAACGCCACGTGCGACGCGCTGGTCAGGCGCAAGGCCCAGTTGAAGGCCACGATGTACAGCGCAAGGCTCAGGCCGCCGCGAAGCCACAGTTGGCGCCTCAGGCCGGGAGCCAGGTCGTGGCGTTCCCCGAGCCAGGAGGTCCAGTGCAACACCGCCAGCAACAATCCGCCGGCTAGCAGAAAACGAATGGCGCCGGTCCAGATGGGCGGCCAGACCATGACCAGCCATTTGGTTCCGGCATTGTTGCCACCCCACAGGAAGACGGTGAACAACAGGCTGCCGGCCACGGCGGCGCTGTTTTTCGATTGTGACACCGCGTGAGTTAGCCAATGCCCGCGCAGCTTGCCAATGAAATTTGTTTACGATGTTCCGAGCCAAAGCCTGGCAGGGCGCGTCACTCCGTGCGCGCCGTCGCGATTGTAGTGCGTGCCCTCTTCGTAGGCGGCGCGCAGAGGATCACCGCAGGGCGGGACAGGCTGCGCGCCCTACCTGACGGGCTGGTGAAATTGATTTGACCAACGTAAAACGCGATTTAGCTTGGTCACATGAATCATGCACCCGGTTTTCTCAAAGTTGTGAATGACGCCAAATCGCGCGTCCATGAAATCACCATTGAACAGGCGCGCGAACGGCTGAAACAAAATTCCAGGACGGTTTTGCTCGACGTGCGGGAGGACCATGAATGGCAGAAGGGACATGCCGCCGAGGCCGTCCATCTGGGCAAAGGGATTTTGGAGCGTGATTTGGAGAGGCTGTATCCCGATCCCAACACGGAAATCATCATGTATTGCGGCGGCGGATTCCGGTCGGCACTCACGTGTGATGCGGCGCAACAGATGGGTTATCGCAACGTTCACTCGCTGGCCGGCGGTTACAAGGCGCTCGTCCAATCCGGCTGGCCGATGAAGAGCGGTGCGTAAACCCGATAGAGAAGTAGCGGCGTCCCGGGAGAGCGCCGCCGGTATTACAAATTGAAGAGTGCGGCTTTCTTCCGAAAGCCGCTACTTCGGTTTGTCAAAGAAGCGGATTTCCCGGGCGAAACTCTTCTCCGAGTCTGAGGCATGAATCAGGTTGAACACAAACTGATCATCGCCCGGTTGCTGAAATTTCAGCCGGTACGGCGCATTCGCCTCCTGGGCGCCCGGAAAGAAGTCGCCGCGAATCGTGCCCGGCTCCGCTTTCCACGGCAGGGTCGCACCCACGGCCTGGCGAACCTTCTGGATGGCGCCAGCTCCCCGTAAATGGATAATCTTGACCGGACCGTAAGCCATATACTTTGCCGTTCCGTCCAGACAGGGTGGCCGGTCTCCGATGACCGGAAAATAAAATTCCTTCCATTTTGCTTCCGGCAGGTTCTCGCTTCCGGCGAGGATGCGCTCCGCGATCACGACCAATTCCAAGGCCTTCAGGCGGGCCTCGACCTGGCCGTTCAGTTTGCGCCAGAACGTGTCCGGTTTGATGATGACCAGCGTTTCCTCTGCCGCGTCAGGCGCCATGGCATTCCCGCGTTTCTGTCCGCCTCGCGATCACCGGATCGGCCCCATGTACCGGTCCTGGTGTTCCATATTCGTCTGGCCATTGGCATCCACCGAATAAAGCTGCACCAGATCGTTCTTATCCATTTTGAAAGCGGTCATAAAATCGAAAGGGGACGTGAAGTCCATCGTCCCGTGCAAACTGACCAGGACCTGATCTTTCTCGACCGTATAAACACCACTGCCAGTCTGGGTATGGTAAAATTGACCCTTCAGGTTTGAGGTATATTCGACCCTCCCATTCGGTAGAAAAACATATTTGGCGGACAAATTGTCCTGCCAATGCGTATAGGTGCCGGACACCAATTTTTTCTTGGCGCAACCCGCCACCAGCAACGCCGCCAGACATCCAAAGATTAACCATCTCAAAGTATTCATCAGGTTTTCGCGCATTCTGGACTCTCCGTTTTCATAGCTCAACCGAAAAGTAACTGGTCGGTGGCCGGGGCCAGCGCGGTATTGTACCACACGGTCAATATGTCACTCCAGACTTAACAACCATATTGGAAACAACTGTGAACGAAATTGCACAAAAACCCGAATGGTTAGTGTCCATGTCCGAATTTGTAATGTAATTCTTCCCGGCGCTGACAAATGAAAACTGAATCAAGCCACCGCTGTGATACGGCGTGCTAGTCTGCCACTCCGAACGAGCCGCAAGGGTGTCTGCGCGACGTTCCGTACATGAACCCGAAATTACTAAATTACTAAGAGTCGCATCAGACTGATTGGTGACAAGGATATGAGCGCGCGAACAACCGGCAGCCAAAATCCAGCCAGTCAAAACAATCAAAGCGCCGATGGTTAATGTTGCAATGACTTGCAAAATGAATCGGACAAACGGCATAGAGCGGAATGTGGCCTAACCTCATATCAAACCGCAAAATTGCGGTTTGATTTTTCTGCCGTCACCGCAGGCAGAACGCTGCGGTGATGAAAACAGACGCGGTTCAGCGCGTTGGCGAGGGCCACGACTTTCTCGCGGGTGCATTCGCCCATGAGACAGACCTGAATCCAGTTTTTCCGGCGCAGATATTCGCTGTTGCAACTGAGAAGATAACCGGTTTCCTGCATCGCTTCGCCGATTTTCGTTGAATTCATTTCTGGCGGCAGCGCCAGGGTGATGACCGCCGGCGATATCAACGCGCCGTTCCCGATCAGAGTGAACCCCATTTCCGTCAGCCGGTCGCGGAGCCACGCCGACCATTCGGCAGTTTCGGCGAATCGCCGTTCCCAATTCACCCGTTTGACCGCGGCGTGCAGGGCGTGCAGAAGGTTCGAGGAAAACGTGAAGGGCGTGCCGTCGTGCTGCATACCAAAGCCGAGGTCAAGATAGCGCGGCAGTTTTTCCGCGGCGGCGGGCACGTCGTGATGGTAGAAAGCCATTGAAAGTCCCGGGTAGGCGCGCAGTCCCTTGCCGCTGGACCCGGACGCCAGATAAACGCCGGTCAAATCCACCGGCATCGTGCCGATGGTACTGATGCAATCGAGGCACAATTTGGTCTCGTGCCGCGCGCACAGTTCCTTAAGCGCGGCCAGGTCGGCCAGAATGCCCGTGGACGTTTCGCAATGCGTGCACCAAAGCCAATCAATTGACGATTGACGATTGACGATTGACGATTTTTCAGAATGAGCGGTCGGGCGGCCACCGAGCCTTTTTTCCACCAGCGCCATATCCAGTGGTTTACCCCAATCGAATTTCAGCGCGTCGAATTTCAGGTTGAACCGCCACGCCTGGTCCATCAATCGTTCGCCAAACTCACCGTTGCTCAGAATCAGTCCGCGTCCGTCCAGCAACGACAATTGCCCGGCGATGACGTCGTTGGCCAGCGTGCCGGAACCCATGAACACTCCGACGTTTCGGGCGCGGACCAGTTCGCAGAGGATTTGCCGGGCTGATGAAAAGTCCTTTTTAAAGCTTTCGGCGCGGTGCGATTCCGGCGCCTGTTCGAACGCGCGGCGCACTTCGCGGCGGATGGCCACGGGGCCGGGCAGGAAATTCACCGCACTGGGCTGAAACGAGCGCGCGGGTGACGAGCGCAAAAATTCGCGGGCGGTGACTTCGAACGTCTCGAGCGTGACATACATCGGCTGGAACTGGGCGTCGCCGCTGCCGACGACCGGTCCGAACGGCACAAAACCGAGATGCTGGTAGAGCCGGAATTGCCGCGTGGTGCCGGAGATGATGGCGAGGTCGTAGCCTTTCTCGACGCCGTGCTGCCAGAGCAACGCGAGGATGCCCTGCAGAATCTGTCCACCGCGCGCCCCGCGGAATTTTTTCTCAAGGGCGAGCAGCCGGATTTCGCAGATGGTCCGGCCGGCCGGCAGATGGGCATCCAGGCCGGGCAGCTTCTGGTCGAGCGAGAACGGCCGGTTGCCGCGCACGGCGAGCATCCCGATGAGTTTGCGATTTTGCAGACAAATCAGGTAGGTGTTCTCCGCGTGAAATTTGTCCACGAGCCGCTGGGTGGGCGACGTGTGATGTTGGGGGATTTCCTCGACGAAAGTCTTGTAATTGAGACGATGCAGCTGCTCAAATTCCCAATCTTCGGTCGCGAACTTGAACGTCAACGGTTCGGGTGCGTTCATAGTTTGGGCGGTTCAGGTTTTGGTGCGGTGGCGCGGCGTGCGGCCAGCGCGGTGAATTCTTCGGTCAAATTCCCCCGATGCGCAAACAAAATCATCACCACCAGCAGCGCCAGCAGGGCCACGGTGAAGTTGTCGCCGTTAAAAAACCAGCCCGCCATTGGCAGGCAGGCAAAAGCGACCATGGCCGGTAGCAGGGATTTGCGCGTCAGGGCGAACCCGGCCAGGAACAGCACGGGAAACACCAGCGCGATGCGAAAATCAAAGACCAGCAGCGCGCTCAAGGATGTGATCACGCCTTTGCCGCCGTGAAAGCGCAGTTGCACGGGCCAGAGATGTCCAAAAACGACCGCCAACACGGCCAGCAAGGCAAGATGATTGTCCCCGGTCCATTCCCGCGCGATCCACACCGCCAGTGCGCCCTTGCCCATATCGCCCAGCGTCGTGACGACGAATCCGCTTTTGCCCAGAACCCGCCCGGCATTGCGCGCGCCGGTGGAGCCGCTTCCGATTTTTCGAAGGTCATTGCCCGTGCGGGCGCGAACGAGGTAGTAACCCGTGGCAAAACAGCCCAACAGATAGGCTTCCAGCACGCAGCCGGTCACCCGGTGCCAGTTTGCAGACTGCAATGGTAAGGTCCAATCCATGGGGGCAGTCGCTTTCCAGTGTCTTCGTGTTCATTTAACCCGACCGGAAACCCAATGGGAATCAAAATCTTCGAGATTTGGCGCCATTTAATCAGCGCCGACCACGCCCGATTTGCCATCGCCGGCGCTTTATCTCGACAACCGGCAGGATTATCGTAAATTTCAATCGCCAGGGCCCATGGAATGTGGACTTACGAACCCCGCCAGGGCCGGAAGGCAGCAACGGTAGTTTGCTCGACATCTGCCGTGGTCACCCTGGCCTTTCTCGTTTACGATGTGCGATTGACGATTTACGATGGCCATCGCTATTGCAAAATGCGCGTAAATCGTAAATCGTAATTCGAAAATGTCATATCAGGTCATTGCCAGAAAGTACCGCCCGAAACGTTTCGCCGACGTGGTCGGCCAGGAACACGTCACCCAGACCCTGACGAACGCCATCGGCCAGAAGCGCATTGCGCACGCCTACCTTTTCTGCGGGCCGCGCGGCACCGGCAAGACCACCATCGCCCGCATCTTTGCCAAATGCCTGAACTGCGAGGGCGGCCCCAAAATCGATTTTGACGACAAGGACCCGCGCTGCATCGAAATCACCGAGGGCCGGTCGCTCGACGTGCTGGAGATTGACGGGGCGAGCAACAACGGCGTCGAGCAGGTGCGGGAGTTGCGCGAAACCTGCAAATACGCGCCGGCCAGTTCGCCGTTCAAAATCTACATCATCGACGAGGTCCACATGCTTTCCACGGCGGCGTTCAACGCGCTGCTCAAGACGCTCGAAGAACCGCCGGCGCACGTGAAGTTCATGTTTGCGACGACCGATCCGGAGAAGGTGTTGCCGACCATCCTTTCGCGCTGCCAGCGGTTCGATCTGCGCCGCATTCCGGCCGCGCTCATCGTCAAACACCTCGCGCACATCGCCAAACTGGAGAAGGTAAAAATTGACGAAGCCGCGCTCGGCGCCATCGCGCGCGGCGCCGATGGCGGGATGCGCGACGCCGAATCCACGCTTGACCAGCTGATCAGTTTCTGCGGCGACAAGATCGAGGAAGCCGATGTGCTGTCCATGTTCGGCCTGGCCGCGCAAAGCCAGATTCTGGGCCTGAGCCGGGCGGTGCTGGCCGGCGAAATCCAGCCGGCACTTGGACTTTTGAACGAACTGGCGAAAAACGGCAAGGACCTCGGGCGGCTGCTGGCCGATCTGCTGGGCCATTTCCGCAATCTGCTCATTTTTCAGGTCTCGCGCGGCGATCTGAGCCTGCTCGAAGTTTCCGAAGCCGAAGGCGCCACGTTGAAGGAGCAATCGGCGCTCGCCAACACCGAACTGTTCACGCGTATTTTGGAAGTGCTGACCGAGGCCGAACTGCGTCTGCGCGACGCGACTTCCAAGAAAATTCTGCTGGAAGTCACGTTGCTCAAGGCCATGGAAGCCCGGAACGGCGTCAGCCTCGATTCGGTTTTGAAACAACTCCACCAGCTGCGCGGCCAGACCGGCACGGAGGGGACACCGGCGCCGAAGCAAACCGAGGCCGCTCCGGCTGTGGAGCGGCGGCCTCCAGCCCGGCGCGAACCCGAAAGCCGGCAACAACACGCCGGACCGGAGGCCGTTGCTTCCCTCCCTGCGCCCGTAACGTTCGCCGCGGCGTCGCCGGTCTCCGCCGATTTGACAGAGCTTTGGACCAAACTGATTGAGGCCGTGGGCCGGGCCAGTCCGTTCACCCGCAGCTACCTGGTGGACGCCAATCCGGTTTCGTTTGAGAAAAGCATTTTGACCATCGGTTTCGATCCGGAATTCGAGGACCACCTGGGCCTGGTGGACAACGCCCGCAACCATGCCCTGCTCCAGACCAAGCTGGCGGAACTGGGCCACGCCAACGCCCAAATCAAATTCATCAAGGTTGAAGGGTCCGCCATCCGGACGCCGCAATCGGCCGGCGTGACGTCAGCCGTCCCGGTAGCCTCCGTGAAATCCACCGTTGCCACCGCGTCCGGGGCGAGGGAAAAATCGGCGACTGTGCCCTTCAATAAAACTGATTTCAAGAACGATCCACTGATTCAAAAGGCGCTGGAAATTTTCAAAGGGGCCATTGTCGAAGTCCGCACCTGATTTTCCCTCGACTTTCACCCCTCAATTCTCAACCTTTAAAGCATGTCCAGCATTGGCAAACTCATGAAGCAGGCTGCGCGTATGCAGCAGCAGATGGAACAAGTCCAGGCGCAACTCGCCGCCCGCACGGTTGAAGCCACCAGCGGCGGCGGCGCGGTCAAGGTCATGGCGAAATGTGACGGCACCCTCGCGTCCGTCAAAATTGATCCGCAAGCGCTCAATCCCTCCGACGCCCAGTTGCTCGAGGACATGATTATGACCGCCGCGAACCAGGCGCTGGGTCAGGCCAAGGACATCGCCAACACCGAGATGGGCAAGGTCACCGCCGGCCTGAGCCTGCCGGGGCTTGGTTGAAATGAAGAATGAAGAAGGCAGAATGCAGAAATTAATTTCTCCGGGGTCACTCGCACGAATTTTGTTTCTGCATTCTTCATTCCGCCTTCTGCCTTAGTTTATGCTTCCCGACTCCATCGCCGCCCTCATCACCGCCCTGGGCAAACTGCCCGGCGTCGGGCCGCGCTCCGCCGAACGCATGGCCCTGCACCTGGTGCAAACGGATCCCACG
>Ga0265313_10001579_pt1 | contig 21127 bp, 14 predicted proteins | sample 4123metaG_FD_203122 | JGI IMG/M metagenome (GOLD analysis project Ga0265313, IMG submission 203122) | Rhizosphere microbial communities from Carex aquatilis grown in University of Washington, Seatle, WA, United States - 4-1-23 metaG | ecosystem: Host-associated > Plants > Roots > Rhizosphere >...
CGGTCCGTCCGGCTGCGGCAAATCGACCTTGCTTGACATCGTTGCCGGTCTTTCGAGTGCCAATGGTGGCTTCGTTGAGTTCGAGGGTCGCCGGATTATGGGCGAGGTGCCTGAGAGCGTAGGCATCGTTTTTCAGCAGGACGCCTGTTTTCCTTGGCTCACCGTCTATGAAAACATCGCTTTCGGACTCCGGCGTATGAAAATGTCGGAAGCGGAGATAGTCCTGCGCGTCGACGAGGCGCTCCATCTCATTGGCCTCGAGGAGTTCCGAAACGCGATTCCTTCGGAATTATCTGGAGGAATGCGCCAGCGTGTCTGCATCGCTCGGGCTTTGGTCCTACGCCCAAGTCTTTTCCTTTTAGACGAACCATTTGGCGCGCTCGACCAGCAGACGCGCCTTCTCATGGGCGAAGAACTTCTGCGTCTTTGGCGTGAAACGCAGGCAACAATTCTGCTCATTACCCATTCTCTTGACGAAGCGACCATGCTTGCGGACCGGATCGGGATCATGTCCGCTCGCCCGGGCCGTCTTCTTGAAATCGTCGAGACCGGATGGCCGCGCGACCGCGACAGCCGGATCGTTGAGGAGACGAAGTTCGGTACCATTACCGCGCACTTGTGGAGCATTCTGCGCGGAGAATCTCGACAGTCCATGCAGATGCCTTCTCAGGGGCAATGATAAACTCAGGCTGGATTCGTGTTGCCATCATTGTGGCATTCTTTGCTGCGGTGGAGGCCGCGTGTCGTCTGGGCTACATTGATTCATTCAGCCTGATTCCGCCCAGCCAAGCAGCCGCAGCACTCGTCGAGATTTTGGCCAATTCGACCATGAATGGGCCAATCCTGAAAACACTCGCGAGCGTGACCACCGCACTATTCGCAGCGTTCATCGTCGGGGTGACGGTGGCGATTGTAGTTCATCGCCTGCCCGAGCTGCGCCGCACTCTGGATCCGCTCTTCGCCGCCTATTATTCCGTGCCGATATTTGTCTTCTATCCGCTCTTTATCGTTTTGTTCGGTCTCGGCAGCGTTTCCCAGATCCTGATTGGGTTTCTGTTGGCCGTTGTCGCTGTGATTGTCAGTACTCTAGACGGTTTAGACGCGGTTCCTATCGTGCTCTTGCGGACCGCGCGTAGTTTTCGCATGGGACCGGCGGGAACTGCATTCAAAGTGACGCTGCCGAGCGCGTTGCCTTATGTCTTTACTGGCTTGAAGCTGGCAAGCGCCTATGCGTTTACCGGCGTGATCGGTTCGGAATTCATCCTTTCCGGCACCGGCCTCGGTTACGAAATCAGCAATGCCTATGCCTCATTCGACAATAGAACGATGTATGCACTTATTCTCCTCGTTATCGTTCTGGCCGGTCTCGTGAATATTGTGTTTCACAGACTTGAAATTTTGTTCAAGCGTCAGGAGCGTTAGATGACGCGTAGCACCCGGACAGGCCTGAACTACCTGATATTGACCACTGTCGTGTTGGCTTCCTGGCAATTATTGTTTCTTCGGGTCGGCAGCGATGCCGTCCTCGGTCCCGTTGAGACGGTTGACCAACTTATCAAGTTTCTTCGCACCAAGGAGTTCTGGATTGACATCGCCGAGACGCTGAAGGCGTTTAGCGCAGCGCTCGCAATTTCAATTATTGGCGGACTTGCCCTTGGAGTGCTTTTTGGCATGCACCGTCTTTCAGGGGTCGTAGCTGAACCACTGCTTATCGCCGGCTATTCAATTCCCAAGGTGACGCTGTACCCCGTCGTGCTGTTGCTATTCGGCCTTGGCATGCCAGCCAAGATCTGTTTCGGCGTGATGCACGGAATTATTCCGATCATAATCTTTACGATGAACGGAATACGTCAAATAAATCCGATATTTTTGAGAACCGCGCGGTCGCTGAGAATCAGCCACTGGGACACAGTTCGCACAATATTGTTTCCAGCGGCCCTGCCCCAAATCGTAACCGGGCTACGTGTCGGATTTTCGCTAACGTTGCTCGGAACACTCATTGGTGAAATGTTCGGATCGCAGCACGGTCTCGGATTTATTCTCATGAGCGCCATCGGCTTGCATCAAGTGCCAACAATCATGGCGGTTACAACATTTATCGTTGTTCCTGCACTCATCGCCAGCTTTTGCTTTTTGGCAATCGAAAGCAGACTCTATTCTCGCTAATGCAACATTCGGTTTGCCAGCCTATTCACTAGGATAAGTTATGCCTCTGCTAACTCTCGGCTGGCTGACATTGATTGGCGCAACGCCATTGGAGATAGTGATCGCCGCCGCCGCAGCTGACTTCCACTCCGTTTCCCTTCGCATCACCGGCAGGCGGCTAACCGACAAAGATGCTTCGATCGTCGGAGACAGACGCGCACTTTCGGAGTTGAAAAGCCGGCTGAATGACGAAGGAATTCACCTATCGAATACTTCAGTCTACCACATATCGCCTGGCATCACTTTGGATCACCTGCGCCCAGCGATCGACGCGAGTGCCGAACTGGGGGCGAGTATTATGTCGGTGACCTGTCTGGACCCGGACCACGAGCGTTTCGCTGAATTTATGAACAAGCTGAGCGAGACGGCGGGAAATTCACGCATGAAAATTGCTCTTGAATTCACACCGTATAGCGACGCAAAAACTCTACCGGCGGCCGATTCCATTGTTCGGCGGTCGCGTGCTTCTAATTTCGGCCTTTTAATCGACGCGCTACACTTATCGCGATCCGGCGGCTTGCCAAGCGATATCAGGGGCGTGGACCCTGATCGGATATTCTTGGCACAACTTTGCGATGCTAAACGGGCTCCACCCTCGCCGGAAGCCTTAGCTGTTGAAGCTCGTACCGGACGCCTCTATCCGGGACAGGGAGAGCTCGACCTTTACAATTTTCTGGAGGCTCTACCTCTGGACATTGAGATCGAGTGCGAATGCCCGATGCTTGCTAATTCGGACCGTTCCCCGGTCGAACAAGCCAAACGTGCCGGAGACGCCGTGCGCAGCTTTCTTAACGGGTATTCCGCGCGGCGCAGTAGGTCTTACTGGAATTGACGTCGCTTTTTTCGAAGACCGATAAGTCCACCTAATTTGACAACACCAAACAAAAAAAGGCGGTACTGAACACTTATAGCTGCGAGTCACGAAAGCGACCCGCCTAGAATTCCGTAATCGGCCTTATGCGAATCTACGTCCGATGTGACCACCGCCTTTCCGCCCATAATAGGGTTGACGCATATTGAAACCTTATGTAATGTTTTAATATCTTTTACAAGCGTAACCAAATCGAAGACGCCATTTCCGCGATCCTCGAGCCGAGGTCGAACGGCCCCAGTTCGGAGCTTCGCAACTGGATTAAACGTCTTCTCGAAACGGACAGGAGCTTCGGTCGAGATCGGCGGTCGAAGGATCCTGACAAAAATACTTTTGCCTTTTTCAGCGAGGAGCCCGCCGGAAGCGGAATAGAAGTTCGGTTTTCGGAATTCGAGGCATTCGCTCTGATGAATAGTATCCGCGTTATGGCTCACGGATGGACTCAAGGGTTCGCAGTCTCCGTGATGCGACGCCTTAGGCGAGATCTAGAGCGCGAATACCAACGCGTCACGAGGCACGATGAAAAGTGGTTGTTTGACCAAAATGAGATCTATCGAAACGCAAGAGCGGGCGATGTAGCTTATACGAACAGAGACCCAGTGTTGATCATGATCGTTTCGCCTTGGCCACCAAAGCCCCGCAGAGACGAAGACGCACCACGATGCGAAGTAAGTCGCGCCAATAGTCCGAGTAAGTTACTGCAGGAAAATCCAAGTCATGGCGGCTTTACAAGCTTTGAAGTCGTAAGTCTCGCGTTCGAGCTGAAGCACGCGCTTGAATCGACGACACCAAGTCGTCGCGGCCCAGGCTCTGAACCGTAACATAACGGAGCAATTAGCAATGAAACAGACAAAGGCTCGCATAATTAAACCCCATGATGATGTTTCATTAAAACCAAGCGTGCCAATGGCGGTACGATCAACATTACCGACTGGTCTTCAATATCGATTGGAGATGGTGTCGCCGCTGAGTCTGCGGCCCTCGGCTCGCAACGTTCGGACACATTCGAAGAAGCAGATCCGACAGCTCGCGGCAGCAATTCACAAATTCAAAATTATCACGCCGGTCATCATCGATGACAATCGGCAGATAGTCGCTGGTCACGCGAGGGTTGAGGCTGCAAAAGAACTACAACTCACGGCCATTCCCGTTATTCGCGCCACACATCTCAGCGAGACTGAAATTCAGGCTTTCATGCTTGCGGACAATAAAATTGCAGCGAACGCCGGTTGGGATCGCGAAAAACTGGCAGTAGAGCTTCGTGAGCTCATCGAACTGACTCCTATCGACGACTTCGATCTTTCGACAACGGGTTTTGAAGTCGCTGAAATTGACTCCATCTTAAGCGATTTCGCGGCGCCAGTATCGGCATTGCCCGAGGATGATGTCCCCGCCCTTCCGAGCGATCCGGCGACACGGCGCGGCGATATCTGGCTGATGGGTAAGCATCGCCTCATGGCCGGCGATGCACGCTCTTTGACAGATGTTGATCGCCTCATGGGGAGCGCATTTGCCGCAGCTGTTTTCACAGATCCTCCTTTTAACCTACGAATCAAGAGCATCGGCAGCCGCGGTCGAACCCGTCACAACGAATTTGCCTTCGCGTCTGGCGAGATGTCGTCGCCTGAGTACCGTGCCTTTCTCACTCAGACGATCGGCAACTGCGTTCGGGTTTCTCAGGTCGGCGCGCTTCATTTTATTTGCATCGATTGGCGACATGTCGACGATGTTATTGCGGTCGGCCGATCGCTCTACGGGTCGATGATCAATCTCATTGTCTGGGTCAAAAACAATGGCGGCATGGGCAGCTTCTATCGCAGCGCCCATGAGCTGATTTGTGCGTTTCGCGTCGGAGAAGCCCCTCATAAAAATAATGTTGAGCTTGGCCGGTTTGGACGGTCGCGGACTAATGTCTGGCACTATCCAGGAGTGAACTCTTTCGGAAAAGATCGCGCGGAAGCGCTCGCGTCACATCCGACCGTAAAGCCCGTTGCTCTCGTCGCTGATGCTGTTCTCGACTGCACGGCGCCCGGCGATGTTGTGCTCGACCTGTTCGCAGGCTCCGGGACTTTATTCTTGGCCACCGAGAAGGTCGGCCGGATCGGGTACGGGCTCGAATATGAGCCTCGCTACGTCGATGTTGCGATCAAACGGTGGCAGCGGGTGACAAAGCGCGATGCCATCCTCGGCGGCGACGGACGGACATTCGATGAAATAGCGGAGCGACGAGGCGGCGCCGAAACGCTAACGCGCCGAAAACCGACTAATGCCTAAAACCAAGCGCCCTAACGCTAGCAAAAACGGCGTCGGCTACGGTCGCCCGCCCAAAGCGACGCGATTCGCCAAAGGTAAGAGCGGCAACCCGACAGGACGTCCGAGAGGTAGCCGTTCCCTTGGAGCGATGCTGAACGACATCATGAAGCAAAAGGTGTCTGTCACGGAGGGTGGCAGAGAGCGCAAGATCTCCGCCCTTGAGGTGATGCTTCGTCGCCTGACGAACGATGCGATGAAGAGCGACCAACCAGCGATCAAGCTTTTAATCCAACTCCTTGAGCGCTACGGCGACGCCAGCGAGCAGGCGCCCGCTCACGACCAAATGTCAGCCGAAGACGAGGAGATTCTCACCGAATTTCTACGTGACACTCAAAAACACAAAGTTTAACTGTCCGTAAAAAGGACCAAGCGCAATGAACAATAAAACCCGTCTTTTGCAGGTGGCGCTCCGTACGGACCTCAAAGCATTCCTCAGAAAGTCGTTCGGCACGCTAACGCCCGGACAAGAATATGTACCAGCCCCTGCACTCGGACTGATTGCGGACGCTCTCGAGAAAGTACGACACGGTCAAATTAGGCGGCTTATTATCAACATGCCGCCGCGGTCACTGAAATCGATCGCCGCATCGGTCGCCTTTCCGGCGTTTGTGCTGGGTCATGATCCAAAGCAACGGATCATATGCGTCAGCTATTCCAGGGACCTCTCGAAAAAACATTCGAACGATTTTCGCGCCGTCCTTGAGTCGCCTTGGTATCGAGACATTTTCCCGCACACACGCATCGGAGACGCAAAAAACACGGAGTCAGAAATCGAACTGACGCGCCGGGGCTTTCGATTGGCGACGTCTGTTGGCGGCACGCTAACGGGGCGGGGCGGCAACATTATCATTATAGATGACCCGCTCAAGCCCGATGACGCGATGTCCGAATCGAAGCGCACGGCCGCAAACTTATGGTTCAATAACACACTCTTTTCACGACTCGATGACAAACGGACCGGCGCGATCATCGTGGTCATGCAGCGCGTCCATCAAGACGACTTGACCGGCTTTCTGCTCGACCAATCGGACGAATGGAAGGTGCTTAGTCTGCCGGCAATCGCAGAGCATGATGAGGCAATTCCGCTGTCCAATGGCGGCATCTTCACCCGTAAATCGGGTGAAGCATTGTTTCCGGAACGTGAGCCGCTTTGGCTACTTGAAATGATGAAGCGCCAGATCGGAAGTGAACCTTTCTCTGCTCAGTATCAGCAAGCTCCTGTGCCCCCGGGCGGCGCGATGATCAAAAGGGACTGGATTAGACGCTACAAAAACCTGCCTCCTCCCAGCGAGCACATCATGATCGAACAAAGCTGGGATACCGCGAGCAAAGGTGGGCCGGATAACGACTGGTCCGTCTGCACCACATGGCTGCGATGCCAGGGTAAGCGCTCATATCTTCTGCACGTGTGGCGTCAACGGGTGGACTACCCAACGCTTAAAACCCAGGTGATTGCACTCGCAGAATATTGGAAAGCGCGCCGCATTCTCGTTGAGGACACAGCAGCCGGCGTAGCACCGATTCAGGAATTGCGGTCGGAAGTCTCCGGAATTGTTGCGATTAAGCCTGAAGGTGACAAACAGGCGCGGGTTTCCATCGCTTCGGCGAAGATTCAGGCAGGCGAGGTCTTTTTCCCTGAGCGGTCTGAATGGCTGCCTGACCTTGAAGCCGAGCTTTTCGCGTTCCCCGGAAGTCGTCACGACGACCAGTGTGATTCAATCAGCCAGTTCTTGAACGACCAAAGTCGCTCGTTCTGGCTGGATGTAACGTCCGAGCAATGGAAACACATTCTGATGCAGTCAAAGATACCCTATGTCCGGCCACCATTTCGCGAGCGATCTTACGACGCGCGGTTCAGAGAGTTCACGCCCCTAGCGCCTACGACGCCCAAATCGCCGAAACACCCGTAATCTCGCAAGCCTTGCGAAGATTGGCGCTCTGCGTTCGCAGAAGCTATAGTCGCCTCGGATCGGTCAAAGCCGATCTGGGGCGTGAGAACCCCTTCGGTTAGGCGGCCTAAGTGCGCCGTCAAAGCACTCCTCGACCTCTATGGTCGGGGAGGCATGCGCGTATGTCCAAGGCGAAAGCCCAAAGGCGCATGCGGCTCTCCTAACCGAGGCTTCTCAACTCCCCGATCACCAGGACGGGGAGACGAAGCCGTGCGAATTATTACTCTGGTTTTATTGATCTGCGCTGCTGCGGGAGCTTCAGCGTCACCTGCAACCAATCCTAGCCCTCAATTTCCCATAGCTTGCAACGGCACCGTCAATAAGTCGGTAACCGGTGACTATTTTTTGGTCAGGCCAGCTGATCAGTACGGAGACGTGTGCGGAGGCCCCGAGATTCGTCAGAAAGACATTTCAAAAGTCTTAGCGGCGTGTCCACAAATGACCGACTGTTCGAGCTCCGGCGCAATGATAAACTTTTCGCACGGCGTCTTTGAATGGATTCGAATAGATAGCGCCCAACGTGTGCCAGAGGATCAATTGCCCGGAGCTCACGGTGGATGTGATGCGAGTGGATGTAGCCCATCGCCTTCGGGTGAGCCCGACAAGCGACAAGCAACAGCGGAATCGCCGAATTCGAACCTCGACTTGCCGCGACACTTTTCACTGAAGCTTTCATGGCACGGTACCGAAGACTATCCGGTAATTGATGGCATCTCTGACATCCCCGACGGCGCAACAATTATGATCATGGTTCTGAGGCCGATGTTGCCTGATGCTGCCGAGCGGATAGCACGAGGCATTCCCGGTTGCGTCGGTGGTGTCTGTGATCCCGCAATTCTAAAAGACGGCACCGGAGCGGATTACATGCTGTCTGCCAAAATCAAGTACGGGCATTTCTCGATTGGTCCACTCTCCTTGGGCCATGCGCCATTCTATCCCGGCGTATATTCAATCCAGGTTTATTTACCCGTGGGGCGGTTGCCGTCAGCGACAACTCCGGCGGAAGCGGCCGCTCGATGGGCCGACAGTTTGTCGACGCCCATCTACAGAGCAAATCTTACACTGCGTTAGATCGGGAAGTTTTTTGATTTTCATAGCTCGCGCAAGGCGCGCGTAAGGTCCACTATGGAATTTTCGTACTCAATTTGATTGCGACGAAAGAGATCGAGTGGCGATATCAACGGCGAGCCACGCGATGCTGTCCGCTAACCTGCCGAACTCGACATGCGCGCGCTCGAACCCAAATCACCTGGAACCGGACTAAAAGAAGAGAAACGTATTGAAAAAGACGTGCGCGGCCATCTTGATGGCCGGAACGTCGCCGCGCAACCGAGTCGCACACGCCGCCGCAGCGGTCTCAGTGCGCACCAGGAATCAGAAAACGCTGCAAATAAATGCCCGTCGACGAGCCATCCTGCTTTGCGGACGTCCACACCGCGACGAAGTTGCCCGAGGTGAACGCAGCGACTGCGGGCTGCGTTTGATTGCCCGCAGTCGTCGTATTGACGGGAAATTCGACATTCACTTTGGCGCCGGCATCATTGAAAGCCTGCCCGTAAACGCCCTGCCCTGAACCGTCCTGATTGTTCGATGTCCAGACAACCACGAAACCGCCATCGCTGAAGCCGGAGCCGGATGGCGCGCCTTGATCGCTCACCGTCGTGGTGTTGACGCGCGTTTCGCCGCCGGACTTCGCGCCGCTCGCGGTAAAGCGCTGGATATAGACGCCAAGGCCAGACCCGTCCTGCAGGTTGGACTGCCAGGCGGCGACGAAGCCACCATTGTCGAGCGGCGCCAGCGACGGCAATGACTGATCGTTGACCGTCGTCGAATTGACGTGCGTTTCGACGCCCACCGCAGCGCCCGTCGCATCATAAACCTGGGCATAAACACCGAGCCCCGACGGGTCCGGTCCTTGCCAGGCGATGACGAAACCGCCGCCGGTCAGGCCGGCAGTCGACGGAGCCGACTGCGCGCCCTTTTTGGTCGTGTTGACCCTGAACTCGTTGCCGGTTGCCTCGCCTGCCGTGTCGTAGAGTTGCGCGTAGACGCCGAGGCCCGATTTATCCTCGCCCTTGGATGTCCATGCGACGACGAAGCCGCCGGCCGTCAGCGGCGCGACCGATGGCAGCGACTGATCGTCCGTCGTTGCCGTGTTGACTCTGAATTCCTTGCCGCTCTTCACCCCACTGGCGGAAAATATCTGGCCGTAAACGCCAAGGCCGGATTGATCCGCCGATTGCCAAACCACGACGAAGTCGCCGTTCTTCAAGCCGGCCACGGCCGGTTGGGTTTGATTGCCGGCCTTGGTCTTATTGACCAACGTCTCGCTGCCTACCTTGGCGCCGCCCGATGCGTAGCGTTGCATATAGACGCCGTAGCCGGAATTGTCTTCGGCATTCGACGCCCACGCCACGACGTAGCCGCTCTTGAGCGCCGCTACCGCCGGTAATTCCTGTGCGCCAGTCGTAACGGTGTTGACCTGGGATTCCGGGCCGGAGCGGGCATCGATCGTGACCGGGAGCGTGTTTGCGCTGCCCTTAAAGCTGGATGACCCGCCGTAGTTTGAAGCGATCGTGTGCGTGCCGATCGCCAACGATGACGTGGTGAGACTGGCCTTGCCGCCCGTCACTGCTGCGGTCCCGAGCGATTTTGTGCCGTCCTTGAAGCTGACCGAACCGTCGGCTTGGCCGCTGGCTGGCGGCGTCACTGCGACGGTTGCCGTCAACTGCAGTGCGTGGCCGGGATGAGTCGGGTTCGGCGCGGCAGTCAAGATCGTGGTGGTGCCTCCTTTTTTGACCGTAACGGTCTTCGCGGCCGAAGCCGGTGACGCGTTGAAGTCGTCATCGCCGTTATAGGTTGCGGTGACGGTGTGCGCGCCAGCCGCAAGCGTGCTGGTCGGCAAGCTCGCGTTGCCGCCGGCTATCGTGCCGGTGCCGAGCACGGTCGTCCCGTCCGTGAACGTCACCTGTCCGGTCGGCGTGCCGCTGGCCGGCGACGTGACCGAGACCGTCGAACTCAATGTCACTGATTGACCCGAGACGCTCTGCGCCGGCTGCGCCGTAACTGTCGAGGTGGTGGTGCCGCCTTTGTTGACCGTGACGGCGCCCGCCGGCGAGGCCGGCGAAACAGCGAAACTATCATCACCTTCATACGTCGCGGTGATGTTGTGCGCGCCGACTGCGAGCGCGCTCGTCGCCAGAGTGGCCTTGCCGCTAACGATCGTGCCGGCGCCGAGGGTTGTCGCGCCTTCCTTGAATGTCACCTGCCCGGTCGGGGTGCCGCTCGCTGGCGACGTAGCCGAAATGGTCGAACTCAGCGTGATCGATTGACCGGTCACGCTCGGGTTCGGCGTGCCGGAAACCGCGGAGGCCGTGGTGTGGCCCTTTTTGACGGTGACCGTTGCCGGGGCCGAAGCGGGAGAGACGTTGAAATTATCATCGCCCTGATAGGTCGTCGTGATGTGATGGCTGCCAGCCACGAGGGCGGTCGTCGTGAAGCTCGCGTTGCCGCCCGCTATCGTACCGGTACCAAGCGTGGTCGCGCGATCCTTGAAGTTCACCTGCCCGGTCGGCGTGCCGTTGGCTGGAGATGTGACCGAGATCGTTGAGCTCAATGTCACCGATTCACCCGAGACGCTCGGCGCGGGAACGGCCGATGCCGTGGATACGGTAGTGTCGCCCTTGTTGATCGTGACGGTGCCCGTCGTCGAGGCCGCGGAGGCGTTGAAATTGCCGTCGCCCTGGTAGGTCGCCGTAATATTGTGCGCACCAACCGCAAGTGTGCTGGTCGGCAAGGTTGCCGCGCCGCCCGCTATTGTGCCGGTGCCGAGCGTCGTCGCGCCATCCTTGAATGTCACCTGCCCGGTCGGCGTGCCGCTGGCTGGAGATGTGACCGAGATGGTCGAGCTCAATGTCACAGACTGACCCCAGACACTCGGCGCCGGCAGCGCAGTAATCGTGGAGGTCGTGGCGCTGCCTTTGTTGACTGTAACGGTGCCTGCCGCTGACGCCGCCGAGGCGTTGAAATTACCATCGCCTTGATAGGTCGCGGTAATGTGGTGCGCGCCGACCGCGAGCGTGCTCGTTGCCAAGGTTGCGGTGCTCCCCGCTATTGTGCCGGTGCCGAGCGTCGTCGCGCCATCCTTGAACGTCACCTGCCCCGTCGGTGTGCCGCTGGCCGGCGACGTGACCGAAATCGTCGAACTCAATGTCACCGATTGACCCCAAACACTCGGCGCCGGCAGCGCCGTAACTGTCGATGTGCTGGTGCCGCCTTTGTTGACCGTGACGCTGGTCGGTGCCGAGGTCGGCGAGGTGTTGAAGTTATCGTCGCCTTGGTAGGTTGCGGTGATGTGATGTGTGCCGACCGCGAGCGTGGTCGTCGTTAGCGTGGCCTTGCCAGCGGCGATCGTGCCGGTGCCGAGCGTCGTCGCACCGTCCTTGAATGTCACCGGCCCGATTGGGGTGCCGTTAGCCGGCGACGTGACCGAGATCGTCGAGCTCAACGTTACCGATTGACCCCAGACGCTCGGCGTGGGCAACGCCGTAACCGCGGACGTCGTGGTGCTGCCTTTGCCGACCGTGACGGTGCCCGCCGTCGAAGCCGCCGAGGCGTAAAAACTATCATCGCCCTGGTAGGTCGCGGTAATGTTGTGCGCACCGACCGCAAGCGCGCTGGTCGTGAATGTCGCGCTGCCGCCGGTGAGAGTGCCGGTGCCGAGCGTGGTCGAGCCGTCCTTGAAGGTCACCTGCCCGGTCGGAGTGCCCGTCGCCGGCGATGTGACAGAGATGGTCGAGCTCAACGTCAGCGACTGACCCCAGACGCTCGGATTCGGCGCTGCCGAAACCGTCGACATCGTGGTGTTGCCTTTATTGACCGCCTGGGTGCTGCCATTCGACGTCGTGAAATTGGTGTCCCCCGCATAGGTCGCGCTGATGCTGCGGACGCCCTGCCCGATCGCGGTGGTCGAAAGCGTCGCCGTGCCGCTCATCACGGCGACCGGAGAGCCGAGAGCGGTCGTGCCGTCCTTGAACGTCACAGTGCCTGTCGGCGTGCCGTTGGCCGGGGTCGTAACCGAGACGTTTGCGGTGAGGGTCACGGATTGGCCGACCCCGCCCAGATTGGGATTGGGCGCAGCCGATACCGTGGTCGTGGTCGCGCCCTGACTGACGGTTTGCGTGATGCCGGATGTGCTCGACGCCGCGCAGTTTCCGTCGCCGGAGTATGAGGCGCCAATCGTATGGCTGCCGACACTCAGCCCCGATGTCGTCAAGGTCGCCACGTTGCCGGACACCGTGGCAGGAGAGCCGAGCGGGCTCACGCCATCGCTGAACGTCACGGTACCGGTCGGAGTACAGGCGCCGGTGGTAATGGAAATCGTCGCGGTGAATGTCACCGCCTGGCCGAATACGGTGGGACCCGGGGAACTGACGACCGTAGCCGTCGGCGCGGTGTTCACCGTCTGCGAGACGTTCGATGTCGTCGTCGATGTGTTGAAATTGCTGTCCCCGCCATAGCTCGCCGAGATGGTGTGGCCGCCGACCGCGAGTCCTGAAGTCGAGAATGTCGCGGTCGCCGGATTGCCCGACAAACTGCCGGTGCCAATGCTGCCACCGTCAAGGAACGTCACCGTGCCGGTGGGAGCACCGGCACCATTGCTCGTCACCGTCGCCGTATACGTCACCGACTGGCCAAACGCCGATGGATTGATCGAGGTGCCTAGCGCGGTCGTGGTCAGCGCCAGAACGTTGAGATTGGCGTTGAAATTGAACCGCTGTGTGCCGCCTCCCGGTACTGGGGAAGGAAAGCCGGTGTTGAGGAACTGAAGCGTGTCGGCCAAATGAACGGGGCCGGTGACGTTGCTCTGGCTGCCGTCGACGCTGAAGGTCAAAGTCGTGCCAGAAGTCGTGACGGTGCCGGACGACGCTCCGCTGGTCAGGGTCAACCATGACGGCGTGGCCGGCACCCCGGCAACGTAGTACGACGTACTGCCGGTCGTGGTGCTGAGCGTGTAGCTCACAGTGGTCGATGAAAACGTGCCGCCCGCCGGCGCCGTGGTCGTGAAGGCGCCCCCGCTGACCAGCATCGCCGGCACCACATTAAGCCGCATCGTTCTGCTCTGCGTGCCGCTGCCGGTGTCGCTATTGGTGAAGGTCACAGTCGCAGTTTGCGAGGCCGTTTGCGTGTTGGCATCCGCGGTCACCAGCGAGAACTGAACATTGCTGCCCGAGGTCCCCACTGTCCCGGTCGGATTGTTAACGGTCAGCCAGGTTGGCAGCCCGGTGATCGAATAATTCACGGTGCCGCTCGTCGCCTTGAGCGTGACGGTGAGCACCTGGGGATTCCATCCGGTGGTCGACGCGCCGCTGGCTGAAATTGCGGTCACCGTGCCCGTGGCGAGGTTGAAATTCCCCAGCACCAGCAGGGTTGGCGAGGCGGGCGTCGCGATACAGCTGCCGCTCGAGCAGATTTGACCGGCGCTGCAGGCATGTCCGCAGGAGCCGCAATTATTGACGTCGTTTTGATTCACCTCGACGCAAGAACCGCTACAGTTCGTGGCGCCGATTTGACACGACCTCTGGCACGAGCCGCTCGAGCAAACGTTGCCGCTCGGGCAAGCGGCGCCGCAGGCGCCGCAATTGGAGCCGTCGGTCAACCGATTGACGCAATTGCCGCCGCAGTTCGTGAGACCCGCCGAGCATGAAGTCGCCGCCACCACCATCGCGCCATCGGCGGCGCGCGGTTGAACCAGATCGAAAAGCTTGCGAACCGTTGGCGACTTTGGCGCGGCGCAGCCACCATCGATCGCGTAGGTCCCGAATGCGCAGGTTTGGACCGGATGAAATTCCAGCAGGCCGGAGTTGTCGGGCGCAATCGATGCCAGCGCGAATGTGACGACGGCGAACAATCCCAGCGCGGCGAGAATCGCAATGGCGATCCCGCGGCGCCCGACGGCGCGATACATAACGTAGCTCCCCAGTCCCCGCAGCGGTACGTACCCCCGCCCTCGGGAGCTACCTCATCGCTGCATAAAAACAGGAGCTACAGTGAAAGGCAAAAGAATTCAGGCGATGGAACTTTCAGCCGCGCGATAAGTCTCTGCAACCACCCCGCCACATCCGGTGGTGGCTCACGGTGCCGTGTCGCTGCGCCGCATTCACGGGCTGCGCCGCAGAGAGTGCAGTTTGACAATCTGTACAAATGCCTCCGGAAGGATGCAGGTGAATTCGCCGACATTGACCGAGAATCCCGGCAAATATCTAAGCAACAAGATTATCCAGAAATGACTGGCTTTCCGCCGCCAACAGAGCGGTAGTCGCGCCACCCCAAGCGCCATTGTTGCGCTTTGAGACCCTGCCCCGCCGGCCTGGTTGCCGAGGTGGGGCTTCGGTGGTGCGGCGCATGCCGCGCGAAACCGAGAGAGGATCTCATGTCTAAATCTGCGCAAAAGCCCTCAGCTGCTTCACCGATTGCGGCCACTTCGGCGGTCAAACGTCCGGTCCGGCCCGGCAAGGGGTACCAATCGAAGGTATTAAATCACTCTTCTAAACAGTCCCGCGTCGTTGCGCTGCTGCGTTCGAAGAATGGCACGACGATCGACGCCATGATGAAGACGACCGGTTGGCAACAGCATTCGGTCCGCGGATTTCTAGCGGGCGTCGTCCGCAAACGTCTGAAGCTGAAGCTCAGCTCCAGAATAGTAGATAACAACCGCGTGTACTACGTCGCCGGCGACTCGGGCACCAAGTCGAGCAACTCGCAAGCCAAAAAGCACTGACGGTCGTATCATGGCGCGCGTCACCATCAGCCAGACGCGAAGCAGTCCGAAAGCCCTGAACATCGAGATCGCGCAGTTGTGCGATCTCGATATCAAAGAGCTTCGGGCACGCTGGCGAACGCTGTTGCGGCGGGAGGCTCCACCTCACCTCCCACGCCATCTGCTGCTCTGGGTCGTGGCCTACCGGTTGCAGGCGAATGCTTTTGGCGATCTCGATGATGGCTCACAGCGGCTCCTTGGACGGGCAACATCAACAAAAGACCGAAGTACCGCGCCAAAGTCGGTCATCCCCACGACTGTTCAACCGGGCACCATCCTGTCGCGCGAATGGAATGACAGGATGCACCGGGTTGCCGTGCTGGCCGATGGCTTCGCCTGGAACGGCAAGACCTATCCGAGCCTGACCAAAGTGGCTTTCGCGATTACCGGCGCGCGCTGGAACGGACCTCGGTTCTTTGGGCTGCGCGACAAGCCGAGGCCTAGGCCGGGCACCCGAGCATGAGCGCCAAGGCCAAGCACGCCGTCCGTTGCGCGATCTACACCCGGGTCTCGACCGACCAGGGTCTAGAGCAAGACTTTAATTCGCTCGATGCCCAGCATGATGCCTCGCAGGCCTACATTCGAAGTCAAGCTCATGCCGGCTGGACCCTCGTCCGCAACAAATACGACGATGGCGGTTTCTCCGGCGGCAATACCGAACGGCCTGCTCTGCAACGCCTTCTCGGCGATATCCGCTCCGGCAAGATCGACGTCATCGTTGTCTACAAGGTCGACCGGCTGACCCGATCCCTTGCCGACTTCGCCAAGCTGGTCGAGCTATTTGACCAGCATAACGTCTCCTTCGTCTCGGTCACCCAACAGTTCAATACCACCACATCGATGGGGCGACTGACACTCAATGTGCTGCTGTCTTTCGCCCAATTCGAGCGCGAGGTCACCTCGGAGCGAATAAGGGACAAGATCGCAGCCTCAAAACGAAAGGGCCTATGGGTTGGTGGCAATTTGCCACTCGGCTACGCCCTGAGGCGGCGTCTCAACATCGACGACAAACGAGACGACGACGATCTCATCCGGCGCGCCGTCGAACGCGTCGATGTCGGCAAAGACCAACTCGTCGTTTCACTCAAGCGAAATGCCTCGCCCAAGACGACATCAAAAATCAGCATTTCCTGGAAGAAGCCGCCCTCGAAGCGGCGACGAGAGATCCTTCTGCCGTCAAACACAACGACCAATGCTTCGTACCGCCCTATCCGCAGCGATGCGCGAGAGAGACTGATCGCTGCGATTTCACAAGGCCGCAGTTGGCTCGATGAGCTTGTTTCTGGGACCAGCAAGGACGTAACTGATATTGCCGCCCGCGAACGCCGCAGTGTGCGCTGGGTCAACAAGAGAATCTCGCTGGCCTTCCTCGCCCCAAGCCTCGTCAAAGCCGCTCTCGACGGTAAATTGCCCCGCGGCATCAGCCATGCCCGGCTCTGCGATCTACCGCCAGAATGGTCGCGCCAATATCGGGCGCTTGGGCTGTCGCCACCAAACTAACAAGTGCATCGGGGAACCGGAATTCAGGGGTCCAGAGACCGCGTGCGAACTCGCGACTGTTCCCCGCTCATCTGCAAACAGAAACCGGATTGGGCACGGATCAACGCGAATTGCCCGCAATTATGGGGCCTTCGCACCGGAGACGGGAAATATCGGGTTAGACCGGGAATGAATGGTGGTCTCTTGAGGGCTCGAACTACTTGCCCGGCAATCAGTCCTATCGAACCTGTCTCTCGGGAATACGAGTCGAGACGCCTCGAACAAGCGCGGCCTTATACATTTTAATGACAACGTTACGCTTAATCGATTTCCTTGATCTAAAATATCCTTCAGACACATCGCCCACTTTTCGAGAGGCGCTTCATGAAAAACACGACAACATTTGCGGCCATCTGTCTTGGGTTCACGGTAATTTACGCCGCGATCCAATGCGATGTTGTTTCTGAAGCGGTTGCCGGCGATCCGGCGACGACGGACGTCGCCGCAGTCTTTCCAGGAAAGCAGTGGGCGGCTTCTACGCCTGAAGAGCAAGGCATGGACTCGGCGCCACTTGCACGCCTCGTCGAAAGCGTCGGCGCCTATCACTACGATAGCCTGACGATTGTTCGTCATGGCCGCATTGTCGTGGATGCTTATTACGCGCCTTACCAGGCCAACATCAGCCACGACTTGCGCTCGGTAACAAAAAGCATCACTGGCACGCTGACGGCAATTGAGATCGCGCGCGGTCTCCTCGACGGCGTTGATCATAAGCTGCTGGATATCTTTCTCGACAAACAGGTCGCGAATGTCGACGGCAATAAAAAAACGATCACGGTCCAGAACTTACTCGACATGACATCAGGCTTTGCTTGGACGGAGACGCACTACACACCAGACGAAACCGTCATGCGAATGTACGAGGCCCCAGATCCGACCTTGTTCGTGCTGGACCAGCCGATGGCTTCGGCGCCAGGGACCAAATTTTTTTACAACAGCGGCAATCCCTATTTGCTCTCGGCGATTATCAGCCGGAAGACGGGACAGAACGCTTTCGGATTTGCCAAGAAGGAACTGTTCGGGCCGCTCGGCATCACCAGCGCCAGCTGGCCACGCATCGACAAGCAGGGAGTCATCGATGGCGAGGCAGGACTCTCGCTCTCGCCTCATGACATGGCGCGCATCGGATATCTCTATCTGCACAACGGCAATTGGAACGGACAGCAGATTATTCCCCCCTCATGGGTCGAGCGCGCGAAAAGCGGATCTGTACCGGCGACGTTCGGTCTCCATTACGCAAATCTGTGGTGGTCGCTGCCGGAAAAGGGTGCCTTTATGGCGCTCGGTCGCCATTCGCAGCGGATTATAGTCATATCGCGCCTCGATATCGTCGCAGTCTTGACTGGATCATTGCGTGATGACGCGTCAGACTACCCGCTAGGCCGTCTCACTGACGAGCTTTCCGACGCGGTGCGGTCCGACCAAGTGCTGCCGCACAATCCAGTCGCCACATCACTGTTGGCCGCCGCGATCCGTCAAGCGGCAACAGAGCAACCGTCCGCAGTTGGCACCACGCCGCCACTCGCCAAAGTGATTTCGGGCAAGGTTTTTACCATCGGCGACAACGCCATGCGCATCAAGACCTTCACGCTGAATTTTTTCGACTCGGACTCATCGTGGGAGATCACGACTGAACCTCTGAATCCTAACCGGCCGGTGCAGCGCTTTTCCGGCTTGATGGGGCTCGATGGCGTCTATCGCAAAAGCCCACCCGCGTTCTACGGTATCAACGCCGCACGCGGCCGCTGGCTTAGCGACCACGAGTTCGAGATCGAGCGGCGCATCCTCGGCCACAGTGAGGTGCAGTTTTGGAGGCTTGATTTCGACGGCGACAAAGTCGCAGTCAAATTCGAGAACACTGACGGTTATAAGCAGGAGTTGCACGGCGTAGCTGCCACTGAGTAGAACTGGAAATACATTGAGCATTGGCAACTGCCGTTCAGCTTTAAACAGTGCTCGATCGCCGTACCTTGACGGTCGCCATCAATCGCGATTTGGCGGCGCTACACTGACAAGTGCATTGGGGAACCGGAATTCAGGCGACCAGAGACCGTGGGGGCAATTCGCGACTATTCTCCGCTCATCTGTAAACAGAGACCGGATTCCGCGCGGATCGACGCGAATTGCCCGCAACTATGCGGGGTTTTCGCCAGAGACGGGAAGTAACGGGTTAGAGCGGGAACGACTGGTGGGCGCACCAGGGCTCGAACCTGGGACCCGCTGATTAAGAGTCAGCTGCTCTACCAACTGAGCTATGCGCCCGAATGCTATTGCGGGCGCGGCCCGCAAGAGCGCGGCCCGTTTAGCAAACGCGTCCTGATGAGTCCAGCGGCCGCTCGCGTCTTCTGCCCAGACGACGAAAAAGCCGTCGGCCGAAGCCGGCGGCTTTGACGAACGGGGCCGCGAGCCGCAGGCCCGCTCACTGTCCGCTTAAGGCTGCGGCTTGGGGGCACCTACCGGCTGGCCAGGGCCCATGCCACGGCCATCAGGGCCATGCATCATGTCGCGACCGCCTTGCCCATGATGATGGCGATGGCCCCGGTCAAAGTGCGCTTCGGCCATTCGGGCAAAAATCGCAAAACGATGCTTCTGGCCGTCGTCGAGGCTCTGATAAAGCGGAGCCTCGGCGTCGGCGATCGCCTTGAGCGACGTACCCATCTGCGTCATCGCATCGGCGTGCAGCCGCAGGCGTTCCACCGCATCCTTCGGACGCTCGGCGCTGGCATAGGCCGAGAAACGCTCGGAGCGCAGTTTGGCGAAATCGCGCAGCGCCTTTTCAACCGCCGGCCAATTCTTTTCCTGATCGGCCGTGAGCTTCAGTCCGGCCTTGAACCCGGCAATGCGCGCGTCGGTGAATGCGCTGATGTCCTCAGCGCTTGGCCGCCAGCGCTGTGCCCAGCCATGATTGTCATCGCGCTGCTGCGCGTAGACCATCGAACCACCGGCGATCGCGAGTGCCGTCACGCCGGCCGCAACTGTCTTCCACATGTGCCACCTCCAAAGGGCGAAATCAGATGCCGCCAATGTGGTGCAACCACTGCGCAGAGCAAGTTAAACCTTTGACACGTAGATGTACGGCCGTTCATCGAAAAGACGCCGGATTTGCGCGACAAAAAAGCAAACGCCGCGCCCGAAACCGGACGCGGCGCTGACCCCACTCCCACCCCTAACGAATTAATTCAGCGCAGCCAGAACCGGGCCGAGGCCCATCTCATGGCACAGCGAAATCGCGTCCTGCTTCTGCCGGTCGTCAAGCACACGCACCAATGGACGTGCCGCGACGCCAATGCGCGCAATCGCCGCGCCGTCCAGCATGACCGAGACGACGCGATGGCTGATGCGGCGCATGAAGCCCTCGGATTGATCCTGCTCGCGCGCGAGACCACGCAGCGCGGATTCAACCGGCGCCCAATAAGGTTGCTGCTCAGGCGTCAATTTCAGCACGCTCTTGATCCGGCCAATGTCGATGCGCGGCTGCGCAGCCGCGAGTTCCGACGCCGCAACGGATGCGGCGAACGCAGGCACGAAGCAAAACGCCGCGAACGCAATGGCGCTCGCGCCAATCATTTTTCTCATAGTCGAGAAGTTCCCCTGCTCGATTTATCGTATGCCGCTGCATACCGGCTGAATCAGTCGCCACGAAGAAAAAATTGTGGGCAAAATAAGATTTTTCAAAATCGAGGGAACGAAATTGAAATTTGCAAATGAAAAACCGCGCGCCAAGTTCCCCTTGCGCGCGGCTGTGTCTTTTGACGTAGCGCGGACGATCAACCGGCGTCGGTCGAATGGATGCGGCGCTCGGCCTGGCCCTGACCCTTGCGGCGACTCATCAGCTTGTTGAGCGCACCGACATAGGCCTTTGCTGATGCGACCAGCGTGTCGGGATCGGCGCCCTTGGCGGTCACCGCGCGGCCCATCTCCGACAGCCGCACCGACACTTCGGCTTGCGCGTCGGTGCCTTCGGTCACCGCATGCACCTGGTAGAGCTCGAGCTTGGCGTCGTGCGGCACTAGCGCGTGGATCGCGTTGAAGATCGCGTCCACCGGGCCATTGCCGGTTGATTGCGTGGTGACATGCCGGCCCTCAATGTCGAGCGACAGCGTGGCCGATTGCGGGCCCATCGTGCCAGCGATCACCGTCATCGACAGCACCTTGATGCGGTCGTGAGCGGTCGCGATCTCCTCATCGACCAGCGCTTCGATATCCTCGTCGTAGATCTGCTTCTTCTTGTCGGCGAGCGCCTTGAAGCGAACGAAGGCGTCCTGCATCTGATTGTCGGCGAGCTGATAGCCGAGCTCGGCCAGCTTGTGCACGAAGGCATTGCGGCCGGAATGCTTGCCCATCACCAGCGAGGTCTGCTTCACGCCGACCGTCTCCGGCGTCATGATCTCGTAGGTTTGCGCGTTCTTGAGCATGCCGTCCTGGTGGATG
>Ga0265313_10001585_pt1 | contig 21096 bp, 17 predicted proteins | sample 4123metaG_FD_203122 | JGI IMG/M metagenome (GOLD analysis project Ga0265313, IMG submission 203122) | Rhizosphere microbial communities from Carex aquatilis grown in University of Washington, Seatle, WA, United States - 4-1-23 metaG | ecosystem: Host-associated > Plants > Roots > Rhizosphere >...
TGAGGCGGTGCTCCGCAGGAAATGGCGGCGGTCGATCATGGGGTCGGGGCTGGCCGACCGGAGCACACGGCCCGGCTGCCATCAGCGCTTTGGGTGCTTTGCATTTTCACAAGGTCGGCCTACTTCGACGCGCCCCGCTGGCGTCTTTTGCGCCGCCAGCCTCCCTCGCCCGCCTGGAGCCGCTCAAGGCCGGCCAGGACTTCCTTCAACCCGCGGCGGATGTGATGGCGTATCGCGGCGTCCGCCTGGGTGAGCGAGCCTTTGGCGAGCGCGGCGGTGAGCTGCGCGTGATAGTTCGATCCGAGCGTGTGTCGCTGGGCCGCCGTGTCGAACAGCCAGCTGAAGACCAGCACCTGCTCCTTCTCGATCGCATCGCGCAGGGCGGGGCTTCGGGCGCACTCGGCTATCCGAAGGTGCAGCGCCATGTGGTACGTGTTGGCCGAGAAGAGCAGGTTGCGATCCCCGGGGTCCCCCTCGCTGCAGGCATAGAGCTTGTCGACCTGCCGGCCCATCCTTCGAAGCTCCGATCTTTCGGCCGGCGTGGACCGCACCGAGAAGAGCCGGGCGGCCTGCGACTCAAGCGCCTCGCGGACGACGCAGCGGTCCTCCACGTCCGCCCGCGTCGGAATGCGCACGCGCGTGCCGACGCGCGGCTTGCTCTCGATCAGCCCCTCGCTCTCCAGTTGCAGCAGGGCCTCGGTGACCGGCGGCACGCTGATCTTGAGAGCCTGGGCCAGCTTGCGCCGCGAAAGCACTGTCCCGACGGCCAGGTCGCCCTTCAGTATCTGGTCGCGGATCCTGAGGTAGGCGCGCCCCGCCAGCGAGATGACCGGCGCACGCGCGGCCACAGGCTTGGAGATCGGGGCGGATCGGGTGGAATTTCGGGTTCTCACGGGGCGCGTGCCGGGTTCGCAGCCGCGGGATCAAGCTTGCGGGCGCGCCCGGCGACCGTCGACGCAAATTCCCCGAACCCGCCTACGAGGAATGCTCCGCGAGTTCCTTGGAGCGAGCCGCGTTCCGAGTGTGGAAACCCTGCGGGCCGCCTCGCCGGGGCTGCGCCTTCCGTGCGGCGGCGCTCGCCGCGTCGGCTATGCTCGGCTCCGCTGCCCGCCACTTCGCCGGGGGTTGGACGGAAGAGCTTTTCTGCCCGAGAAGGCCCGCCATCCGCTCGACGCTCGCCTTCAGGCTCTCGACCTGGCTGTCCATCGAGATCGCGGTGCTCGCCGTCTCCTCGGCCGCGGCGGCTATGCTGTGCGCGATCTCATGCTGCTTCGCGACGGAGTGGCCGATCTCGCCTATGCTGGAGGCCTGCTCGCTGAAATGGGTGCCGAGCAGGGTGACGATCTCGTTCGCCTCGCGGATGCCGTGCGAGACGACCTTGAAGCGCCCGGCGAGCTCGTCGGACTTGGCGATGGCCGTCGCCGTGTCCTTCGCAGCCGTGCCGATCAGCTCGGCGGTCTCCTTCGCGGCCTCCGCGCAGCGGGAGGCCAGCCGGCGCACCTCGTCCGCCACGACGGCGAAGCCGGCGCCTGCGGCGCCCGCGCGGGCGGCCTCAACCGCGGCGTTCAGTGCGAGCAGGCTTGTCTGGAACGAGATGTCGTTGATGCGCGAGATGATCTGGTTTATCTTCTGCGTCGAGGCGCGGGCTGAGTTCATCGCGACATCGACCTCCTGGATCGTGCCGAGACCGGCGTCCACCGAGTCGCGGGCCCGCTTGGTGGTTGTCATCGCCTTTTCAGCGTGCCGCTTGTTTGTGTCAGCCACGGAGGATACGTCCGTCAGGCTGTTGCCGATGAGGTCGATGGCTGCCGCGTAGTTGGTCGCGTTCTGGGCAATCTGCTCGCCCGCCGTTGCGAGCTGGAGGGACGCGGACTTCACGTCCTCGGAGGCGGTCTCGATATTTCTGGAAACGCTGACGAGATGGCTGCGGGTGCTCCGTGTGATCGCCAGGCTGATCCAGAGGATGAGGCAGATGCCGCCCAGCAGGGTGCCTCCGATCTGAAGGGCCTGGCGCTGGTGCTGTCCGGCAATCGCAGCCAGGTTGCCCTCGGCGCTCGCAAAGCCGTGGTCATAGACCTGTTCGTAGGCCTGGATGCGACCGGCGAGGTACGCCGGCAGCGGCTGCGACTTAGGATGGAATTCAGGCAGCGGGGTGTTCTCGGGCACCGAACTCGCAAGCTGGTTCACGTAGTTGCTGTACGCGATGTCGTCGTCCGAGGTCCGGACCGTGTTCTTGTAATAGGCCCGGAGTTCCGGCTCGAACTTGAGGAGGTAGTATTCGTTTTCCGTGGAGACGAAATATTGCCTGCGAAGCCAGGTGAGTTCGTCCGCGGGCAATCCGCCGGTCTCGAGGCCGTTCAGGATGAGGCAGATCACCAGCGATTCCTGCAGCTGCATCTTCTGAAGGGCCAGGACTCCGTCGAAGATGTTAAGCCCGGGCGGAGTCGTGAACATCTGGCGGAAACACTCGGTGCGAAGCAATCCGTTGTACGCGAGCTTCATGTAGATGAAGAACACGTCGCCCGGGGGATGCTTGCCCTCGAGGGTCTCGGCGCGGGCCTCGGGAAGCTGGCTGTCGAAGAACGAACGAACCGAAGTCAGCCGGTCGTTCAAAAGGGGAACGCCCGGGTTGTCCTTCGCAAGACGCACCATCTTTGCCATGAAGCCCGCGATGGCGTCGTCGGTCGCCGCAAAGTGCGCCTGGTAGTCGGCCATGAGCTTTGGGTTGCCCCGATGGGCGTAGAGGCGAAGCGCGGCGTCGCGCTCGACCGCCAGCTGGCCGCAGAACTGGGTGAAATCCGAGATCTCCTGGCGATAGACTTTAGCCGCGCCAAGATCCTTGGTAAAACCCTGGTATGCAGAATAAAGCGTCCATACCGACATCGAGCCCAGGCTCATCATCCCGGCGAGGGGGATGAGGGTCAGGAGCAGAAGTCGCTGGGGTATGCTTAGGTTTGGGATACCCTTGCGGAACATTTTGGGTATTATCCTCTTCGTCACATCGGACGGCTTTTTTACCCTCATATAGTACATAAGTACTTGTCTGACAGGGGCCGTTTGACAGCGCAGAGCCCTTTATGGCGCGGGTGTCGAGGGCGGGCTCAGGAATGTGTGATCTCGGCGGGCCATGATTGGCACCCACCAGAACGTGCTTCTGGAGCCAAAATCCCTGTGACGTGTCTGTGACGAATGGCGCCATTTGTGACTCCTTGGGGCGCTGCATGTAGCGCGCGCTGCAGGCGTCCTCGCCGGTCGCCGCACTTTTGACGGGCCCTTGGGGATCGGTTACCGTCCGGGCATGAATACGTCCCATGACACGGCAATCATGCTCCGGCTGCGCGAGCTGGCGCAGCTCTTCAATTCGATGGACCCCTCGCCGTTTGTCGATCGCGACCTGGACGCCGATGCGGAGGAGTTTATCACGAGCTGGGCTCGCGAACTTCCGGCCGGGAACGAATTGGAGCTGGTCATCCACCTTGCGCAACCTGCGTCCGCGGCGCGGATAGCCGGTGTGGAGGACGCCGTGCGCCGGTATTTTGCGACGCGCGCCGGAATCAAGCAGCTGGAATTCGGCCAGCTCATGCGGCGCGGCCGGCTCACCCTTGCCGTGGGCCTGGGATTTCTTGTCGTTTGCCTGCTTCTGGGCGGGCTTGTCGGGGGATCGGGCTCTAACGCGGCAGCAGGCATACTCAAGGAAGGGCTCACGATCGGCGGCTGGGTGGCAATGTGGCGGCCCCTGGAAATATATCTCTACGACTGGTGGCCCCTCCTCGATGAGCGCCGTCGGCTCGAGCGTCTTTCCCGGATTTGCGTCAGGATAGTCATGTCGGGCGCGCAAGCCGGACCCTCCTCGCGGGCTCTCGAATATGGTTCCGACGAGGCCGAGAATGCGGCCGCCTGAACGCCTGCCTGGCTCGTGCATGCCGGCTCCAGCCCGGGCGTGCGCAAGATATACGCGGGAATCGCCCAAAAATGCGGAGCCGGAACGCATTACCTGTGTCAGTCTGGTGGGAAGCGCCAGGCATTCCCAAGAAACCATGAAAACTTCATCCCGACCGCTCAGCGGTTCCCACCTGCGGACCTACAATGCCATCCTTCAGCATCCGGTCCCACACAATCTCGACTGGCGCAACGTGCGCGCCCTGTTCGAGCACATAGCCGAAGTCGTGGAGCAGCCGAATGGCAACCTGAGAGTCACGCGCAACGGGCAGGTCCTGGTCCTTCATCCGCCGCGCACGAAGGACGTCGCCGAGACGGATGAGATCCTCGAACTCCGTCGTTTTCTTGAGCGCTCTGAGGCGCCGCCGCCTGGGACGAACGGGGAGGGGCAGCATTGCCTCGTCGTGATAAACCACCACGAGGCCCGCATTTTCCGGTCCGAAATGCGCGGCTCCGTGCCGGAGCAGATCCTGCCGCACGCTCCGGACGATTATTTCCGCCATGCGCACAACTCGAAGGATTTTTCGAGAGGCCAGGAGAAGCCCGATCCCAACAGCTTCTTCGAACCCGTCGCCGCAGCCCTGCAGCATGCGCGAAAGATTTTGGTCTTTGGCACCGGCACCGGCACCGCGAGCGAGATGCAGCAGTTTGTCTCGTGGCTCGGGATCCATCACCCCGATATCGCGGCGCGCGTCGCCGGCTCCGTCACGGTGGACGAGGGCCATCTCACCGATGGCCAGCTCCTGGAGAAAGCGCGTGAATTCTATGCCGTGAGGACGGAAGCCCGCTCAGCCGCCAGCTGACTTCGGGGTCTTCGCCGAAACGACCTTGATGACCTGGTAGGATGCCGGCGTTGCGCCGAGGTTCTTGAAGGTCCGCTTGTCGTTCGGGGCGCAGTAGAAGAGGGATCCGGCCTTGAGCCGGCAGGTGATGCCGTTGACCCGGGCCTCGATCGCGCCCGACTTAACGACGAAGAGCTCATCGCCGGAGTCAACAATGTCGGGGAGGGTGCTCTGGCCGGCATTCAGGGTCGTGATGTGGCTCCCGAGGCTGAGGAAGGTGAGCGTCGGCGAATTGACGACGTATATGCGGGAGCCGGACGGGGTCGGCGTCGACGGCAGGCTTTCGCAGTCGATCACGGAGGAAGGAAGTTTTCCGGCCACGGCCTGTTCGACGGCCGGCTTGTCGGCGACCGTGTGTACGAGGTCCGTCACGAAGTTTACGACGTAATAGGTCGCGGGCTTGTCGCCGACGTTCTTCAGGTTGTGCGGATCGTGCGAGGCGAAGAAGACAAGGAATCCCGGTCCGGCCCGGTGTGCCTGACCGTTTATGGACACTTCCACGTCACCTTCCTTGATCAGCAGCATCTCCTCCCAGGGATGCTGATGCACCGGATGGGAAGACATGCCCGGGCGCAGCGTCGTCACGTGCACCTCGAATTTCTCGAGGGTGCGGGTGGGATTGTCGAAGACGGCCCGCTGCTGGCCGACCGGGGTGATCCGCACAGCCATGGAATCCCAGTCGACGAACGTCGTGCCGAGCGGGGCGGGATTCGAGGGCGGCGAATACTTCGCGGCGAGCGGCGCCGCCGTTTGCGCGGCGGCTGACAGGCCAAGGAAGGCCAGGAATAGCGCAGGGAGCGTGCGGTTCATGGAGGGGAGGGTCACTTGGGCTGCGCCACGGGAACGACGAGCCCGTTCTGTTCGTCGTTCAGCACGGATCGGTCGAGGCCGTCCAGGATCAGGATGCCCTGGAGCGATGAGACGAAGGCCCGGTCGCTCCATTCCCAGACGATCGAGCCCTGGGGATCGAACTCCATCAGCTGGACGCCGGAATTCTCGTGACCGGGGCCGTGCCCCTGCCAGTTGGCGACGACGACGTCCCCATTGGGAAGGATCTGGAACATCCCGTAAAAGTACGGGCGTACCCGGGCAGGAACCTGGCCCGCGGCACCGAATTTTCGGACGATCTTTCCCGATGCGTCCAGCTCGACCATGAAGGCCGACCCGCCCTTGCCCGGCGGGATCGATGTCCCGAACCCGGACGACATGAGCACGTTCCCGCTGGGAAGCCGGAGGGCCATCCAGGCGTGCTGCAATCCCGGCACGGAATACTCGCGGGTCCAGTTGCCCGAGCCGTCGGCTTCGCGGAACAGCGTGTTGCATGCGCAAAGAAAGGTGCCGTCTGTGGTCTGGCGAACGAGCCTCAGGTAGTCGCCGACGTAGGTCGTGCGGCGCACCGCCTGGCCGCTCGGATCGTACTCCACGAAAAGGACGTGCCTTCCCTTGGGATCGCCGACGGGATCGTGCCCCCGGTTCAGCTTCACGCCGTCGAAGTCGACGCCGGCGACGAGAATGTTGCCGTTCGGCAGGCGCCGGACCGACGAGACGTCGTGGTAGCTGGCGACGTCCTTGATCCGGTTTCCCGTCGCGATGTCGTACTCGCTGTATCCGCGGTCGTGGCTGATCAGCAGCCGGCCGCCGCCCTCGAGCTGCATGTCGCGGGGAAGCTCGTGCCCGATATGCACGAGCCAGTTCTGCTTGGGATTGGCCTCGTTGACGTGCATGACATTCATCAGGCCCTCGTCGATCGCGAGGAAGTCATGCTGGATCGGGGCGCCGCCCAGGCGGGCTGCCAGGGCAAGAAGGCAGAGCAGGGGGAGTTTTTTCATGATTCGTCGGTCCTATCTGGGAAAGCCTTCAGCGCGCCGGCCCGCGGCCGCCCGATGGGCGGAGTGGTCAGCTAGCTCCGCTTCCGTCCCTTGAGGGAGAGATTCTTGACGGCGGTTATCTTCATGACGGACCTCAGGGCGTTCTGGGCGTGGTCCGCCCTGCGGGGTTTCTTCTTCTTGGGCACCGGACCAAAATGCCGGGACCGGGCGCTTCCTCAAGGCTGCATTTGGAGACCGCGCGGGCATTTGCCTCGTCTTTTTTCCCGCGGAGCCGCAGGCTGCCCTCCGATGAAACACCCCATATCCCTCGCGCTTCTCTGCCTTGCAGCCTCGGGGCTCGTTCGCCCCGCCCATGCCGCCGATATGCCCCCGCCGGGGCCTCCGCCAACCGAAGTCGTCCAATTCAGCCACGGCAAGGTCGACCACGTCTTCTCGACCGGCGGCGCATTGCAGGTCAACAGCCTCTACAAGGTGCAGGCCGGCAGGCGCATCGTCGCCGGTGTGGTGGAGATCCACACGCACGACAACGACATCTTCTACATCGTGGACGGCACGGCGACGTTTGTCACCGGAGGAACCCCCGTGGATCCTAAGGAAGTCAGCCCCGGGGAACTCCGCGCCAAGTCGATCGTCGGGGGAACCGAGCACCAGCTCACGAAAGGGGATGTGATCCTGATTCCTCACGGGATCCCGCATCAGTTCACGAAGGTGGACGCCCCGTTCCTGTACTTCGTCGTCAAGGTGACGGAATAGGCCGATTCGGCCCATCCGTCGAAGCGCGCCGCGCTCATGACTTTGCCGGAGCAGCCGGCAGGGGCGGGGCGGCTTCGAACGCTGCGTCCTCATTGAGCTCGAGCCTCAGGTAATCGTAGACGACCCCGCTCGTGAGTTCGCCGGCGGGAACGGTGAGTTGCAGTTCATTCTCTCCCGCCCTCAGCCGCGAGGCGTCGAACTTCAGCGTCTGCTCCTGCCAGACGCCCTTGTCGGTGTTGTAGCGGAGGGCGTTTGTGCCGACCGGATGGATGGCGCCGACGCCGGCGCCATTGACCGCGACGGAGAGCTCGTACGTGTCGGCGCCCGCGAGCGAGACGCGCAGGGCTGCGAGTCCACGGGGAGCCTTGTCCATGTTAAATTTCACGGTCCAGGTGGTCGCGCGGCCGCGGCCGTAGACGCGCCAGGGCCCGGCCTGGTTGGTCTGGGGGTAGACGCTCAGCGACTCCGCCTTCACCCAGCCGAAGCGCTGGTTCGCCGGATCCTTCGCCTCCGGATTCAGCCAGGCCCTCGACTCCCCGTGGGGCACCTGCTCGAAGAACCAGTCCTTGTGGTAATCGCTCTTGCCGATCGTGTAGGTGAGGTCGTTCGGGAAGAGCAGGGGATAGCGCAGGCCCCAGCCCCAGAGCCAGTAGTTGTCGCCGTCGCCCTTGAAGAACTTTCCTCCGGTGCGGTCCGGATACCCGATCTCCCAGACCTGCCTGCCGTAGCGGACGGGTTTCCAGGTGAGTTTCCCGAGATCCAGCGTCTTTCCCGCCTCGACCGTTATCTTCGCCTGGGCGAATTCGCCGAGGACCCCGTCCGCGAATGCGTGAAGCGTGTAGGTGCCCGGGCGCACCTCGCCGATCGTGAATTTCCCGTTCGCCGCCCCATCGCTCCAGAACTGGTAGTGCTTCGCATCGTGCGCCCAGTCCATGATCCGGATGCCGAAGCGCCCGCGCCCCCTTGGGCCGGGCGGCGGCGGGGGCTCGGCGGGCGCCGGCCTGGCTGCCGGGGCCGGATCGGGGAAAGCCAGGCCGACCGTCAGATGCGGCAGCTTTGCCGAAGCGGCCTGCGGGTCATCGAGAACGATCCGTCCCTTCACGCTTCCGCGCCCATCCCGGTGCGGGTAGTCGACGCCGTTGACCCAGTCATAGGGCCACCTCTTCTTTTCCTTTCCGGCCTGCCTGAGCGCGTCCTGCCACAAGGCCGTCGCATTCGCCTTCCATGCGCCGGGCACGGTGGGATTGCCGGCGGTCGATGCCAGCGTGTCGAGATCGGCCTTGGAGGGCGTTTCGAAGCGCTTGAGTGAATTGACGTAGATGAAGATCGGTCCGATCACCTTGCTCCAGGTCTCGCCGGCGGGAACGAAGCATGTCGCGCCGCCGCCGTAGTGCGTGCCCCGCCAGTAATCGAGGATGATCGGGTCGGGGTTTCCGTTGTCCCCGTAATGGCAGACGAGCTCCTGTTTCGTCGCCCCGCCGCTCAGGTATTCGATCGTCGGGTTGATGAACCAGATGCCGATGTGGTCCCGGGTGCTCGACCAGCCGTATGCGGGAATCCTGTACTGCACGGCCGTGTAGCTGTACTTGTGCTCCACGGAGTTCTTATAGATCCCCTGGCTCATGAGCCGCTGTTCCTTCGCGTGGACCACGACGCCCGTGCCCCAGTCGAGCGGAGCGCACTCGAGCATGTTGCGATCCGCGTCCACGGATATCCAGTCGAAGCTCTGGCTGATGTACGTTATGAAGCGGCTCTCCGGCACGTTGAGCGGACCATAGGAACCGGGATGCGAGAAGATCGCGTAGGTGTGGACGCCGCTCTCGCCGCGTCCGAGGGTGTAGCGGATTTCGAGGTCGCAGTTGATCATGCCGCCCGGCCGTCCTCCGGGAGAGCCCTCCGACAGGCCCGCCTTAGCGTCGCCCTTGGTGACTCCCTTCACCGACACCTCCGCGCGATCTCCTCCGTTCGCCGCCGGGTCGATGGTGATCGATTGGGTGAGTCCGCCGACTTTCGCAGCCGCCGAGGGGTTTTCCTCCCACACGCCGGACCGGCCCTGGTCGTGGCCCATGGTGTCCATGCCCTTGTAGAGAAGCGAACGGAGTTCCCCGGTTCGCTTGTCGACCCGCACGGTCACGATGCCGTTCGCGAACGTGTAGCTGGTTGCGTCCTCGGCAACGGTCACCGCCGCATCGGTCTCCGGTTTTGCCACAGCGGGCATGGCAAAATCCAAAAGACCCGCGCGGACCGAGGAGGGGGACAGCGCCAGCGAGACAAGAATGAGAAGAGAGCAGGGGAGGCCCCGAATGAGGCCTGGGGGAACGAGCTTCATGGAGATTCGAGCGCGATGTCTGGCAACCAGTTCCGGGCAAGACGTCTGCAATCAGATTTCGATTCACGGCAGCTGCAGAACGCTTGCCTCCGGCGAACGAGCGCGGCAATTTCAAGCCGCTCACTTTACACGCATGACCGGCGTCCCGAAGGATTTTTCCGAGGTCCTAAGCAAGGCGGGATTGGCCCCCTTCTTTGCGGACTGCACGCCCTCGCACCAGCGGGAGTATCTGAAGTGGATCGACGAGGCGAAGAAACCTGAGACGAGGATGAAGAGAATCGCCCAGGCGGTGGGTATGATTTCAGAAAAGCGCGCTCAAGAGACCGCACGCGCAAAGAAGCGGCTGAGCTGACCGAGCTAGGCAACGGCCAGCTCGCGGATATCGCGCATTCGGCCCCGGCTCTTCGATCGGTTCCCGGGGGCGGGCACCTAAGGTCCCTGCGCATCGGGTGCCGGGGACGGCTCCGATTGCGGGGCCCCAACGGTCGAGAAGAGACCCGCGGAGAATCTGCCGAGAACCCGCCTGGTGTACCACCGACCATGGCTGTCCTTGAAGTAGGTTCGAATCGTGACCGTTTTCTCCCCCGTCATGACTTCCTGCATGATCCTCATGGATTGGGCAATCGCGACATTGTCCACCTGCGCGCTCCAGGCAAAAGTGCTTTCCTGCCCGGGCATCATCTCGAATTCCGAGACATGGCTTGCCGCCATGGCTCTCGGCATGCTTTCGATCGAAAGTTCCGGTGGCAGAACGACCGTCTGGATGGCTCGTGAAGGATTGGCCAGGGTGACATCAATGTCATATCTGCCGCGGGTTTTGCTCAGGATCCTGAGGCCCGTGACCGTCAACTGCGGCCTGGCTTGATTCTCATCCAGGTTGCGCAGGTTTGCCGGGGCAATGTGTGCGACGTCCTTCTTTCGCAGTCGGAGGCAAAGCATTCCTCCTCCGATCAAGAGTAGGATCAGGTAAATCGTTGCGCGCCGCCAACGCGCCGCTTGCGGCACGCTTCCGCGCTCTCTTGCCCGCTTGATAGGGTTCATAAGGTTCCGGGCGCCCACGTGCCGAGGTCCGCATTGACACCAAGGGATCGCCAATGTCACCCGGAACGGATATCCAGGCCTCCGGCGGGGCGCGCTAACGCTGGACCGTTTCGAGCGGGGAGGCCCGTCGCCGCAGGTTCTTGGACATTGACACGTTCGCCGAAGGCGCGTTGGAGCTTTGCTGCTTTTTAGGAACCTCAAATCGCATTTTTGCGACTTACCTCATGATTCGGAAAACCTCGATGATTCACGCAAACCGGGCATTTCAATGCGCCGTCGCCGTCCTTGCGGGCAGCCTCCTTCTGCTGCCGGCTGCCCTCAGGTCCCAGACGCCGCCCCGCCAGCCTCCCCCTCCGCCCCTCCTCCACCCGAACGGCGGGCTGAAGCCCCCGATCGAGAAGGAGCTGATCTACGTCGTCCTTCCCGGGACCCTCGAGGGGTCCTGGGACCAGACCGGGAACGGGATCGTCGTTCTCGACGCCGCGAACAATTATAATTTCATAAAACGGATCCCGACCTGGAATGTCCCGGCGAGCGGATTTCCCCTGCAGGTGTCGGGCGTGGACGCGAGTCCCGTCACCCAGATGATCTATGTGGCCGCCCGCGGACGGATGTGCGCCATCGATCTGCACACGGAGAAGGTGGTCTGGGACAACGACTATGACGGCAACGGCTTCGAGCGCCCCCAGGTGGGGCCTGACGGGACGTTCATGTACGTGGGTTCGGACCTGAAGGACTTCTGGTACGTCATCAACCCGACGACCGGCGAACTGATCACCCGGGTCCACTCGCCCAAGAGCCCCGGCGCCCATAACCTGAATCTGAGCGCGGACGGCAAGGTGGCCTTCATGGCGCCCAATGGAAAGGTCATGGGGATTGCAGACACGACCACGAACACGCTCACGAAGACGATCACCTTCCCGGACAATGTCCGGGTTTTCGTCGTGAATCATGATTCCTCCCTGATCTATTCGAACCTCAATAACCTCCTCGGCTATGTCGTGGTCGACGTGAAGACGGGCGAGATCGTCCAGAAGGTGGAAGTCCAGGGCTACGGATGGCCTGCGAACTGGAACGTCAAGCCGCGCCCGAGGATTCCACATGCCTGCCCGAGCCACGGTATCGCGCTCGTCAACAATGAGACGGAAGTCTGGCTCGACGACGGGCTCAACAACTGCATCCACATCTTCGACAACACCCAGGTTCCGGCCAAGGAGATCGGCTGCATCAAGACCAACGCCGGCCCGTACTGGCTGACGGTCGGACAGGATGGGAAGCTCGTCTATTGCTCCTCGGGCGACGTCATCGACGCCAAGACGAGGAAGATCGTGGGCCAACTGAAGGATGAATACGGCCGGACGATGCACAGCGAGAAGCTCATCGATATGCTTTTCGCGAACGGGAAGCTGGTCCGCGAGTCGAACCAGTTCGGCAACGGGTTTCCGCCGGCCGCATTGCCCGCCTGGCTTCAGGCCGCCGGGGCGCGCTGAACGGCGCTCCGCGTGCCCCTTGAGTCCGGACAGGCCCCCGGGTTTTCCCCGGGGGCCGGGGCAACTTATTTTCATGGGCTTCGTCCTGCGGGGAATATCCCCAGGGCTATTTACCCCATGATCCCAAGAATCGTCCGCTATCCTGCAGGAATCTTCCTTTCTTTCCTCTTTGCCGCGAGCCTGCCTGCGCAGGACCGGCCCTGGCAGCGGCTCAGCGATCCCACAGTTGCCGAGCTGGCGCCCAATTTTGCGACACCTCCATCTGCCTACAGCTCGCAGGTCACCTGGGGCTGGAACGGGGTGATCACCCGGGAGGCGATCGCCCGGGACCTCGACCGGATCCGGGCGATGAATCTCTACGCCGCCTGGGTCGAGCCGGGCCGCAATCCGCAGGCGCGCTACCTGTCGCCCGAATACTTTGATAATGTCCGGATCGCCGTCGAGGAAGCAAAGAAGCGGGGCATGCACCTCTGGTTCGACGACGACGGCGGCTATCCCTCCGGCTTTGCCGGCGGGAAGTTCACGATCGAGCGCCCGGACCTCGACATGAGGGCCCTGGGCGCCACCGAGCAGGTTCCCATCGCTCCCGGCCAGACGTTTTCCCGCGCGCTCGACGACAAGACGATCTGCGCCCTGGCCGTCGATCTCGACAGCGGCGCCGCGCAGGTGATCGAGGCGAGTTCGGGCCAGGTCAGCTGGACGGCCCCGGCTTCCGGCCACTGGGCCGTGGCGCTCCCGCACTGGGTGTTCCGTTCGGGCGTGACACGGTCCTCGAACAACAAGACGGGAGCCAAGGACGGCGAGCATTCCCTGATGGATTATCTCAACCCCGAGGCGGACCGGCTTTTCGTCAGCTGGACCTTCGAGGCCTACAAGCAGGCGGTCGGCGACGAATTCGGCAAAACCTTCCTCGGTTTCCGCGGCGACGAGGCTTCCTTCGGCTTCAATCCCTGGTCCCCCAATTTCCTCGCGGAATTCCAGGCGCGCAAGGGCTATGATGTCCGGCCCTACCTGCCGGCGATCGCCGCGATCCAGCTCGGGCGCACCGGCCGCGTGCGGGGGCCGGCTCCCGCCGCCGTCAGCCTCGACGCGGCCCATCGCGCGTTCGCGGACTACTGCGATGTCTGGTCCGATCTCTTCGGCCAGAACTTTTTTTCGGCCGGAGCCCAATGGTGCGCCGCGAACAACCTGGAGATGCAGACGCATATCGAGCACGAGGAGATCCTCCCGCAGCTCGCCATATCGAACGGCGATTTTTTCAAGTGCATGCGCGACATCCAGGTTCCCGGAATCGATGTCATCTGGCACCAGATGTGGCACGACGTCGTTGCCGATTTTCCAAAGCTCGCCTCCTCGGCCGCCCACCTGAACGGCCACCCGCAGTCCATGACCGAGTCGTTTGCAGCGATGGGCGGCCTGTACCCAACCCCGAGTCTCGAGGAGGCGGGCTGGATCGTGAACCACCAGATCGCTCTCGGCATCAACCACTTTGAGTTCATGAATCTGCGCTCATCGGCGATCGGCGGACTGCCGCGGCCCAATGCGGCCCAAGCGGCGCCGGCGCAGCCGGATGCGCCGCTGATGCGCGGGGCCGCGCCGAACGGCTACCGCTACATCAACGATCCCAAGTTCCCGGCGCTGGCGGCCTATACGAACCGGACGACCTATGTCCTTCAGCAGGGCCGTCCGGCCGCGCAGATCGGGGTCTATATTCCCTCCTCGAGCTTCTGGTTTGGCGACACAGGGACGAACAAGAGCTTCCTCGCCATCGTCCACTCGCTCCTCGAACACCAGCGAGACCTGGATTTTGTGGACGAGTACGCCCTGTCCACCTCGCTAAAGCTCCAGGGCGCGGAGCTGGTGAACGGGAGCGGCCAGGGCTACCGGGCCATCGTAATCCCGCCCGCCGTGGCGATTTCGCAGGCGGCGCTCGATCGCCTGCGGGCGTTTTCGGGAGCGGGCGGGAAAGTGATCTTCCTGGGTGGCCTGCCGCGGCTCGTCATGGACAAGAATTTCCTAAGCGCCGGGCCGGCCGGAGACCTCGGCTGGGCCGTCATCGAGCCGGCGGCCGAAGTGACCGCGGAGGTGCTTGTGGCCCTTCCGGAACCCGAAGTCGCCCTCGACCAGAGCGCTCCCGGCCTGAAGTACCTCCATCGCCGCCTGAAGGACGGCGACGTGTACTTCTTCTTCAATGAAGGCGACTCGGCTCTCGCCCTCAATGCGGCCGTGGCCGCCGAGGGAACGCCGACACAGGCGCAGAGCTGGGACGCGAACACGGGCCGGATCGATCCGATGGGAGGGGCCGCATTTGCCAAGGGCAGGGCGACCCTGCCGCTTAATATCGGGTCATGGACGGCCAAGCTGATTGTCATCAGCTCCGCCCCGGCAGGCGTGGCGTCCGCTCCCTGAGGCGGGCCTAGCGAGCCTTTGGGGAGGGCAGCAGGCCGTACACGTAGAGCGCTCCCGTTCCGACGGGGAGCGTCCCAAAGCTCGCGAGGTAGACCTTTCCGTTTGCGACCGTCGGAGCGGCGTTCTTCGACACCCGGCCCGGAGAATCGTGGGCTGGGTCCATGTTCGAGTCCCACAATTCATGGGTGACGTCATTGGCGTCGTATGCGCGCAGGACGCCCGCCCCGTTGATGTGGCTGCTGCCATGCGCTGTGAGCGCCGCATTCGCCCAGAGTATCCCGTCCTGTCCGCCGTCCGCGGATATCGCCAGAATGCCGCCGGGGTAGGCGCTCGTTGCGGCGCCTGTGGCGACCGGCACCGGATTGAACCGGCCGTCCCTGAACGAGAAGGCATGGAGGGCGTCGTCCTGCCCCCAGAGATAGATGAAGGCGCCATTCGAGGCGCTTTCCCAATAGACGGCTCCCACGTTGACCTCGGTCTTGGTTGCCTTGAAATGCTGGACGGCGTTTTCGTCCCCGAGGTGGCCCAGGTGCGTCCTGTCTGCCAGATAGACGACGCCTTCCTTGCCCGCCGCGATCACCTCGTGTGTTCCGGGAATCAGCATCGCCCCGGTCGAATTGAGATCATGGTCCTTGCGGTCGAGGTCGACGTAGTTCGTCGGCGTGAACCAATCGTCGATCCTAAGGTCGGGCGTGACCCTTAGGATGCTGTCGCTGAAATTCCGCTTTCCGTCCCAGATTCCGTTCGAGGTCACGAAGAAGATCGTGCCGTCCTCATCCGCGGCCGGTCCCTGGCCCGATTGCCAGATGCTGTTTCCTTCGCCGTCCGGGCTCAGGTTGAGGAGGCCGATCTGCCGAAGGGTCTGGGGATCGAATCGAAAAAGGAAGCCATGGTAGGGTCCGACGTCGCAATGGGAGCTATATCCCACGTACAGGCCCCCCTTCGCCAGGAGGAGGGCAGGGCGCTGGTTCTGGAGGATGGGATCGAAGCCTTCGGCCGCGATCGTCACCGGGCTGTGCGGCTGTTCGGAACCCGTGCGGACGTCGAGCGCATGGAGCCTCTGGACAAAGCCCGCGCCCTCGTGGGTCAGGGCCACCACGTAGAGGGTGTTCGAAGCCGGATCGATGACCGGGGTGCCGACGATCCCCATGTCTCCCAGGATGTCCAGGCACCAGAAATGGTGTTGCTCGACGCTGCCCGCGGATCCGAGATTGACCTGCCAGTAGGGGGCTGCGTCCACATCGGCATCGAAGGCGTAGAGCGTATTCCCGGCCGTGGCCACGATGACGACATTGTGCCGCCCGCCCCCGACCTCGAGGCCCGGGAGGTAAAGCGGTTGCGCAAACACCTGCTCGTCGAGGACATGGCGGAAAAGGAGCCCGAACTGCCGCACGTTGACGTTCGCCGGGGTCAGCGTGGTCTCGTGGAGATTGGCTCCCGTCCGGGCATTGTTGTTGTGCTGTGTGTAGACGCCGACCGTTCCGAGGACGACCGGACCGGCGCCGCGGCCTGGAGCCGGCAGCGACGGTTCGATGGCGACCGGCGGCGGTTCCGGCGGCCGGGGCCCCTGCGGTTTTCCGGTGGCCTTCGGTGCGAGTTCCCGGACGACGTACTGGACGAGGTCATTGATCTGCGACGGTGAATAGGCCGCGCCAAAGGCGGGCATCTTTCCGTTCCTACCGATCGTGATTGCCTGCACCAGTTCGGCGTCGGGGTGGGCGGCCTGCCACTGCCGGTCGAGAAAGCTCGGGATGCCGAGGGCGGCGTACCCGCTCCCGTCCGCGTTGTGGCAGCGCGCGCAGGTGCTCGCAAATAGGGCGCTCGCGGCAGCGCGGGCCTCCCATTCGGTCGCCGCCCTAAGGGCGGGCGAGCAGGCGCCGGCCAGGATCAGCCAGCGGGACATCGTGAAGATCAGCGGGGCAGCGTGTAAGCGGGGCATCGGGGTTACAAAGACAGACCATCCAGCCCGAGGCAATCCGCGGGGCAAGGATCAAAATGCCCACAGGTGCGGCTGGGGACAGAAAATGTCCCGTTCGCTGCCAACCCCCGTCCCTCCCAACTGCGACCTCTCAGATGTTTAGATTGATCAGCGATCCGGCGGCCGAACTGCCTGCCGCCTGGAGGGCGGATGTCGTCGATGTCTGGTTGGCCAGCACGCCCAGGACGTGGTGATTGTGCCAAGGAATGGTGCTTTCAGCCTGCTGCATCGCGGCGAACGCACTCTGGGCGCCGGAAAGGTTGCCAGCCTGCAGCGCCGTGGAAAGGGTCTGGATGTTGTTCCCCGCACCCGTGACCGGCGCGTTCGCGATCTCAGCGACCTTCGGCGAATCGACCTCGAGCTGGGCAAAGGCCTTCTGGGCCGAGCTCAGGTTGCCCGAGTTCAGGGCGCCTCCCAGGGCTTCATAGTCTGCGCGAATCTGGCTCGCTGTCGGGGCGGGGGCCGGCTGGTCCGAGCCAAGCGCTGATTCCAGCGAACCTAGCAGGTGGGAGGCAATGGGCATGATAAGCATAGTAAGCGTCCTGGTGTTTAAAGCTGGGACGCAATCATACTCCGACTGCGGTTGTCTCATCGGCACAGGGAAGCCGGACTTTAGTGCAATGTGCGCCCCTGCGGAGGGGCGCCGAATGCAACAGCCTGCTAGGGCCTCGATGGGATCCGGCCCTGATCAAGTACGGCGCGGATCGTCTTGAGCAGCGTCGCCGCCGTGTATGGCTTCGTCAGGAAGTGCTTCTGGCTGATCTCGGAAATCTTTGCGGCGCTCGCGTTGTCATGCAGCCCGCTCGCGGCAATTATCCTTATCCCCGGATTGATTCGCGTGAGCGCGTAGATTGTGGATGGGCCGTCCATGACCGGCATCATCATGTCGATGAGGACGGCTGCGACCGCGGCCTTGTTCTGGACATAGACGGCGAGGGCGTCCGCGCCGTTTGTGGCTGTCAGCACGCGGTAGCCGAATGCCTGAAGCGTCTGGCCTGCGATGGTCAGTATGGAGGCCTCGTCGTCGACGATCAGGATGGTCTCGCCGTTCCCCCGGGGCAGGGCGGCCCTTTGGGCTGGGTCCTTCCCTGTCTCGGGCGAGATTCCAATTGCGGGCAGATAGGTTTTGAACGTGGTTCCCTTGCCCGGCTCGCTGTAGACATTGATGATCCCGTCGTGGCTCTTCACGATGGCCATCACGGTCGATAGCCCGAGCCCGGTCCCTTTGTTGAGCTCCTTGGTCGTGAAGAAAGGCTCGAATATCTTGTCGAGAATATCCGGCTGAATCCCGGTGCCCGAATCGGTGACGTTTATCTTCACGTAGTGCCCCGGCTTTGCCTGGATGTTCATCGCCGCGTAGTGCTCATCGAGCACGCAGTTCTCGACGCTGACCGTCAGGTTGCCGCCGTTTGGCATCGAGTCCCGGGCATTGACGCAAAGATTCAGGAGGATCTGGTAGACCTGCGTGGGGTCGCCAAGGATCGACCACGCGTCCTTCGGAACGAGAAACTGCAGCCGGATGTCCTTGGGAAAGGTGTCCCTCATGATGCTCTCGAGGTCCCTCAGGAGATTTTTGGGCTGAACCTCGACCCTTTCCCCCTCCAGGCCGCGGGCAAATGAGAGAACCTGCCGCACAATGTCGGCGCCGCGCTTGGCGCTCACGTCGATCGTCTCGAGGATCCTAATCGAATCCGGCTCCGTCGACAGGTCCTTCAGGATGCTGATGGACATCATGATGGGCGTGAGGATGTTGTTCAGGTCATGCGCGATTCCACCGGCCAAGGTGCCGATGCTCTCCATGCGCTGCGCCCGCAGGAATTGGGCTTCGAGGGACTTCTTCTCCGTGACGTCGCGGATCATCGCGAGCAGGTCGCCGTCGGGCAGGAGTGTCGCCATGACCTCGGCGTCGAAGGTCGAGCCGTCCTTGCGCCGAAATTTCCATTCCCGATTATGGTCTGCTCTTGCTTTGATCGCCACCAATGCGGGCGCGATGTTCGGAATCTCCGACTCCGCGACGATCATTGACGAGTGCATGCCGACAAGCTCGTCGCGCGAATATCCGATCATCCGGCAGAACCGGGCATTTGCGTCGACATAGAACGCGTCGGCATTGGCTATCACGATTCCGTCCGGAGCATATTCGAAGAGTGTTCTATAGCGCTCCTCGCTCTGCTGCCGAGCAGCCTCGTTGCGCTTGGATCCGCTGATGTCGCGCGCAACCTTGGATGCGCCTATGATCGCACCCGAGGAATTCCTGATCGCGGAAACCGTGACTGATACGGCAATCGGGCTGCCATCTTTTGCGAGCCGGACCGTCTCGAAATGCTGGACGCTCTCGCCGCTGCGTATGCGGGATAGAATTGCAGCCTCCTCCTGAAGGCGTTCCGGGGGAATCAGCCGCAGGATGGGCTGGCCGATCATTTCTCCAGCCGGGTAGCCGAAGATCTTTTCGGCCCCCAAATTCCAACTCGTGATGACACCGGACAAATCCTTGCTTATGACCGCATCCTCTGAGGACTCGACGATTGCAGCCAGGTAAGCCGCAGCGTTCTCGTCGTTGATCTGCCCAGCGGCCGACTTCTTTTTGGATACAGCTGGCACGCCTTCGGGAATCGGGTCTGATTCTCGCTTCGTCATGGCTTCAAACCAGCAGGGGAATGGGCTTTTTGTATAGGCTGGGTTTGGGGAGAGGCTGGGTGTGGCTTCAAGACCTCGCTGTATTGGCGGTCTGTAAACGAATTTCCGTTCAATTCTCCTTCAACAAAGTAGCGCCAACTTGTCACAGTGACTCGGCTGACGAGCGTGGCTCGTGCGGCGGCAACTTCGTCCTTTGTATCTACCTGGGAGCGTAGCTCCGACGTGCTGGCAATCGGCTCAGGGAGACGGCTCCTGGGGTGAAGGCCCTATAGATGCGGTAGATGCGGAATGCTATGATTCGATCATGAATCCACTACTCCTCATTGTTATCCTCCTTCTTCTGTTCGGCGGCGGCGGCTTTTATTTGGGAGGGCCTGCCATTGGCGGCGGCGCCCTTGGCTTTATTCTGCTGGTATGCCTCATCATCTACCTGATGGGCGGCTTGCGCACAAAGAGGCTCTGATCGGCGAGGAATCGATTTGTGGAGTCGAGCCTGTGAGGCCCCATCCTTAAAATCGCTGAGACGCGTCAATTCATCGGCGAACCGGCGCTAGCAGCAGCATAACGCCGCGGCGAACAATTGGGGGCCAATCGAAAGAGCCCAACCCAGCCCCTTGGATAGACCTTCTGGCCCCCGGTCAATTTGCGCTGACCCGAACTAGGGCCACTCGGAAGCCAAGCCTGCTGCCGCATATGCCCGGTTCATCCGCGAAGCGGGCAGCACAGCGGCAATCGGCGGGCTCCGAGTTCCAGCAGCCGCCGCGGATCACGCGGCGATCCCCGGCCGCGGCGCCTGCGGGTTCCGTGATGCCGACTCCCGGATAAGGGCCGTACCAGTCCCGGCACCACTCCCAAAGGTTCCCCAGCATGTCATAGAGCCCCCATGCATTGGGCCTCTTCATTCCGACATCCCGCGGCCCCGCCAGCCCGCCCTCATACTGCTTCTTTTCGAAGCTGCCGGTGTCCCATCCGGGCCCCTGATAACCCACGCTGCTGTTACCCCCGTACCAGGCGATCGGGTCGAGCGCTGGCGCGTCATACGTCCCCAGGACCCGGATCGGGCCGCCATACGTCGCTTCCCGGGTGCCGGCGCGGCAGGCCCACTCCCATTGAGCCTCCGTTGGCAGGGTATACTCGTAGCCATCCGGCAGCCGGCCCTCGCGGCGGGCAATCTCCGTCAGCCGGTGGCAAAAGCGCGTCGCATCTGTCCAAGTCACGTAATACATGGCTACGTCATCGCCGCTGCTGGCCAGCATCGCGGCCGGATCGTCGTCCTTCCTCATCTCCCAAAAATTGCGCAAGGCCTGCCGCTTCCCGTTCAGGAGATAGAGGGTGTCATCCTGAAGAGCCTTGCGCACCTGTTCCGCCAGATCCGTCCCCATGAGAGTTCGCCATTGTCTATGGGTCACCAGCGTTTGTCCTAGCCAGAATGGATTGGATATCACGACCTTCCGCCGTGGACCCTCGTTCAGGCGCCTGCCGGGTTCGTCCGGGGGGCTTCCCATCGTGAAGTCGCCAGCGGGAATCGCGCGCATCCGCAAGTCCAGGCCTGAAATCGCGAGATCATTTTCAGAGGCAAGCAATGGGGTCCCTGCGGCCGAGGAAATTAAGGATGCTGCGACTGAGCACGACAGGCAGGCGAAAAGCCGCCGGGCACGGGGAGCGCCCCGCGTCGGCTTGATTTTGAGGTGCATTGGGTTAGTTAAGCACGGTGTTCTAGCGGCGGACTAAATGGCCTTCCCATCTCTGTATTTTGGTTCTCGCGGAGACGACATTAAATCGCCGCGCCCTCTTTTTGCGATTGTGGCTTTGCTGGTGATATTTGGAGCTCGCAATTTGAGGGGGGATG
>Ga0265313_10001586_pt1 | contig 21094 bp, 19 predicted proteins | sample 4123metaG_FD_203122 | JGI IMG/M metagenome (GOLD analysis project Ga0265313, IMG submission 203122) | Rhizosphere microbial communities from Carex aquatilis grown in University of Washington, Seatle, WA, United States - 4-1-23 metaG | ecosystem: Host-associated > Plants > Roots > Rhizosphere >...
GACCCCGCAATAGGCGGCAGGGCTGCGCAACGATCCGCCGGTATCGGTGCCGACACTCGTTCGGACGAGGCGGCCCGCGACTGCCGCAGCGCAACCGGACGACGAGCCCCCTGTAATGTGGTCCAGACTCCACGGATTTCGTGCCGGTGGAAACAGCGTGTCGAACGCCGGGCCGACGGTTCCCCACTCGTAGGTCGCGAGCTTGCCGATGACAACTGCTCCGCCGTCGATCAGGCGTTGCACGATCGCGGCGTTTCCTTCTGGTATGGCGTTCTCGCGCGATTTCGAGCCTGCCGTGGTCGGTACGCCTGCGACGTCAATCAGGTCCTTGATCGCGACAGGAATCCCGTGGAGCGCTCCCCTGTCCTGTCCCGCAGCGAGCTCAGCGTCGGCACGCTCCGCGTCGGCCAAGGCACGCTCGGCCAGCAGGGCAAAGAAAGCGCGGAGCGTGGTGTTCATCGCTGTGATGCGCGCGAGATGCGCGCGGGTCAGTGCCACGGAACTCAATCGACCGTCGCGCAACTGCCGGCCGGCTTCGGAGATGCTGATGTCAGGTGCGGTGTCGGCTTCGACCTCCGCGGCTGGGCTGCGCGAGGGCTTCACAGCGGCCAATTTGTCGACACCTGCGCCCAGCCAGTCGGCCAAGCTCCCTACGCTCTCAGCTTCGTCTGGGGCCAGAACGATGCCGTGCGCCTCAAGCGCCGCTGCGAAGGCGGCATGCTCGGTCAATGCGGCCGGCTTGTTGCGCTGTGACGAGCCTTTCGCCATCAGGCGGCGAGCTTCGCGCCCGTCTCGCGATCGAAGAAGTGGCAGGCCTTGGCCGGCACCGTCGCAGAAATCATCGCGCCGATCTCGGCCGCAAAATCCTTGCTGGTCTTGATCGACACCAGCTCGCCGCCGACACGCATCGACACCATCGAGGCCTCACCCAAGAGCTCGAGCGAATAGATGGGCGCGCTGATTTCGCCGGCAGAGGTGGTGAGCGCCGCATCTTCGGCGCGGAACCCGAGGGTTACCGGTCCGTCGCGCCACTGCACGCCGTTAATGCGAATGTTTTCACTGGTGAACACACCCGATTGTACCATGCCGGGAATGAGGTTCATCGCGGGCGAGCCGATAAAGCCCGCGACGAACGTGTTGGCCGGATTGTTGTAGATCTCGCGCGGGGTGCCAATCTGCTGCACGACACCCCGGCTCATCACCACCACGCGGTCGGCCAGCGTCATTGCCTCGATCTGGTCGTGCGTGACGTAGATGGTCGTGGTCCTGAGCGTATGATGCAGGTTCTTGATCTGCGCTCGCGTCGACACGCGCAGCTTGGCGTCGAGGTTGCTGAGCGGCTCATCCATCAGGAATGCATTGGGCTCGCGAACGATGGCGCGCGCCAGGGCGACGCGTTGGCGTTGCCCACCGGACAGCGCTGCAGGACGACGCTCGAGAAAGTCGTTGAGCTCAACCATGCTGGCGGCCTTCATGACCTTGTCGTGGTGGAGTTCCTTGGGGATTTTCCGCACCCGAAGCGGGAAGCGAATATTTTCGTAGACGCTGAGGTTAGGGTAGAGCCCGTAACTCTGGAACACCATGGAGATGTCGCGGTCCTTCGGCTCCAGCCGGTTGACCATCCGGTCGCCGAGCCAGATCTCCCCCTCCGTCACGTCCTCGAGGCCTGCGATCATGCGCATCGTAGTGGTCTTGCCGCATCCCGAGGGGCCGAGCAGCACCAGGAACTCTTCATCGGCGATGTCGAGGGTAAAGTTGTCGACCCCAGTGAAGCCGCGCCACTTCTTGGAGACGTTCTTGAGGCGGATTTCTGCCATGGCGTTGTCCTGGGCTAGCCCTTCACCGCGCCGGCCGTGAGGCCGGACACGATCTGGCGCTGGAAGAACATGACGAGAATGAAGAGCGGCACCGTGGCTGAAACGACCGCCGCGACGGCATACATGACCTTGCCGGTCTGCTCGATGGAACCGAGGAAGCTCGCGATGCGCGGTACCATTGTCTGGTTGTCTTCGGACAGCAGCATGGAGGTGACCGCGAAGTCGTTATAGGCGAGGAGGAAACTGAAGAGTCCGGTGGTGACTACTCCCGGCCACATCACGGGGATCACCGCGAGCCGGAAGGCCTGGAACCGGCTGCAACCATCGACCAGTGCGCTCTCGTCGAGGTCCTTCGGAATGGACAGGAAGAACGAGTGCAACATCCAAAGCGTAAAGGGCTGATTGATCGCAACGAGGACGATGATCGCCGTAGGCAACACGCCCCAGACGTTGAGCTGGAAGAAGGGCAGCAGATAGCCGGAGACCAGCGTGATGTGCGGCATGGCGCGGAAGATCAACGCGACGATGAGGATGAGGAAGGCATAGCGGTGCCCCGACCGCGCCAGCGCATACCCCCCGAGCGTGCCGAAGGTCAGTGAAATCACCGTGACGCAGACCGTCACGATCAGCGTGTTGCCGACCGCACGCCACAGACCGTCTACGACCCAGGCGCCGTAATAGCCGGCCCAGGTAAAGGGTGATCCCGTTTGCAGGATGGTCTTGACGCCGAACAGTGCGTTGAGCCAGGTCTCGCGCGAGAAGAAGTCGCCCTCGACCTTGAACGAACCCCAGACGGTCCACAGGAACGGGAACGCGGCGATGATCAGCCAGACGATCACAAAAGTCGTCGAAGCGACCCGCAGGAGCGGTGGCTGGCGATGAGCAACAGAGTCCATCAGACCACCTTGAGGTTGAATTCGCGCCAGGTGCGAACAAGCACCGGCACCAGGAGAATGACGACGCCGACGATGGTCAGCATCGAGGTCGCGGCGGCTGACGAGAACAGCTGGCTGAACTGACCGTTGAGGTCGGAATAGATCGAATAGCTGAGCGAGGTCGCGTTGGCCTGCGCGTTGAAGCCGACGATCGGCTCGAAGACCCGGAAATTGTCCATGAGCTGCACCAGCGCGATGAAGGTCGCGAGCGGCGTCAGATAGGGCACAACAACAAAGCGGACGCGCTCCCACCGATTGGCGCCGTCGATCATGGCGCTCTCGAGCGTATCCTTGGGCACCATCTGCAGGCCGGCATAGAAGACGACGAACGAAAACGGTCCGTTGGTCCAGATGCCGTAGGCGAGAAGCACGATCCAGGTGAGGATTGGCGAGGCCTTCAGATAGAGGTTCGGATCGTGGAACAAGTCCTGCAGCGCCGCTCCTAGAATCGCATTCGCATCGATCATCCAGTAGACGATGAGGGAGCCGACGATCGGGGTGATGATCATCGGCAGGAGCGAGAAGAAGATTACCGGCCCTTTGATCCACGGCGAGACGGCATTCACGGAGAGCGCGATGACAAAGCCCAGCAGCATCGCGAGCGGCGTCACGACGAAGGTGTAGACCAGCGTAAACGACAGGGCTCGATAAAAGGGCAGTGCGTAGATGCGCGTGGCGGCGTCCGACAAGCCGGTGTTGTTCGAAATGATCGCGCCGACCTCCGCGACGGCGAGGTGGTTACGGTCGAGATAGGTGCCGAGGCCGTTGAACTTTCCGAGGGGCTCCTTCTTCTGGAGGTCCTCAGTTGCCTTGTTGTCGACATGGACATTGGTCGAGCAGCCGAACGGGCCGCAGCTTTGCACCGAGACCATCACCTTGTCGTGGGCGATAAAGAGGGACTGGACGGCAACCGAAACGACCGGGGCCGCGATAAAGACCAGCATCGCCAGCAGCGATGGGAGGATGAACATCAGGAACGTCCGGTGCGGCACGGGCTCATCCTCCTTCCTGCGTCCATCGCCAAGGAGGGAGGCAGTGGACTGCCTCCCAACTGATGCTTGCGAAGACTTTAGAGGAAGCCGCCCTCTTTGGCAGCGGCGTTGTAGTCGGCCTCGATGTCGGCGAGAGTCTTGGCTTCGTCCTTGCTGCCCTTGAGGTAGTCGCCGATCTCGTTGCTGAGAGCGGTGTGCAACAGACCCATATAGGGCAGCATCGGATAGGCCTTGGCGTCAGGCGCGGACGCGGTCGCCATCACGCCGACCTGGGCAGCGCCGGGCTGGAAGCCCTTCATCAGCCACGGTGCGGCATCGGGATGGGCAGCGGCGACCGAGGGATCGAGCGCGTGCATCATGGCCTTGAACGAGGCTTCCGCGTCGGCGTCCGAGATGTTCTTGGCGATCGAGAAGCCGTCCCACCACAGCGATGCCGCCGGGATGTCATTGCCACCGACGGTCGGCGCCGCGGCGAGGACGGTGTTGGTGGCGACGTTCTGGTCCGCATCCTTGGGACCGATGACATCATTCGCGTACGAACCCCAGCCATCCATCATGGCCACCTTGCTCGAGGTATAGGCGGCCTTCATCGCGTCGGCGTCATAGGTCAGATAATCAGGGGGCATGTAGGCGGTCAGCGCCTTCATCATCTTGAGGGTCGCGATGCCCTTGTCATTGTTGATCGCGAGCTTGGCCGAACTGCTGTCGAAGAAGTCTCCACCCTCGCCGATGTACATGTTCACGAATTCGGCGCCGAGGTCCCAGCCGGGTTTGTCCGCCGCGGCGAGCGGATACTGCATGATCCCCTGGTCCTTGATCGCCTTGGCGGCAGCAAGCACGTCCTCATAAGTCTTGGGCGGCTGCACACCGGCCTTGGCGAGGATGTCCTTGCGGTAGAACAGGTGCTGCGAATTGGCGTCAAACGCGATCGCCATGGTCTTGCCGTCGACCTTGATCAACTGGTTCGGCTGGAGCTGCTGGCCATACTTGGCGATCAGATCATCGAGCGGGCGGACAAGGTCAGCCGAGAGCAGCGGCGCGATCGAGTTGTTGGCGACGAACGCAACCGTGTACTGGGCCGGGTTCACGGTGAGCGCCGGAACCTGGAGGTTCTTGTGCTCGGTGGTCTGGTTCGCCGTGACGGTAACCTTGTCGTTGGCGCACTCCTTGGCGGCGTCGGCGAGGATACGCAGCGCATTGAAGTCATTGGACAGAATGGCGACCTTGCCTGACGTGATGCCGCAGTCGGCAGCGAGCGCCGCGCCGCCCATCAGGCAAAGGACGGCAAGCGATACGCCGGCGCCCAGAAGATGTCTCATCGATGTCTCTCCTTGTCGGCGAACCGCCCTGTCCGGTTCGCGAAATGTTGCTCCGCGCAGCGCATTCCGGCGACTTTGCCATCGCCGGGAGCCTCTCCAGAGAGCGCTCCTGCCGCCTGCACTCGGAAAACGTAGACTGGTTTTGCATACGAATGCAACTTGATTCTGCATGCGTATGCATCGATGTGAAGCGTCGCCTATTTTCGTGGCACTGAGCCCGCTCCCGCAGGCATAGCAGGCTCGGTCAACTTCCTCGCAAGTCGCGCAGTCAGTCGCCAGCATGACCCCAAGCAGCGCGTCCGGGCACGATAGACTTTTGCACGATTGGTAACTCCCTCGGGCCCTACCCCACAGGCATTCGAACCGTGAGGCGCAGGCCGCCCATCTCGCTGCGGGCGACGGCGATGGTGCCGCGATTGAGGCGCACGATTTCGTAAGCGATAGCAAGGCCGATACCCTCGCCCGACTTCGTCTCGTCGAGCCGCGTCCCTCGCACGCCGAGGCGGGCGATCGCGTCATCACTGATCCCGACCCCATCGTCCTCAATCAGAATTTCGACGCCGTCGCCATCGCGCGCGCAACGCAGACGCACGCGTTCCCGCGCCCATTGTGAGGCATTCTCGAGCAGGATGCCGGCGAGCTCCATGAGATCATGCCCATCCATATCGACCTCGAGGTTTTCATCGAGATCGACCAGCCAATTGAGGGCCTCGCCAGCCGGAGTTTTGCGCAATACCGCGACGCTGCGGAGCATCACTTCGTTGACCGAAGCCTTGACCCCCTGGGCCCGCGTTGGGGAGCGCAACCGCGCCAGCCTGAGCTGATAGTCGATGCGGGAGTTCATCTGGTCGGTCAGCAACTCGAGGAGATCGGCGTTGGAACGATCGCCGCTTTCGCGCAGCCGGGCGGAGGTGGCGCTGAGAACGGCCAGCGGAGTTTTGAGGCCGTGCGCGAGGTCGGCGGCACGCTCGCGGGCAAAACTGATGCTCGCTTCCTGCGCATCAAGGAGCTCGTTGACCTGCTGCACAACCGCCTCGAGTTCCTCTGTCCGCGGCGGGGTGAGGCGCGGACTTGCACCGTGCCGGACGGCGGCAACGCTCCGACGCAGGCGATCGAGCGGGGCCAGTCCGAAGTTGACCTGCAGCACCGCGGCCGCGAGCAGCGTCGCGCCAAGAATGGCAAGCGCGATCAGAAGGCTCGCATTGAACGAAAGGATCGGGCTTTCGTCGACGCTGCGCGCCTCGGCTACGGCGATATCGAAGTGCCGCGATACCCTGGCATCGTCGATGGTCACGTCGCGAGTGAGGACGACGACCGGCGTCCCGCCGGGGCCGGTGATCGTCGCGAGGGCCGCCTCGTTACCGTGGCGGGCAATTGAGTGCAGGGGTAGCGTTTCGTCCCAGAGTGAGCGCGAGCGCACAGAGGTGCCCGTATCCGCGTCATCGACCTGCCAGTAGAGTCCGCCAAGCGGGGTGTTGTAGCGAGGGTCGGCCAGTGGCTGATCGTTCGACAGCTCGCCCGTCGCGGGATCAATGGAGGCAACGAGGCGATCGAAGCTTGCTTCGAGGTCGTCGCGACGCGCCGCGTCGATGCTCGCTCCAAAGCTGGCGGAAATGAAGATCCCGGCAACGACGAGGGCCAGCGCGATCCATGCACCGCCGCCGAGCAAGAGGCGCAATCGCAGCGAGCTCGGCCACCTCAACTCGCGTCCCCGATAACGTAACCGAAGCCGCGTCGGGTCTTGATCACGTCTGCGCCGAGCCGACGTCGCAAGCGTCCGACTAACACCTCGATCGCGTTGGAACTACGTTCGAAGTCCTGCGCGTAAACGTGCTCAGTGAGCCTGAACTGCGAGACCACCTCACCCTGGTGCACCGCAAGGTATGCAAGCACTTTGTATTCTTGTGGGGTCAGGCCGATCGGCACGCCGTCGCGCGTCACCTGCATGAGGCGGGTGTCGAGAACGTAACCGCAAAAGCCGAGCCGCGTCGCGGCGTGACCATGGGCGCGCCGCAAAACCGCGCGCAGTCGCGCCAGCAACTCCTCCATGCGGAATGGCTTGACTAGGTAGTCGTCGGCACCGGCTTCGATGGCTTCGACCCGCTCTTCCCATTGGGCACGAGCGGTGAGAATGACGACTGGCGTCTTGACCTCGGCGGCGCGCCAACGCTTGAGGATCGTCAGGCCGTCCAGCTTGGGCAGGCCCAGATCGAGGAGGATGGCGTCGAAGGCGCCCGTCTCGCCGCGATAATGGGCAACTTCTCCGTCCGCTTCGGTTTCAACGATGAAGGCGGCCGCGGCGAGCGTCTGCGCGACGGCGTTAGCGAGAAGCGTGTCGTCTTCGGCGAGCAATACCCGCATCAGGGATTGACCGGATTGCCTGAACGGGCGTCGCAATAGACGCGGCGGGAAACGCCTTGGTCGTCGATGATGGTAAGCCGATATAGCAGCACATCCTGCGCCCGCACCAGCGTCGCGTCGATCACCTTGCCGCCCCATTGGCGGCTTGCGAGCGGAATGATCTGGCTCAGAGGAAGCGCGGCGCCCGACTGCAGCGCCATCAGAGCAGCGTTCTGGTCGTCAACGCCCGGCGCTAGCGGCGAGGAGGAGTCGATGCTCTCCCTGCCCTCGCCGGATCCACCTCCATGGCCATTGTTCGCGGCGCCATTCCCGCTGTTGCCGTTGGATTGGCCGTTGCCATTGCCGTTGCCGTTACCGTTACCGCTGCCCCCGGCAACGGCACCGGTTGGGGCAAGCAGCAACAGCGACAGCAAGAGGGCAATGGCAACCTTCATCGGCCCGAGTTTAGGGCCTCGAAGCTGACAGCACGCTGACAAAGACGGACGTCAGCGTCGTTACGGCTCTTGCTGGCGGTTTGACCGCAGCGTTGGGCAGATCGACCGCCGGTATCTGCCAGTCGACCATGCCGGCCTCCTCTTGCAGTGAATGTGGGGAGCCAACTCCAGACGGGAAGCGAGAGTTCCTCTCTGCCAAATGGCTGATACGCAGTGTCAGGCCTTTGAAAGATAAGGCCCCGTTTATCTGTCTGTAGAACCGAGGTTCACGAGCACCCTCGGGGCTCGATGAACTCGCCGCTCAATGCAATCGCGTCAAATGCAAGTGGGCCGGGACTGAAGTTGGATACCAGCGCAAGCGGTTTGCGCCGGTTCGGCCGCGAAACCGCGTGGCCTGACACCGCCTGTCAGCGTCCTGCCAGTCGACGTTCGCTAGTCTCGCCTGAGTCTCACCCAGCGCCACGGAGTTCGCATGAAGAAGGCCATCCGGATTATCGTCAACACTACCCTGTGCGTGAGCCTGCTCGGTATCGCGGCCGTGCCGCCTATGGCGCTTGCCGCGAACTCCCACTCCAACGCCGGCGGTAACGGAAACGGCAATGGCAACGCAGGCGGCAACGGGAACAGCAACGGCAATGGCGGTGACCACGGCAACGGCTCAACAGTGCACCAATACGTGCTCGCCAACGGCCTGAACCAAGGTGACGTCTCGAGCACGCTCAAATCCTGGAACTCGCTCAATGCGAATCCCAAGGCGCTGCTCAACCAAATCAACAATCCGAACTCACTGCTCGGCAAGGAAGCGGCCTACATCTGCTCGAATGCCGCCTCGCAGACCGACCTGGCCACATTCACGGGGCTAGGAGGCAACCCGTCCAGTCCGCCGACCGTCGACCAGTTCAATGCCGCGACAGCCTATCTCGCGGCGGAGGCGGTTCTTGCCAATCCGGCCAGCTCGCAGACCGATATCGACGCCGCCAATGTGCTCATCGCGTCGAGCTCTCTGACACCAACGACGGCGCAGGCCGCGGTGGATCAGTACAATGCCTGGACCGCCTATCAGGGTGCCGAAGGTACCGCGCAAACGGCCTTCCTCGCAGCAAGCGTCAGCTACAAGGGCGCGACCTACGACAGCACAATGAGCGCGCTGCGCACCACCGTCGACGGCATCATCACCCAGAAGGGACTGGACACTACGACGATATGCACCTCGACGACGGCGGCTGCGCAATAGCGGCGGGGTTCGATGGCCAACTTCGGCGCGCTGAGTCCAGACTTGGAGTCGCGAGCGCTGTTACTTGCGACGAACGCTGAGGTCCGGAGCCGCCTGTGACGCTGGAGGAACTTCAGTCGACGACGACTTTGGCCTTGCCCTCCGGCACTGTCCCTGACGTGTCGGGGCGGCCACCTTGCACGAATTCGGCGCTCGCATCGCCGACGATCGAAACGTGGGCACGCGCTGCCGCTTCCGCACGGGCGGCATCTCCACGCAGGATCGCGGTAACGATCGCATCGTGTTCATCCCACGACTTGGCGAGCCGGCCAGGAATGCGGAACTGCGCGCGGCGGAACGGCGCGAGCCGGCGGCGAGTCATACCGACCAGTTCTTGAATGTGCGGATTGTGGGCTCCCGCATAGAGGCGCGTGTGGAAGTCCACATTGTGCCGCGAGTAGTCTTCCTCGGCGCCGAGGTGCACCAATTGTGCGGCCGCCTGATGCACCGCGTCGAGCTGGTGCCGCTCCGAGATCGTCATCCGCAATGCGGACATGCGGGCGCAAATCGCTTCGAGCTCGGCCATCGCCTCGAACATTGAATTGAGGTGCGCCTCGGTCACCGTGGCGACGATGGCGCCTCGATTGGGCGGGCGATCGATCAGCCCCATCGTGCTTAGCCGTGCCAAAGCTTCACGGACCGGGGTCCGCGAGACCTCATAGCGAGTTGCGAGGCTTGTCTCGTCGAGCCGCGTGCCCGGTGACAGCCGTCCGGTAACGATTTCGTCCGCGAGCGAGCGGACAAGGCTCTCAACTGTCGTTCCGGCGCGAAGCACTGACGGCCCTCTCCTGACCCATTGCATACACCATACCCGAGCGCCGTCGAGCCTGGTTCGCCAACCATCTCGCAGTTATCCGGTGCCACCATCAAGATTTGAGTGTGCAATGCGTAGGCGCTGCTTAACTTTTGATCATTTGTGCACGCTATGCCCAAACAAGATGCAGGGTCTTGAATCGGCGTCATGACATATCTATCTGATATTGCTACATAAACTTCGTGGCACGCGCATTGCATACACTTCCTTAATGGGACCCGTTGAGGTCGCATCAGGGAGCATTGGAATGACCGGGAAACTTTTGCTGTCACGTCGGCAGCTTTTGAAGGCTTCAGCCGCGGGGGCGGCGTTGGGAGTGGGCGCGACGCTCTGGCCCAGAGGCGCTTTCGCCGATACCCCATTGACGGTTGGCTTTATCTACGTCGGCCCCAAGGATGACTACGGCTACAACCAATCGCACGCCGAGGCCGCGGCGGCCGTGAAGTCGATGCCGGGCATCACGGTCGTCGAGGAGGAAAACGTCCCCGAGACGACAGACGTGGTCAAGACCATGGAGTCGATGATCAACCTCGACGGCGCGTCACTGATCTTTCCGACCTCGTTCGGCTATTTCGATCCGTTCATGCTCGACACCGCCAAGAAATATCCGGACGTGCAGTTCCGCCACTGCGGCGGATTGTGGACCGACAAGGACCCAGCGAATACCGGCTCGTACTTCGGCTACATCGGGCTCGGCCAGTATCTCAACGGCATCGTCGCCGGGCACATGACCAAGTCGAAAAAGCTGGGCTTCGTCGCGGCCAAACCCATCCCGCAAGTCCTCGAGAACATCAACTCCTTCCTGCTCGGCGCGCGGACGGTCGATCCGACCATCACCGTGCAGACCATCTTCACCGGCGAATGGAGCCTTGCGGTCAAGGAAGCCGAAGCCACCAACGCGCTTGCGGATCAAGGTGTCGATGTCGTGACCATGCACGTCGACAGCCCCAAGGTCGTCGTGCAGACGGCCGCCGGCCGAGGCCTCTATGTCTGCGGCTATCACGCCAACCAGTCGGCTCTTGCTCCGGACAAATACCTGACCGGCGCGGAGTGGAACTGGACCAAGCCCTACACCGACTTCATCAACGCCAAGCTCGCCGGCCAGCCGCTCGGCCAGTTCGTGCGCGGTGGCATTCCCGAAGGCTTCGTCAAGATGAGCCCGCTCGGTCCGGCGGTGACGCCGGAGGCCAAGAAGCAGTTCGATGCGACGCTCGCCGACATCAACGCCGCAAAGGGCGACTACGCCGTCATCAAGGGCCCGCTCAAGGACAACACGGGCAAGGAAGTCGTGCCGGCCGGCATGGTCTATCCCGAGACAGCGATCGAGCTCGAGAGCATGGATTACCTGCTCGACGGCGTGATCGGGTCGACCTCATAACCGGGCGCGACGCGCGGGGCGGCAATCGTCGCCGCTCCGCTTTTGCAACCATCTGCGGAGAGGGTCATGGCGGACACGACGTCCAGCGCGATTGCGGTCAGTCCAGCGCTTGCCAAGCCGCGCGTTGACCTCCTGATCGAGCAGCTGGCGCGGCGATCGGAGTCGATCGCCATTCCAGTTGGTGCGATTATCGTCGGCCTCGCGATCTTCTCCGTCTTCCTGCTTTGCCTTGGCAAGTCGCCGGTCGATTTCCTGTCGCTCATGTACAAGGGCGGTTTCGGCTCAAGCTTTTCGCTCGAGAACTCGCTGACGCGAGCCTCACCGCTGCTGCTGACGGCTCTCTGTGTCGCACTGCCGGCGCGGCTCGGGCTGGTGGTGATCGGCGGGGAAGGGGCCGTGGTGCTCGGCGGTGTCGCGGCGGCGGCGGTCGGCGTACCAATGCTCGGCCTGCCCTATGTGCTGGTGATCGGCGCGATGGGGATTGCCGGTATGGCGGCCGGGGGCGTGTGGATCGGCATTGTCGGCGCCCTACGGCACTATCGCGGCGTCAACGAAACCATTGCATCCCTGCTGATGGCCTATGTCGGCATCGCGCTGATGAACCACTTCGTCGAGGGGCCGTTGCGTGACCCGGCCTCCCTCAACAAGCCCTCCACCTATCCGATCGGCAAGGACTACATGATCGGCAACATCCCCGGCATGGACGTGCACTGGGGGCTGGTCGCCGGGATTGTCGCGTGCATCGCGAGCTGGGTGCTGATCGAAAAGACCACCTGGGGATTCGCCGCACGCATTTCCGGAGGCAACGTGCGGGCGGCGCAGATCCAGGGGCTTGCCGTCGGACCGCTGATCGTCGGCTTCACGGCGCTTGCTGGCGCCTTTGCCGGTCTTGCCGGAATGATCGAGGTGGGCGCCGTGCAGGGCGACGCCAACGCTTCGCTTGCCGCAGGCTATGGCTATACCGGCATCCTGGTGGCATTCCTCGCACGGCACAATCCGCTCGCCATCATGCCCGTCGCGCTACTCCTCGGCGGTATTGATGCCGCCGGCGGGCTCGTGCAACGGCGGATGGGCCTGCCCGACGCGACGGTCCTCGTGCTCGAGGGCATGCTGTTCATCGTCATCCTGTTCTCGGAGACCCTCTACGGCCGGTTCAAGCTGTTCAATCCCGACCTCTGGCTGAGGAACCGGCAATGAGCGACGCGGGTGCTATCGGCCTCTGGGGCGTGCCGCTCGCCATTCTTGGCGGCGCTATCCGCGTTTCCACACCCTTCATCTTCGTGTCGCTGGGCGAGACCATCACCGAGCGATCCGGACGAATCAATCTGGGCCTCGAGGGCACGCTCGTCTTCGGCGCGATGATCGGCTACGCGACAGCCGTGCTGTCTGGCTCCCCCTGGCTGGGTATCCTGGCGGCTGCCGCTTCGGGCCTCGGCTTCGGCCTGTTCCATGGCTGGATCTGCAAGTTCCCGAAGGTGAACGACATCGCCATCGGTATTGCTCTGATGCAATTCGGCACTGGCATCGCCTTCTTTTTCGGCAAGCCGTTTATCCAGCCGGTCGCGCCGCATCTGCCCTCACTTCCACTTGGGTGGTGGAGTTCCGTTCCACAGGTGCAGGCGGCGCTCGACGTCAACGTTCTGTTTCTTATCGGCATTGTGCTCGCGCTGCTGCTCGCCTGGGCGTTCCGCAATACCAAGGTTGGGCTCATCATTCGCGTGGTCGGCGACAGCGCTGACGCAGCGCGTGCAATGGGGCTCAATCCCAATACGGTCCGCCTGCTCGCAACCGCCGCTGGCGGAGCGTTGGCCGGCATCGGCGGCGCATACCTCTCGCTTTACTATCCCGGCAGCTGGACCGAGCGAATTTCATCGGGACAGGGGCTGATGGCGGTCGCGCTGGTGATCTTTGCCCGCTGGAACCCGATCGGCTGCTTCCTCGCCGCGCTGCTGTTCGGCGGCGCCGGCGCGCTCGGACCGGCGCTTCAATCGGTCGGCGTAACGCAAGGCTACTATCTCTTCTATGCGGCTCCTTACGTTCTCACGCTGCTCATTATGATCGCCACCTCGTCGCCGACGCGCGCTCTCACCGGGGCGCCGGGCGAATTGTCGATCACCAAATAGGAGACCGGAGATGGACGCCAAGCTTAGCGGAGCGACCGCTTACATCGAGGCCGATCCTTACCCGTGGCCGTACAATGGCGCGCTGAGGCCAGACAACACGGCGCTCATTATCATCGACATGCAGACCGATTTCTGCGGCAAGGGAGGCTATGTCGATGCGATGGGCTATGATTTGAGCCTCGTGCAGGCGCCGATCGAGCCGATCAAGCGAACGCTCGCAGCATTCCGAGCTGGAGGGTACCATGTCATCCATACGCGAGAGGGACACCGGCCGGACCTCGCCGACCTTCCGGCCAACAAGCGCTGGCGTTCGCAACGCATCGGCGCAGGGATCGGCGACAGCGGTCCGTGCGGCCGCATTCTTGTGCGCGGCGAGCCCGGCTGGGACATCATCCCTGACCTCTATCCGCAGAGCGGCGAGCCGATCATCGACAAGCCGGGCAAGGGAAGCTTCTGCGCAACCGATCTCGAATTGATCCTCAACCAGCGCGGCATCGAAAATATCGTTTTGACCGGCATCACCACCGATGTCTGCGTCTCGACGACCATGCGCGAAGCCAACGACCGGGGCTATGAGTGCCTGCTGCTCGAGGACTGCTGCGGCGCTACCGATCTGGGCAACCATCTGGCGGCGATCAAGATGGTCAAGATGCAGGGTGGGGTGTTCGGCTCGGTGTCGACCTCCGATGCACTGGTCAGAGGTCTGCCGTGAGTCCAACCGCCATCGGAGACTTTCCCCCCGCGACGCGCGCGGTCGGCGTCGAGACCACCGGCATGACCATGCGGTTCGGCTCGTTCACAGCGCTCGATAACGTTTCAATCAAGGTCGCGCCGGGGTCGTTTCACGCGCTACTCGGCGAGAACGGCGCGGGCAAATCGACCCTCGTCAAATGCATCATGGGTTTCTACCACCCCACCTCGGGAAGCATCCAGGTCGATGGCCGCGAAGTCGAGATCGCCTCGCCGCGCGATGCAGCGGCGCTGAGCCTCGGCATGGTCTACCAGCACTTCACGCTGGTACCTTCGCTGACCGGCGCTGAGAACCTGGTGATCTCGCGACAGCGGGTGCCGGGCATCATCGACTGGGGGAGGGAACGGCGCGAGCTGGCAGAGTTCATCGCGCGAATGCCGTTCCAGGTGCCGCTCGATGTACCTACCACCCAGCTGGCGGCCGGACAGAAGCAGAAGCTCGAGATCCTCAAACAGCTCTATCTCGGCCGGCATTTCCTCGTGCTCGACGAGCCTACCTCCGTCCTGACGCCCGGCGAGGCCCACGAGGTCCTTGGGCTGGTGCGCGGCATGACCGTGGCCGGCGAGATCAGCGTGCTGATGATCAGCCACAAATTCCACGAGGTTACCGCCTTCGCCGACGAAGTGTCTGTGCTGCGCAAGGGCAAGTTTGTCGGCACGGGACGAACCGCTGACCTCAGCCCGCGCGACATGGCGCAGATGATGATCGGCGAGGCGGCGCTCGCGACGCTCGACGACCGCGCCATGGTCGCGGCGGACGCGCGCCCCATCCTGTCGGTGCGCGGCCTCAGCGCTCCCGATCGATCAGGACTCAAGCAGATCCAAGTCGCCGACCTCAAGGTCCGCGCCGGCGAGATCGTCGGCATCGCGGGGATCTCGGGCAATGGCCAGAAGGAACTGCTCGAGGTTCTCGCCGGCCAGCGGCCCAAGACCGGAGGCGACATCGTGGTCGAAGGCGAGGACTATGACGCGAGCCGAAAGAAGGCGCGGCAGCACCACGTTCGATTCATCCCAGAGGAGCCGTTGCACAACGCGTGCGCGCCGAAGATGACCGTCGCCGAAAACATGGCGTTCCGCACCTTCGACGTGCGGGTCGACGGGCACGATGCGCGCTGGGTTCGCACGCGCCGCATCAAGGACTATGCCGCGGGGCTGGTGTCCTCTTTCAAGGTCAAGACTGCTTCGCTCTCGAGCCCGATCTCGGCGCTCTCGGGCGGCAATGTGCAACGTGCAGTGCTGGCGCGCGAGCTCACAGGCGAGGTCGACCTGCTCATCGTCTCCAACCCCTGCTTCGGGCTCGACTTCTCGGCGGTTGCCGAAATCCGGGCGCGCATCATGAAAGCACGCAACGCGGGCGCTGCGGTGCTGCTGCTCAGCGAAGACCTCGACGAACTGCTCGAACTCTCCGACCGCATCCTCGTCATGTCTGGCGGCGAGCTGGTCTATGAGACGCCGATCGCCAGCGCCGACGTCGCCGTGATTGGCTCGCACATGGCGGGCCATCATTGATGGCGGAGATTGCGGCGCAGCCTTTCGGGTTCAGCTTCGAGCCGGGGCGCACAGCGCTCATCGTGATCGACATGCAGCGCGATTTCGCCGAGCCGGGCGGGTTCGGTGAATCGCTCGGCAATGACGTGAGCCGGATCGGACGGATCGTCCCGACCGTTGCGCGGCTGATCGAGGGGTTTCGCACGGCCCGGCTGACGATCATTCACACCATGGAATGCCACCGGCCCGACCTGTCGGACCTCTGGCCGGCCAAACGCGACCGCGGCAACCTGGCACTCAGGATCGGCGATCAGGGACCGATGGGCCGTATCCTGGTGGCCGGCGAGCCAGGGACCGCGATCATTCCGGAGTTGGCTCCAATCGAGGGAGAGATCGTCATCGAAAAGCCCGGCAAAGGCGCATTTTACGCCACCGCGCTGGGCGACATCCTAAGAGTGCGCGGCATCACGCATCTGGTGTTCGCCGGCGTCACCACCGAAGTCTGCGTGCAGACCACGATGCGCGAGGCCAACGACCGCGGCTATCTGTGCCTGCTGGCCGAAGATGCGACCGAAAGCTATTTCCCGCAGTTCAAGGCCGCCGCCATCGAAATGATCCGCGCGCAGGGCGCCATCGTCGGCTGGACCGCGACCACAGATCAGGTGCTGCAGGGTCTCGCCGATGCCTGAGCTGGCAGTGCGTGGCCTCATCCAGGGCGGCTGGCGCGACCTCGATTTCGAGCCGTTCCGGCACGGGGTGACGGTGCATTGGCTGCATCGAGGCGAAGGCGAGGAGCCGACGGCGGCGATCCTGAAATATCTTCCTGGTGCCCGCGTGCCTCGCCATCGACACGCCGGGCTCGAGACCATCCTCGTGCTCGACGGTATCCAGAGCGACGAACAAGGTGACTATCCCGCCGGCAGCCTCGTGCTGAACCCGACCGACACCGCGCACTCCGTCTGGACCCACACGGGATGCGTCGTCTTGATCCAGTGGGACCGGCCGGTCGTCATTCTCGAACAGGAGCATCCCCGTTGACCGACCTGCGCTTCGACATCGGCAGTCTCAGGGCCGCCTATGCCGCCGGCACCGTCACGCCCGCCGATGTGATCGACGCCATGTTCGCACGGATCGAGGCGCTCGGCGACCCCGGCATCTTCATCACGCTCGGCGAAAAGGCGACGTTGCTCAATCAAGCAAGAGCTCTTGCGGAGTATGACGCGCAGATGCCTTTGTGGGGCATACCGTTCGCCGTCAAAGACAACATCGATGTCGCGGGTCTGCCGACGACCGCAGCATGCCCAGACTACCTCTATCTCCCAGAACGCGATTCCACAGTCGTGGCGCTGCTACGGTCGGCCGGCGCGATTCCGGTCGGCAAGACCAATATGGATCAGTTCGCGACGGGATTGGTCGGGGTGCGCTCGCCCTATCCGATTCCGAGGAACGCCATCGACCCCCGCCTGGTGCCTGGCGGATCGAGCTCGGGCTCGGCAGTCGCTGTGGCCCACGGTCTCGTCAGTTTCGCCCTCGGCACCGACACGGCAGGATCCGGACGTATCCCCGCAGGGCTCAACAATATCGTCGGCCTCAAGCCCAGCCTTGGCGCGCTCTCCACCACGGGTGTCGTGCCGGCGTGTCGCACGCTCGATTGCGTGTCGATCTTTGCGCTCACCGTTGAGGACGCATATCGGGTGTTTTCTGTCGCCGCGACGCCCGACGCATCAGACCCCTATTCGCGTAGCTTCGCCGCGGGACGGTATGGTAGGCGCCCCCCGTCACTAAGGATCGGCGTACCCGCGCCCACCGATCGGCGTTTTTTCGGCGACCAATTCATGAAGGATGCCTACGACGCCGCGCTTGCCAAGATCGAAGGCCTCGGCTGCACGCTGATCGAGGTTCCATTCGCCGACCTCTTTGCTGTCGCGAGCCTCCTCTATGAAGGCGCGTGGGTCGCCGAGCGCTATGCCGCGATCAGGGATTTCTTCGACGCCCACGAGGCGTCGCTGCACCCAGTGACACGGGGGATTTACGCCGCCGCCAAGTCCCTTACCGCCGCCGATGCCTTCGGGGGGTTCTATAGTTTACAGGCGTATAAGTCCCGCCTCGCACCGATGCTCGCAGGTGTCGACCTGCTGTGCGTGCCAACCGCGCCGACGCACTACACCCTGTCGGACCTCGAGGCAGAGCCTATTCGCGAGAATTCGCGTCTCGGGACCTACACGAACTTCGTGAACCTGCTCGACATGAGCGGCATCGCGGTGCCCAGTGGCACGCGCGCCGACGGGCGGCCCGCCAGCGTCACGCTTCTGGGCGTCGCCGGTCGCGATGCGCTCGCGGCGACGTTGGCCGCCGAGCTCCATGCGGCCAGCGGTCTGACTCTCGGGGCGACGGGATGGGCGCAACCGAAACCCGTGATAGCCATCGCCGAACCGTCGGGCATTCCTGTGGTCGTCGTCGGCGCGCATCTGTCGGGCATGCCGCTCAACCGGGAGCTCACCTCTCGCGGGGCGGTGTTCGACCGCGCCATTACCACGAGCCCAAACTACCGATTGTTCGCGCTCGCGGGACAGATACCGCCGAAGCCTGGACTGGTGCGCACGAGCGGCGCCGACGGGGTGGCGATCGAAACCGAAGTCTGGCGCTTAGCTCCTGAAGCATTCGTGTCCTTTGTGGCTGCCATTCCCGCGCCGCTCAGCATCGGGACCATCAGCCTCGCCGACGGCAGCAGCGCCAAGGGCTTCGTTGTGGAGTCGGCCGGGTTGGTCGGTGCGACGGACATCTCCAGCTACGGTGGTTGGCGCAGCTACTGCTCTCGGAGCGCGCCTCATCGTTGATGCGCCAGATCGCGCGAGGCTGATGACCGCGGACTCCTAGCCCTCTCGCGAGGCACATGGTGCGGTCTTGCCCTTAGAAAGCGAGCATCAAGCCGACTGTTCCCGGCCTCGCACGAGAGGAAGTGGCGGTGGGCGAAGTCCTGCGAAAACAGGCTCCGTATTTTGAGGGCCAATTCTCGATGCGGACGCTTCCAAACTCACCCAGACCAAGCCCAATTGTCTCGATGCTTCCGAGGCTTGGCCCGTTTGAAGACGGCATCGATGAACTGAGGAGTCGGCCATGGCGGGCGCGATCGGCGGAAAATAACAGGCGTTTTTCCCGCCGTTAGGTGGGAACGGAGTGCTGTTATGTGGGAATCGATTGCCGTTTCGTGGGAATCGACGGCCGCTAGGTGGGAATCGAACGCTCTAACGCGATATCTTAATACCGCTAGCCGGGATCAACTTTAGCCGAGGTGGGAAGCCGGTGCGGTTAGCCGGGATCGCGCTGCCTCAAAGTGGGAACGACGCCCGGCCGTTCCGAATAGCGATAGGCCACGAAGGTCCGGCGGCAGGATCACTGAAGGCATAACCCCAATGGGACCGCAAACTTTGAACTCCCGGACCCGCGGCTCAGCTCGTCCTGTTTCGAATCAAGCGAGCGTCTCTCACGCCCTTTCTGCACTTGAGAACGTCATTTCAATCAGCGTCATTCACAACATTCACGGACAGCTTCACTCAACGGCGGCTCATTAGAAGCGCTATTAGAAGCGTTTAGAGTGTCCGCTAAAGGCACAGCAGAATCCGTCTGCCGCCCGGGTAGCTCGCCGACGAAACTCCATTCCTGAGCCCCCTGCAGCCACTTGTTGCTTCCCGAAAAAGAGTGCGCATTGTTCTTCTCCACCTCAATCAGCCGACGTGGAGAGTTCCCATGCACACCCCGAACACCCCGCACCTCGAGATGGTGTCGATCGCGACGCTGAAGCCTTACGCGCGCAACGCTCGGACCCATTCCAGAAAGCAAGTCACTCAGATCGCCGACAGCATCACCCGGTTCGGCTGGACCAATCCGGTGCTCGTCAGCGACGACGGCGAGATCATCGCCGGCCACGGACGAGTGCTTGCGGCCAAGCAACTCGGACTCGATACGGTCCCCACCTTAAGACTGTCGCATCTGAGTGCGGAAGAGCGCCGCGCCTATGTGCTGGCCGACAACAAGCTGGCGGAGAATGCCGGTTGGGACACTGAGATCCTGGCGATCGAGTTCCAGGAGCTCAGCGACCTGGGTTTTGACCTCGAGCTGACCGGCTTTTCCATCGCCGAGATCGACTTCACCATCGAGCAGGCTGGAGGCGGCGCCGTCGCGGCTGATCCGGTGGCGGATGTTATCCCGGCGCTTGCAGATGCGGCTGTCAGTAAGTTGGGCGATCTCTGGATCCTAGGCGACCACCGGCTTCTTTGCGGTGACTCGCGGTCCCGCGAGGCCGTCCAAAACCTGATGGGGGGCGAAGCCGCCGATCTGATCTTCACGGACCCGCCCTACAACGTGCCGATCGATGGCCACACGGGAGGCCTAGGTTCAATCCGGCATCGCGAGTTCGCCATGGCCGCCGGCGAGATGAGTTCCGACCAGTTTACCGCGTTCCTCACCGTTACCCTTGGCAACGCGGCTGTACTCGCGAAGGACGGGGCCATCGCCTTCGTCTGCATGGACTGGCGGCACATGCGCGAACTTCAGGATGCCGGCGCAGAAGTGTTCACCGAACTCAAGAACCTCTGCATCTGGAACAAGACCAACGGTGGGATGGGGAGCTTCTACCGCTCCAAGCACGAGCTGATCTTCGTCTTCAAGATCGGCACCCTCCCCCACACCAATGGTTTTGGCCTTGGCGAGACCGGTCGGTACCGGACCAACGTCTGGGACTACGCCGGCATCAGCAGCCTCGGCGCCAATCGGGCTGACACGCTGGCCATGCACCCGACGGTCAAGCCGGTTGCCCTCGTCGCCGATGCCATCAAGGACTGCTCACGTCGCAACGAGATCGTGCTCGACGTCTTCGGCGGCTCCGGCAGCACGCTGATCGCCGCGCAAACCTGTGGCCGTCGCGCCTACCTCCTCGAATACGACCCGCTCTATTGCGACATCATCATCCGCCGCTGGCAGACGTTTACGGGCAAGCAGGCACGGCTCCATGGAGGGAGTCAGTCGTTCGAGGATGTTGCCACCGAACGTCTCGCCGAGCCGCTCGTCCGACCCACAGCCAAGAGGGGGACCGCGCGATGAGCAAGTCTGACGACAAGGATCCACCTAAGGATGGTCCCTTCCGCAAAGGGCAGTCGGGCAATCCGAACGGGCGGCCGAAGAAGCCCAGGTCCCCAATCGCCGATACGCTAACGCTCAAAATGGCTGAGCAGAAGGTGACAGTCCGAGACGCCGACGGTAGCCACGAGCTCACCGGCATCGAGGTTGCCTACAAGGCTCGGTTCAAGTCGGCGGTCGGCGGAAGCGCAATGGCCCAGCGCGACTACATCCGCGCCTTCGAGGAGGCGGACGCCGCACGGCGGGCCAAGATCGACGAGGAGATCGAGTGGGC
>Ga0265313_10001587_pt1 | contig 21094 bp, 18 predicted proteins | sample 4123metaG_FD_203122 | JGI IMG/M metagenome (GOLD analysis project Ga0265313, IMG submission 203122) | Rhizosphere microbial communities from Carex aquatilis grown in University of Washington, Seatle, WA, United States - 4-1-23 metaG | ecosystem: Host-associated > Plants > Roots > Rhizosphere >...
CATACCGAGGCCGCATCCTATGCCGAAGTCATCCGCAACGCCTTGCGCGTGTTCGAGGCGCTGGTGGACGAGCATGAGAAGGGCTCGGATTTCTTCCTCAAGCGCGCCAATGGCGAGATCGTCAATTACAAGATCTTCGTCTAATTTATTGGTCGCGGTTCCGGACGGAAAACCGCTTCACACTTTTCCTGGAACCGCTCCATGCGCCGCATCGAACGCCCTTCGCCCAACCATGACGGCCGGGGCGGCTGCCCCATCGACATGCTGGTGCTGCATTACACCGGCATGGCCGGCGCCGCGGCGGCGCTGGACCGGCTGTGCGATCCGGCGGCCAAGGTTTCGGCGCATTACGTCATTGACGAGGACGGCACGGTCCATGCGCTGGTGCCTGAAGACCGCCGCGCCTGGCATGCCGGGGTCTCGCACTGGGCCGGCGCCAGCAACATCAATTCCCGCTCCATCGGCATCGAGCTGGTCAATCCCGGCCATGAATTCGGCTATCGCGCCTTTGCCGAGGACCAGATCGCGGCGCTGATCCCGCTCTGCCATTCCATCCTGGTGCGCCACCCCATTGCGTCCGCCCGGGTGCTGGGGCACAGCGACGTCGCCCCGGCGCGCAAGGAGGATCCCGGCGAACTTTTTCCCTGGGCGCGGCTGGCGAAAGCGGGCATCGGCCTGTGGCCGCAGAAGCGGGAGAGCGATCTGGGCCCCGAGGCCCTGGCGCGCTTCGGCTATGACCCCGCCGCGCCGCAGGACAAGGTGATCACCGCCTTCCAGCGCCATTTCCGGCCGCGGAAGCTTGATGGCGTGTGGGACGGCGAATGCTCAGGACTGCTGGCCGGTTTGCTGGACGTCCTGTAATATTCCGGCGCTTGGATGGGGGATGGCATGAAGCCGTCAAGGCTGTCTGTGTGCTTGGCCTCTCTCGCGGCGCTGCTGGCCCTTCCGGCGGCGGCGCAGGACGACGCGGCGCCATCGGACAATGTGGTGATGCTGCCCTGCGACGGCAAATGTCCCACCGTCACACGCAATGTACGCAGCCTGAAAGGCAGCTCTCCTTCCTGGCCGTCAAGTATGATGCGGGGCGGGATATCCGAAGCGATAGTGGAGTTGCACTACACCATTGGCGCCGACGGCAAGGTTGGCGATGATGTCACCGTGCTGCAGTTGGTTGGCCCGCCCGAATTCGCCGATGCCGCCAAACGCGCTGTGCGGAACTATGTCTATCAGCCTGCACTGGTGGATGGCGCCCCAGTGGCGATTGCTCATACGCTGCGGGTAATTTTCCAGTATCCCGGCATCGAGCAGGGCGCGCGTTCTACCATAGTAGCGGCCTACGACAAGGCGGTGAGTCTGCTCAAGGAAGGCAAGCTCGATGAAGGCGAAGCCGTGCTGAATCAGGCGCTGCAGCAGCCGCACCTGGTTTTCTATGAACGGGGCATGATCGCCAATCTGCTTGCAGTGATTGCGCTGCAACGAAAGGATTTCATACGGGCGCGCGGCCTCACGGATTTGGCACTGATCTTTCCCCCCGACGATCTGCCATTGGCGGTGCGCCGCAGCCTGATGCGCGCCAATATTGTCGCCGCGCTGAATCTCGGCGACATCGCGGGTGCGGGAAAGATGATCGGCCGCCTGAATCGCCTACCCAGCGCCGATCCTGCCGACCCACTGATCAGTGAATTTGCGGATCTACGCCGGAAGATAGACGCACTGGATTCGTTCAGCGCGCCCGCCGCCATTCCGGCAGAAGGCGAGGATTACCAGTTCTATCTCTATCGGCGCAATTTCGCCTTCACCAACGTCAAGGGCGAATTGAAGAGTGTTACGGTTAGTTGCGATCAGCAGGAGACGACCTCGCCGATTTCTCTCAAGGCGGAATGGAGTGTCCCCAAGAGCTGGAGTGATTGTTCTCTATTCATCCGTGGCACTGCCGGTACCAGCTTCAATATTGTTCAATTTGCAGCGGAAAAACCGGCAACAAACCCTTGAAATGCCGTCGCTGGTGCTGCCGCTGCCGCTGCTGTATAAACCCGCCCGTCAGATGGCCGGGTGACCGCGGGCAAGCAATTGTTCGAGGAAAGTCCGGGCTCCACGGAAAGACGGTGCCGGTTAACGGCCGGCGGGGGCGACCCCAGGGATAGCGCCACAGAAATGACACCGCCTACCGGCCGCTCTTTTTAACGAAGAGGGGCCGCGGCAAGGTTGAAATGGTGCGGTAAGAGCGCACCGCATTCCTGGCAACAGGAATGGCTAGGCAAGCCCCACCGGGAGCAAGACCAAATAGGGACGGCAGGTTGCGTTTTCCGCGTAGCCGTCCGGGTCGGTCGCGTGAGGTGCGGGGCAACCCGCATCCCAGAGGAATGGTCACCCCTTCCGCAAGGAAGGACAGAACCCGGCTTACAGGCCATCTGATGCCAAATAAAAAACGGCCGGCGTGATCGCCGGCCGTTTTTCTTTTCCTGCTTTGCCCTTACTCCGGCAGCGCGAAGGCGTAGACCAGATTGCCCGCGGTGATGGCGACGAACTGCTTGCCGTTCACCGCATAGCTCATCGGCGAGGCGCTGATGTTGCCCGGCATCTTGAAGTTCCACAGCGCCTTGCCGGTCTTCTGGTCCAGGGCCATGAAATTGCCTTCCGCCGTGGCGACGAAGACCACCCCGCCGCGCGTTCCCAGCACGCCGGCCGAGAGGTTGTTGCGCACCACGACATGGCGCCACAGCACCTTGCCGGTCTTGCCTTCCAGCGCCATGGTGCCCTGCGTCGGCGGCGTCGGCGCCGGCGGCGGGGTGCCTGTCCCGCGCCCCAGATACTGGCTGCCGCGCTGGTAGACGGCCGCGGCCGAGGCGACGAAGCCCTGGCTGTCGGTGAAGTTGAGATAGACGACGCCGCTTTGGCCGTCATAGGACGGCGCCTGGAAGTTGGTCGCGGCCACGGCGGGATAGACCGCCACGCCCTGGGCCGTCACCCCCGAATCCGGCTCGACGATCACCCGGCCATTGGCGTCGAAGCCATGCGTCCAGGTCACTTTCACAAAGGGCTTGCCGAAGACCAGCTTGCCGGTGACGCGGTCCAGCACATAGTACATGCCGTTGCGGTCGGCATGCAGCAACGCCTTGGTCTTCTTGCCCTTGATGGTGAGGTCGGCGAGGATGTTGTCCTCGGTGGCGTCCCAGTCATGCCCGTCATTCGGCGTCATCTGATAGTACCATTTGAGCTTGCCGGTATCCGGATCGATCGCCAGGACGCAGTCGGTGTAGAGATTGTCGCCCTTGCGGATGTCGGGATTGTAGTCGGGGCCGGGATTGCCCACCGACCAGTAGAGCGTGTTCAGCTCCGGATCGTACTGGCCGGTCAGCCAGGTGGCGCCGCCGCCATACTGCCAGGTGTCGCGCGGCCAGGTGTTGCCGCCCGGCTCGTCAGGCTTGGGAATGGTATAGACGCGCCACAGGCGGTTGCCGGTGGCGGGATCGTAGGCGTCCAGCCAGCCGCGCACGCCCATCTCGCCGCCCGACATGCCCATGATGATCTTGCCCTTCACCGCCAGCGGCGCGCCGGTCAGGGTGTAGCCGTCCAGCGTCTCGGCCAGGTGCTTTTCCCACAATTCGCGGCCGGTATGGGCGTCCAGCGCGATCAGATTGTTGTCCAGGGTGCCGAAGAAGACGCGCCCGTCCAGCACCGCCACGCCCTTGTTGAAGGGATTGATCTCGCCCGGGTTGCGCACATCCTGGGCGCGGTGGAAGCGCCAGATCTGGATGCCGGTGCGCGCGTCCAGGGCATAGACGTCGCCGGGCGGGCCGGAGACATACATCACCCCATCCACCACGATGGGGGTGGATTCCAGCGCCGAATTGCCGGGCAGCGAGGTGGTCCAGCGCGCCTGCACCGTCTTCACGTTCCTGGCGGTGATCTGCTTCAGCTCGCTGAAATGATGGCCGTCATAACCGCCCCAATAGCTGGTCCAGTTCTGCGGCTTCTTCTGTCCCGCCACCAGGTCGGCGTCCCGCAGCACCGGCGCCGGATTGGCCCGGGCGGCATCGGTCAGGTTGCGCGCCTTCTGCGCCGCCAGGAAGGCGACCAGATTGTCGACATCCGCCGTCGAGAGCCGGCTGGAAATCTCGGGACTGGCCAGCGCCACCGGGGCGGAGACGGAGCGGACATTCTTCTTGTCCAGCAGCAGCAGGGTGCCGTCTCGCTGCTTGAGGTGCAGGGTGAAGGTGTCCTCGGCGCGGATCACGCCGCTGACCTTCTTGCCGCTGGTCAGGGTGACGTCGGCGACACGCGCCGCAGGTCCCGCGCCGCGCCCGCCGCGGCCGCCCGCCGCCGGGTGGTGCAACACGCCGTCGCGAATGGCGTTGGCCGGGCGCGCGCCTTCCGCCGAAAGATCGGCGGCAAGGTCCAGGCCCCGGCCATTGACCTCATGGCAGGAGGTGCAGTTGCCGCCGCCGAAGAACAGGCTTTCGCCGGCCGCCGCGTTGCCGGTGATGGCGACCTGCGCCGGCGGCGCCGGGCGCAGGGACAGCGACTTGATATAGCTGACCAGGCGCCAGGTATTGTCGGTGGAGAGGCCGGAGAAGTTGGGCATCTGGGTGCCGGCGATGCCGCCGCGGATCACCTGGAAAATCTCGAAATCGCCATCGCCATGGGCGAGATGGCCGGTGTTGAGCGCCGGGCCGCGGCCGCCGGTGCCGGCCGGCTCATGGCAGGCGACGCAGGTGGAATTGTAGACCGCCATGCCCGCCGCCGCCGCCGCCGGATCGTTGGCGAAAGGATTGGTCGAGGTGTCGGCCTGCTGGGCCCAGGCGGCGTAAAGGCCGCCCGACAGGGCCAGCGCCCCGGCGGTGACGGCCAAATTCCCGATGAATGTGCGGACGATGGCGAAGTGGCGCATGGCGTGACCCCCGAAAGGTGCAATCTTCTGTTTGGTGCAATCTGGCGCGGCGGCAGGCCGGCCGTCCAGCCTAAAGACCGGCCTTGCGGGCTGGGACTTCCCCGATTGCCGACCAATCCTTGTCCTGCCAGCCCCAGGCCAGGGCCTGGTCGTAATTGGCCTTGGCCAGATCGGCGGTCGGCATGGTCACGCCCAGCGCGGCGGCGGCCTCGCGCGCCAGATTGATGTCTTTTAACCCCAGGGTGAGGGCAAAGCCGGCCGGTTCATACTGATGGTTCAGCACCATCAGGCCGTAATTCTTGAACACCGCGCCGGTGAACAGCCGCCCGCTCAGGACCTCATGGAAGGCGGCAGGGTCCACTCCCCCCTTGCGCAGCAGGGCGAAGGCCTCGCCGATGGACTGCATCTCGCTGGCGATCATGAAATTGCCGGCGATCTTGAACAGATTGGCTTTCTCCGCCGCTTCGCCGACCGGCACGGTGCGGGCGCTGATCGCGTCGAATACCGGCTGCATCGCGGCAATCGCCGCCGCATCGCCGCCCGCCACGATCACCAGTTGCGCCGCCGCCGCCATGTCGGGCCGCCCGAACACCGGCGCGGAGATATAGGACAGGCCGGCGGATTTGTGCGCCGCCTGCAGCTCCCTGGCGAAGGCGGCCGAGATGGTCGCCATGTTCACATGGATAAGGCCCTTCTTCGCTTTTTCCAGCAACGGCCCGGACAGGCCGATCGCGCGCATCACCGCGTCATTGGACAGCATGGAGAAGACGGCGTCGCCTTGCAGCGCCTCTTGCGGCGTTTTCGCCGCCGCCGCGCCCTTGGCCACAAGCTCTTGCACCGGCGCCGGCGAGCGGTTCCACACCGTCACTTGGTGCCCCGCCTTCAGCAGGTTTTCCGCCACATGCCCGCCCATGCGGCCCAGGCCGATGAATCCGATCTGCATTACCAGTAGCCTTTCATGATCTCGTCCGCCCATTGCGGTTGCCGGATTTCGCCACGCGGCAGAAAACCTTTGATGACAGGCTTTATATCCAGCACCGGGGTGCCATCGATGGCGTCCAGACCCTGCACCGTCAGCGCCGTGCCTTCCACCGCCAGCAGGCGGCAGATAGTGACGCCGAGCCGGTTGGGGCGGTCCTTGCCGCGCTGGCCGAAGATGCCCACCAGCGGCCAGTCACTGCGCCCGCGCGGATGGCGCGCGCCGGTCTCTTCCCGCGTGGCGCGGTCGAAATGGAACAGCACTTCGATGTGCGAGAAATCGGCCAGCCCGCTCAGCGCTTCCGGCCCGAAAAGGCCGTCGAGTTCGATGCGGGCGGTTTCATCATTCCACGAATCATCCATCGGCTGGGCGCGCCCGCCCCGGACGAAGCCGACGGGAAGCAGGGAAATAGGCTGGGTCATGGCCGCCCGGGTTTACCCTTCGTTTACGAAAGTGACCACATTCTTGCCATGTTTCGTCTTTGTTCCGGCGATTCAAGCCCTGGGGGGTATGGGGGCCCCAAAACCTAGCCAAGCCCCTCAAAAATATGGGCTTTTCGTTTGACCGAAAATCCTTTCCCATGATATCCCATGCTGTCCCATAAGGCCGATTGGCCTGTCTGAGCCGCCGCCGGAAATCCGGCGGCCTTGGGCAGGGACGAGGGGGTAGCCAGCGGCCATGACCGTTCCGGTCCAGCCATTCATCACGACCTTCCCGGGCACGCTCGATGCCAAGGGCCGGGTCTGCATACCCGCCGCCTGGCGCGCCATCCTGACGGCGCAGGGCACGCCGGGCGTCTATGTCCTGCCCAGCTTCATCGATCCGGCGCTGGATTGCTTCGGCCAGACGCTGCTGGACGAAACCGCCACGCGCCTCGCCGCGCAGGATCCGTTCCTGTCGCCCGCTTTCGACGATGAAGCGACGACGCTGATTTCCCGTACCCACATTCTGGCGCCCGACGAGAATGGCCGCGTCGTGCTGCCCGACGCGCTGATCGCGCATGCGGCGCTGAAGGATCGCGTGCTGTTCGCCGGCAAGGTGAAGAAGTTCCAGATCTGGGACGCCGGGCGCTATGCCACGCTGGAAGCCGAGGCGGTGGCGCGCATGCGCGCCCGCTACGCCGGGGAGCGCGGTCCATGAGCGGCCACATTCCGGTGATGCTGGACGAAGTGCTGGAATCGCTGGCGCCCCGCGACGGCGCGCATTATGTCGATGGCACCTTCGGCGGCGGCGGCTATGCCAAGGCGATTCTCGAAGCCGCCGACTGCCGCGTGCTGGGCATCGACCGCGATCCGGCGGCCATCGCCCGCGGCCAGGAACTGGTGCAGCGCTTCGGCGGCCGTCTCACCCTGGTGGAAGGCGAATTCAGCCGCATGCAGGATTTCGTTTCCGCCACCGACGGCGTGGTGCTCGATCTTGGCGTCTCCTCCTTCCAGTTCGACCAGCCGGAGCGCGGCTTCTCCTTCCGCGAAGACGGTCCCCTCGACATGCGCATGTCGCTGTCGGGCATGAGCGCCGCCGATTTCGTCAACAGCGCCGATCATTCGACGCTGGCCTCGGTCATCGCCCGCTTCGGCGAGGAGAAGAACGCCCGCCGCATCGCCACCGCCATCATCGCCGCGCGGCCCGTTTCGGGCACGGCGCAGCTCGCCGCCATCGTCAGCCAGGCGCAGGGCCCTGCCGCGCTGCGCCACGCCATCCATCCCGCCACGCGCACCTTCCAGGCGCTGCGCATCCATGTGAATGACGAGCTGGGCGAACTGACGCGCGGCCTGGACGCGGCGCTGGAAGTCCTCAAGCCCGAAGGCCGGCTGGTGGTGGTGTCGTTCCACAGCCTGGAAGACCGCATCGTCAAGCAGTTCCTCAGCCGCCGCTCCACCGCCGCGCCGCGCGCCTCGCGCCACGCCCCCGTCCTCGCCGCGGACGCGCCGCTGTTCCGTCTGATCACCACCAAGGCCCGCCAGCCCGGCGACGCCGAGATCGCCCACAATCCCCGCGCCCGCTCCGCCAGGCTGCGCGCTGCTGCGAAACTGGCGGCATAGGAGTTTTCATGATCCGAGCTCTCAACTTCATCTGCGTCGCCCTGATGGGCCTGGCCATTCTCGGCCTCTACCACGTCTCGGAAAAGACCCGCGTGGCGCACATGGAGTTGAACAGGACGGTGCATCAGATCGCCGCCGAGAAGGGCGCCATCGCCGTGCTGGAAACCGAATGGCAGCATGTCGCCAATGCCGAGCGGGTGCAGCAGCTGGCGGCGGCGCATGGCATCAATGACGCCGCCTCCGCCCAGCTTTCCTCGTTCGAGCAGATGCCGCACCGCGCCGAGGGTGAGGGCGGGGGCCCGAACCCGCTGAACGGAAGCCCGATGCAAAGCGTCAATGCCGTCGTCCCCGCGCAAACCCAGGCCGGAATCCAGCAGTAGATGAGCGAAGTCCCCACTGTCTTTCAGCGGCGTATCGTCATTGGCGCAGGTGTCTGCGTCGCCGCCTTCATGCTGGTGGGAATCCGCCTGGTGGACGTGACCCTGATGCGGGGCGGCGGCGGCGATGCCGTCTCCGGCCCGGAAGCGATCGCCCGCGCCGACTTGACCGACCGCAATGGCGAGCTGCTGGCGCGCGACCTGCCGGTGAAGGATCTGTACGCCCGGCCGCATGAATTCTGGGACAAGAGCCAGGCGGCGCACGATCTCGCCGCCGCCACCGGCGCCGACGAACATCGCCTGCTCGACGGCTTCAACAATTCCAAGCATCCCTATGTGCTGATCGCCCGCCGCATCACGCCGGACGCCGAGGCCCGCGTCATGCATCTGGGCCTGCCGGGGCTGGAGTTCGAGCCCGCCTCCAAGCGCTATTATCCCGACGGCCGCATCGCCGCCCAGCTGCTGGGCGTCACCGATCCCGACAATAACGGCGTCTCCGGCCTGGAGATGGGCCTGCAGGACAAGCTGCGCGCGGCGGCGGCCTCCGGCGACGGGGCGGTCGCCACCTCCATCGACGCGCGGGTGCAATATATCCTGGCGCATGAAGTGGACGAGGCGCGCAAGACCTTCGGCGCCCATGCCGCCGGCGGCATCGTGATGGATGTGAAGACCGGCGAGATTCTCGCCATGACGTCGCAGCCCGACTTCGATCCCAACCAGCGCAAGCTGGACGAAGGCGACTCCACCCGCAACATCATGGCCCAGGACGTTTACGAGCTGGGCTCGATCTTCAAGATTTTCTCCTTCACCCTGGCGCTGGAGGATCACACCCTCAAGAGCCTGGATGAGGTCTTCCCCATCGGCCAGGGCTACAAGATCGGCAAATACACCATCCATGAGGCCGAACGCATGCCGGGCTCGCTGGCGGCGCGCGATATCCTGGCCCAGTCCTCCAACATCGGCACCAGCCAGATCGCGCTGCGTTCCGGCGGCGCCCGCCAGCGCGAATTCCTCGCCAATCTCGGCCTGCTCAGCCCGCTCAAGACCATCCTGCCGGAGACGGCGCGGCCGCTTTTTCCCGGCGCCAACTGGGGCATGATCGAAACCGCCACCGTCAGCTTCGGCCATGGCATTTCGGTGTCGCCGCTCAGCTTCGTCGCCGCCGCCGCCAGCGTGGTCAATGGCGGCCGCCAGATCGCCCCCACTTTCATCCGCCAGCCGCCGGGCGCCGACAATCGCGGGCGCCAGGTGATCAAGCCGGAAACCAGCGAGCAGATGCGCGACCTGCTGCGCTATGTCGTCACCAACGGCACCGGGCGCAAGGCCGACATTCCCGGCTATGATGTGGGCGGCAAGACCGGCTCGGCCCAGGTGCCGGGCAACGGCCGCTATCTCGCCCATGCCCTGCGCACCTCCTTCTTCGCCGCCTTCCCGGTGCATGATCCGCGCTATGTCGTTTTCGTGCTGATGGACCAGCCGCACGGCACCAAGGAAACCGGCGGCTTCGCCCTGGCGGCCTATACGGCGGTGCCGGCGGCGGCGCATGTCGTCGCCCGCATCGCCCCGCTGCTGGGGGTTGCGAACGTGCCGCCGCCCGCCAAGACCGCCGCCCCCAAAATTGACGATGGTCGCTCGCTATGACGCCACAATCGTCCGGCACCCTGGCGGCGATGGTCCAGAAATTCTCCGGCCTGACCAGCGACAGCCGCAAGGTCGCGCCCGGCTTCCTGTTCGCCGCCCTGGCCGGCACGAAAACCGACGGCGCCCGCTTTGTGAAGGACGCGGTGGCGCGCGGCGCCATCGCCGTGCTGGGACCGAAGGACATCGAGGCCGAGGTGAACGCTAGCGGCGCGGTCTTCCTTCCCGCCGACAATCCCAGGGCCGAACTGGCGCGCTTCGCCGCCGCCTTCTATCCCGCCCAGCCCGAAGTGATCGCCGCCGTCACCGGCACCAAGGGCAAAAGTTCCATCGTCGCCTTCCTGCGCGAAATCTGGACCGCCAATGGCCTGAAGGCCGCCAGCCTGGGGACGGTGGGCGTGGTTGGGCCGTCAGGCGCCATCCCGCTCGCCCACACCACGCCCGATCCGGTGGAGATTCATCAATTGCTGGCGCGGCTGGCGGGCGAGGGCGTCAATCATCTCGCCATCGAGGCTTCCAGCCATGGCCTGGACCAGCACCGGCTGGACGGCGTGCGCATCCGGGCCTGCGGCTTCACCAACATCACCCGCGACCATATGGATTATCACCCGGACTTCGATCACTACCTCGCCGCCAAGCTGCGGCTGTTCACCGAGGTGGTGCAGGATGGCGGCATCGCCGTGATCAACAGCGATGCCGGGCACAGCGACAGGTTCGTCGCCGCCGCGAAAGCGCGGGGGCTCACGCTGCTGACGGTGGGCGAGAGCGGCGAGAGCATCAGGCTGCTGTCGCGCGAAGGCCTGGGCGACTATCAGAAGCTGCGGATCGCCCATGCCGGCGAAACCTATGATGTTGTGCTGCCGCTGGCCGGCGCCTTCCAGGCGTCCAACGCGCTGGTGGCCGCGGGCCTTGCCATCGGCCTGGGCGAGGATGCGGGCAAGACTTTCGCCGCGCTGGCGAAGCTCAAAGGCGCGCCGGGACGGATGGAGCGCGTCGCTTTCGCCGCCAATGGCGCCTCGATCTATGTCGATTACGCCCATACTCCGGACTCGCTGGAAAAGGTGCTTGAGGCATTGCGCGCCCATACCCCGAACCGGCTGCATGTCGTGTTTGGCTGCGGCGGCGACCGCGACAAGGGCAAGCGTCCGCTGATGGGCGCCATCGCCGCCAGGCTGGCTGACGATGTCATCGTCACCGACGACAATCCCCGCAGCGAGGACGCCGCCGCCATCCGCCGGGAAATCCTGGCCGCCGCGCCCGGCGCGCACGAAATTGCCGACCGCCGCGTCGCCATCCAGTCGGCGGTGGCCTCGCTGGATGCCGGCGACGTGCTGGTGCTGGCGGGCAAGGGCCATGAGACCGGGCAATACGTCCAGGGCCAGGTGCTGCCCTTCTCCGACAAGGCCGAGGCGGTCAATGCCGCCCTGATGATCGGCGGGTGCGCGGCATGAGCCTGTGGTCGCACGCCGAGGCCGAAGCCGCCACCCTGGGCGCCGCCAGCGCGCCCTTTGCTGTCGGCGGCCTTTCCATCGATACCAGAAGCCTGAAGCCCGGCGACCTCTTCGTGGCGCTGAAGGGCGAGAACCGCGACGGCCATGATTTCGTGCCCGCGGCCTTCAAGGCGGGTGCCGGCGCCGCGCTGGTGTCCCGTGCCGTTGAAGGCGGCCCATTGCTCAGCGTCGCCCATACCCAGCGCGGGCTGGAAGACCTGGCCCGCGCCGCCCGCGCCCGCGCCCGCGCCAGGGTGATCGCCGTCACCGGCAGCGCCGGCAAGACCACCACCAAGGAGATCCTGCGCCTCTGCTTCGACGCGCTGGGCATGACTCATGTCTCGGCCGCGTCCCACAACAATCACTGGGGCGTGCCGCTGTCGCTGGCGGCGCTGCCGCCGAATGCCGATTACGGCGTCTTCGAAGTCGGCATGAATCATTTCGGCGAAATCCGCGCCCTGGTGGGGATGGTGCGGCCGCATATCGCCCTGGTCACCACCATCGCCCCGGCGCATCTGGAATTCTTCGGCAGCGAGGAAGCCATCGCCGACGCCAAGTCGGAAATCTTCGAAGGGCTGGAGCCGGGCGGCGCGGCGCTGATCCCCGCCGGCAACGTCCATGCGGCGCGGTTGATCGCGCGCGCCCGCCAGGCGCGGGTCTCGACCCTGGCGCGCTTCGGCCTGGAGGCCGGCAACGAGGCGCAACTGGTGGCGCATGAGCCGGACGGCGAAGGCATGCGCCTCAAGGCCAATATTTTCGGCACCCGCGTCGACGCCAAGGTCGGCGCCCCGGGCGGCCATATCGCCGCCAACGCCGTGGCGGCGCTGGGCGCGGTGGCGCTGGCAGGCGGCGATGTGCTCAACGCGGCGGCGGCGCTGAAAGGCTTTGCCGCCCTCAAGGGCCGGGGCGAGCGTTTCACCGCCAAGGGCGTGCATGTCATCGACGAAAGCTACAACGCCAATCCCGCCTCGATGGCGGCGGCGCTGGCGCTATTGAAGGCGGCGCCCGGCCGGCGCATTGCCGTGCTGGGCGACATGCTGGAGATGGGCGAGGGCGGGCCGGCGCATCATGCCGGCCTGGCCGCCCCCATCGCCGAGGCCGATGTCGATCTGGTCTTCGCCGCGGGCTCCCAGATGAAGGCGCTGTGGGAGGCGCTGCCGTCTTCGCGCCGCGGCGCCTGGGCGGCGAACTCCGCCGAACTGAAGCCCCGCGTGCTGGCGGTGCTGGCTTCCGGCGACACGGTGCTGGTCAAGGGCTCCAACGGTTCGCGCATGTCTCTCATCATTGAAGCATTGAAGGTCTAGCCGATGCTGTCCTACCTGGCGCTCCTCACCCATATCGACCAGTTCGCCTTCTTCCGCCTGTTCGGCTATCTCACCTTCCGGTCCGGCGCGGCGGTGATCACGGCGCTGGTGATCGCCTTCTGGCTCAACCCCGTCCTGATCCGCTGGCTGAAAGTGCGCCAGGGCAAGGGCCAGCCCATCCGCAGCGACGGGCCGCAGCGCCATATCATCGAAAAGGCCGGCACCCCGACCATGGGCGGGCTGCTGATCCTGATCCCCTGGGTCCTCTCCACTCTATTATGGGCCAGCCTTTCCAACCGCTATGTCTGGGTCGTGCTGATGGTGACCCTGGCGTTCGGGCTGCTGGGCTTCCTGGACGACTATTACAAGGTGACCAAGCGCACGGCGGACGGGCTTTCCGGCAAGGCGCGGCTGCTGATCGAGTTCGCCATCGCCGGGCTGGCGACCTTCCTGGTGATGCAGCTGGAGGCGCCGAGCCTTTCCGGCATGCTGGCGGTGCCCTTCCTCAAGGCGGCGCTGCTGCCCTTCGGCTTCTTCTTCGTCCTGGTCGGCGCCTGCACCATCGCCGGGGCCGCCAATGCGGTGAACTTCACCGACGGGCTGGACGGGCTGGCCATCGTGCCGGTGATGATCGCCGCCGCCACCTTCACCCTGATCGTCTATCTGGTCGGCAACGAGAAATTCGCCGCCTATCTGCAACTGCCTTACGTCTTCGGCTCGGGCGAGCTGGCGGTGTTCCTGGCGGCGCTGGTTGGATCGGGCCTGGGCTTTCTCTGGTACAACGCGCCGCCCGCCATGATCTTCATGGGCGACACCGGCTCGCTCTCGCTGGGCGGCGCCCTGGGCGCGGTGGCGGTGGTGGCCAAGCACGAGATCGTGCTCTTCATCGTCGGCGGGCTGTTCGTGCTCGAGACCGTCTCGGTGATCGTGCAGGTGATTTCCTTCAAATTGACCGGCAAGCGGGTCTTCCGCATGGCGCCGATCCATCATCATTACGAGCAGCTGGGCTGGAGCGAATCCACCATCGTGATCCGCTTCTGGATCGTGGCGGTGGTGCTGGCGCTGCTGGGCCTCGCCACCCTGAAGATACGGTAGCGCGGATGATCGTCTCCCACGCCTTCGCCGGAAAGAAAGTCGCGGTGTTCGGGCTGGCCCGCACCGGAATTTCTTCCATTGCCGCGCTTTCGCGCGGCGGGGCGGCGATCGTGGCGTGGGATGACAACAGTGTCGCTCGTGATCTGGGCGGCCAGGCCGGGGCGGAAATCCTGCCCTGGCGCGAATGGGGCTGGACGGGCATCGCCGCCCTGCTGCTGTCGCCCGGCGTGCCGCTGACCCATCCCAAGCCGCACGAGGTGGTGCAGCATGCGATGCGCGCCGGGGTGAAGGTGATCGGCGATGTCGAGCTTTTCGCCCGCGAGATCCGTCCCGATGCGGCCAGGAAGGGCCGCGCCCCGGTGATCGCCATCACCGGCACCAACGGCAAGTCCACCACCACCGCCCTGATCGGCCACATTCTTCAGGCCAATGGTTTCGACGCCCAGGTCGGCGGCAATATCGGCAAGGCGGTGCTGGACCTCAACACGCCGACGGCGCGCACGGTCTATGTGATCGAGATGTCCAGCTTCCAGATCGATCTGGCGCCTGGCCTGCATCCCGATGTCGGTGTTCTTTCCAACCTCTCGCCTGACCATCTCGACCGTCATGGCGGCATGGCGGATTACGCCGCCATCAAGGCGCGGCTGATGAAGGCCGTGCCCAAGGACGGGCAGACCGTGATCGGCGTTGATGACGAATACAGTTCCGCCATCTTTACTTCTCTGGCCGGCGGCAACGCCGTGCCGGTCTCGGTCGGCAAGGTGCTGGGGCGCGGCGTCTTCGCGGTGGATGGCGTACTTTATGACGCACAGGCCGGCGCCGCCGTCCGGGTGATGGCGCTGGAAGACGCCAAGGCCCTGCCCGGTGCGCACAATTGGCAGAACGCGGCCCTGGCCTATGCCGCCGCCAAAGTGTTTGTGAAAGACCCGCGCGCCATCGCCTCTGCCATCGCTTCCTTCCCCGGCCTGGCGCACCGCATGGAGGCGGTGGGCAGCATCGGCAAGACCAGCTTCGTCAATGACTCCAAGGCCACCAATGCCGACGCCGCCGCCAAGGCGCTTTCGGTCTATCCCGATATTTTCTGGATCGCGGGGGGCAAGCCCAAGGCGGGCGGCATCGAGAGTCTGGCGCCCTGGTTCGGCCGTGTCCGCCGCGCCTATCTGATCGGCGAGGCGGCGCATGAATTCGCGCGCACCCTGGATGGCAAGGCGCCTTACGTCATGGCCGGAACGCTGGAGAAGGCGGTGGAACTGGCCGCCGCCGACGCCGAGGCCGGCACGGCGCCCGCGCCGGTGGTGCTGCTGTCGCCGGCTTCGGCTTCCTACGACCAGTTCAAGGATTTCGAGCAGCGCGGCGATGTCTTCCGCGCCGCCGTGGCGAAACTTCAGGCTTTGAAGGTGGCATCGTGATCATCTGTGCTCTCATGCTTCGACAGGCTCAGCATGAGGTTGAGTCCAAAGCCCTCACCCTGAGCTTGTCGAAGGGGGAGGGCTTGCAATGAACAGGGCAGACCGCAGCGGCTTCGCCGCCTGGTGGTTCACGGTGGACCGTATCGCCTTCCTGCTGGTTTTCGCGCTGATCGCCATCGGCCTGATGCTGGCCTTCGCCGCCAGCCCCGCCATCACCGGCGGGCCATTGACGGCGGGCGATTTCCGCTATGCCGCCCGCCAGATCACCTTCACCGCCATCGCCGCCGCCATCCTGATCGGCACCTCGCTGCTGTCGCTGCGCCAGATCAAGATCGTCGCCGCCATCGTCTTTGCCGGCGCCCTGGTCGGCTCCTTCCTGGTGCTGTTCGTCGGCGTCGATGTGCTGGGGGCGCGGCGCGAACTGGATTTCGGCCCGGTGTCGCTGCAGCCCTCGGAGTTCCTCAAGCCCGGCTTCGCCATCCTGGCCGCCGCGGTGCTGTCGGATCGCGGCAAGCTGCCGCTGCCGCGCCCCGCCATCACCTTCCTGATCCTGGCCCCGGCCCTGGTGATCCTGCTCAGGCAGCCGGATGTCGGCCAGACCGGCCTGCTGCTCTCGCTCTGGGGAGCGATGCTGTTCTTCTGGGGCATGTCCTTTGTCTGGGTCGGCGCGGGGCTTGGCGTGGTCGGCGTGCTGGGTTTCGCCACCTACGAAATCTTCCCCCATGTGCATCACCGGGTGGAGCAGTTCCTGGAGCAGCCGGGCACCGGCTACCAGGCCGGGCTGGCCTTAAAGGCTTTTGCCCATGGCGGCTTCGCCGGCGTCGGCCCCGGCGCGGGCACGGTCAAGTACCGCATCCCCGACGCCCATTCCGACTATATCTTCGCCGTGGCGGGGGAGGAGTTCGGCCTGATCCTTTGCGGGTTGATCGCCATCCTGTTCGCCTGCCTCGCCGTGCGCCTGCTGCTGCGCGCCGCCAATGCGCCGCAGCCTTTCTCCCAGCTGGCGGGGGCGGGCCTGGCGCTGGTCACCGCCGTGCAGGCCTTCATCAATATGGGCGTGGCGGTGTCGCTGCTGCCGGCCAAGGGCATGACGCTGCCTTTCATCTCCTATGGCGGCTCCTCGCTTTTCGCCATGGCCTTCACCATGGGCCTGGCGCTGGCGGTGACGCGCCAGCGGCCCAAGGTCGCTATCCGCGCCGACGGCGTGCTGCAATGGGCCCGCGCATGACTCTGGGCACCATCGTTCTGGCGGCGGGCGGCACGGGAGGACATCTCTTCCCGGCCCAGGCGCTGGCGGGGGTGCTGGCCAAGCGCGGCTGGAACATCGTGGTGATGACCGATGCCCGTTTCGCCAATTACGCCACCCAGTTTCCCGGCGCCCGGATCGTCACGGTGCCGTCGGCGCCTTTCTCATCATTGCTGGCCCCCATCAAGATCGCCGCCGGCATTGCGACCGCCTTCTTCAAGCTGCTGCGCCTGAAGCCCGCCGCCGTGATCGGCTTTGGCGGCTATCCCAGCGTGCCGGTGATGATGGGCGCGGTGGCGGCAAACCTGCCCACCGCCGTGATCGAGCAGAACACGGTGATGGGCCGGGCCAATCGGCTGGTGCAGGACCGTGTATCCAAAGTCGCCGCCGCCTTTCCCATTGCCCGCTTTGCCCCGAAGGACCGCGGCAAGATCGTGCTCACCGGCAATCCGCTGCGGCCCGAGATCGACGCCCTGTGGGGCTGCGCCTACGAGCCGCCCTATCCCGGCGGCCCCTTGCGCCTGCTGGTATTCGGCGGCAGCCAGGGCGCGCGGACCTTCAGCGAGATCGTGCCCGCCGCGCTCACCCGCCTGCCGCATGCGATGAAGCTGGGTCTTTCGGTGGTGCAGCAATGCCGCCCCGAAGACCTGGAGGCGGTCAGGACCGTCTATGCCAATGCCGAGATCCGGGCGGAACTCCGGCCCTTCTTCGCCGACATGCCGCAGCGCCTCAAGGAGGCGCATCTGGTGATCGCCCGCTCCGGCGCCGGCACGGTGGCCGAGCTGATGGCGATCGGCCGCCCCGCCATCCTGGTGCCCTATCCCGCCGCCATGGACGACCATCAGACGGATAACGCCGCGCTGCTGTCGCGCGCGGATGCGGCGTGGGCGATGCCGCAGCGGAGCCTGGACGCCGAGATGCTGGCCCTGACCCTCCAGACCCTGTTGAAGAATCCTTCGGAGCTTGCGGCAAAAGCCGAAGCAGCCCACAAGCTCGCCATTCCCCATGCAGCGGACAATCTCGCCGACATGGTCGAAGCTCTTGTCAGGAAAGCCGCTTGATGGCGTCGCCCGTCACCACCCGCGTCCCGCTCGACATCGGCGCCATCCATTTCATCGGCATCGGCGGCATCGGCATGAGCGGCATCGCCGAGATCATGCACAACCTCGGCTACAAGGTGCAGGGCAGCGACGCCGCCGAGAACGCCAACGTCAAGCGCCTGCGCGGCATGGGCATTGCCGTGACGGTGGGCCACAAGGCCGAAAACCTCAAGGACGCGCATGCCGTGGTCTATTCCTCGGCGGTCAAGCCCGGCAATGTCGAGTTCGACGAGGCCCGCCGCCTGGCGCTGCCGCTGGTGCGCCGGGCCGAGATGCTGGCCGAGATCATGCGCCTGCGCTCCTGCATCGCGGTGGCCGGGACCAACGGCAAGACCACCACCACCACCATGGTGGCGGCGCTGCTGGATGCGGGCGGCCTCGACCCCACCGTGGTCAATGGCGGCATCATCAACGCCTATGGCACCAATGCGCGGCTGGGCGCCGGCGAATGGGTGGTGGTGGAGGCCGACGAAAGCGACGGCACCTTCCTGCGCCTGCCGGCCACCGTCGCCATCGTCACCAACGAGGACCCCGATCACCTGGACCATTACGGCACCTTCGACGCCATGCGCGACGCCTTCCAGCGCTTTGTCGAGAATGTGCCGTTCTACGGTTTCGCCGTGCTCTGCACCGACCATCCGGAAGTGCAGGCGATGGTGGGCCGCATCACCGACCGGCGCATGATCACCTATGGCTTCAATCCCCAGGCCGACGCCCGGGCGGTGAATGTCTCCTTCTCCGAAGGGGCCTCGCATTTCGACATGGTCTTCACCGACCGCCGCAGCGGCAAGGAAGAACGGCTGGCCGGCCTGTCGCTGCCCATGCCCGGCGAGCACAATGTCCAGAACGCCACCGCCGCCATTGTGGTGGCGCGCCAGCTCGGCGTCGCGGACGCGGTGATCGCCAAGGGCCTGGCCGAATTCAAGGGCGTCGGCCGCCGCTTCACCAAGGTGGGCGAATATAACGGCGCCGCCATCATCGACGACTACGCCCACAATCCCTTCAAGATCGCCGCCGCCGTGCGCGCCGCCCGCCAGGCCTATGCCGGGCCCATCGTGGCGGTGGTGCAGCCGCACCGCTACACCCGCCTGCGCGACACTTTCGAGCAGTTCGCCACCTGCCTCAACGACGCCGATGTGGCGGTGATCGCCCCGGTCTATCCGGCGGGCGAGCAGCCGATCGAAGGCATCAATCGCGACAGCTATGCCGATGCGCTGCGCGCCCATGGCCATCGCAATGTCGTCACCATCGATGGCGAAGCCGACCTCGCCGCGGTGCTGAAGCCGTTTCTCAAGCCCGGCGCCGCCGTGATCGGCGCCGGCGCCGGCTCCATCACCGGCTGGATGGCCAGCCTCCAGAAGAAACTGGAGGCGCTGTGAACAAGGTTTGCGAGGCTCTCCCTCCCGTGCGCGGCTCGCTCACCCACATGGCGCCGCTCAAGGACCTGGTCTGGTTCCGCGCCGGCGGCCCGGCGGAGTGGCTGCTGCGCCCCGCCGACATGGACGACCTCGCCACCTTCCTGGCGGCCAAACCCGACGATCTGCGCCTGTCGGTGATCGGCGTCGGCTCCAACCTGCTGGTGCGCGACGGCGGCATTCCCGGCGTGGTGGTGCGGCTCAGCGCGGCCTTCGGCAAGGTCGAGGTCTCCGGCAACCGTGTGCGCGCCGGGGCGGCGGCGCTGGATGGCGCGGTGGCGCGGGCGGCCGCCGACGCCGGCATCGGCGGGCTGGAATTCCTGCGCGGCGTGCCCGGCACCGTCGGCGGGGCGCTGAAAATGAACGCCGGCTGCTATGGCCGCGAGATCAAGGACATCTTCGTCGAGGCGACCGCCCTGGACGGGCGCGGCAACAAAGTCCGGCTGACGCCCGCCGACATGCAGTTCGTCTATCGCAAGACCCAGGTGCGCGACGAGCTGATCTTCATCGAGGCCCTGTTCGAAGGGCAGGCCGACGATCCCGCCCGCATCCGCGCCCGCATGGAGGAGCTTTCCGCCAACCGCGAGGCTAGCCAGCCGATCAAGTCCAAGACCGGCGGCTCCACCTTCAAGAATCCGCCGGGGCACAAGGCCTGGCAGCTCATTGACGCCGCCGGCTGCCGCGGCCTCAGCCGCGGCGACGCCCAGGTCAGCGAGAAGCACACCAACTTCCTCATCAACACCGGCGAGGCCAGCGCCGCCGACCTGGAAGCGCTGGGCGAGGAGGTCCGCCGCCGGGTGAAGGAAAAATCCGGCATCGAGCTGGAATGGGAAATCAAGCGCGTCGGCATCGCGGGGGAGCGCTTGTGAGCAATTACAAGCGCATCGCCGTGCTGATGGGCGGCCGCTCCGCCGAGCGCGAAGTCTCGCTCTCCTCCGGCCGTGGCGTGATGAAGGCCCTGGCCGAGGAAGGCTTCGACCCCGTCAGCGTCGATCCCGGCGACAATCCGGGCCAGCAATTATGGGAAGCCAGGCCGGATGCGGTGTTCAACGCCCTGCATGGCCGCTTCGGCGAGGATGGCACGGTGCAGGGCCTGCTGGAGCTGATGCGCCTGCCCTATACCCATTCCGGCGTGCTTTCCTCCGCCCTGGCGATGCACAAGGAGCGCACCAAGGATGTCTATCGCGCGGCCGGTCTGCCGGTAGTGAAGTCCATCGTGGCGGACCGCCGCGAAGCCGCCCGCGAACACCTGATGGAACCGCCCTATGTGGTCAAGCCGGTCAATGAAGGTTCGTCGGTCGGCATCTTCATCATCCGCAAGGGTGACAACCGCCCGCCCGCCGAACTGGGCAGCGATACCTGGAACCTGTCGAATGAAATGATGGTGGAGGAATTCGTTCCCGGCCGCGAACTCACCGTCGCGGTGATGGGCGGTTCTTCCTTTGGCAGGAACGGCGCCCTGGGCGTCACCGAAATCACCACCGCGTTCGAGTTCTATGATTACGAGGCCAAATATGCCCCGGGCGGCAGCGCCCATATCCTGCCCGCCGACCTGCCCCGGGCGGTGACGGAAGAGACGATGGATCTGGCGGTGCGCGCCCACCAGGCGCTGGGCTGCCGCGGCGTCTCGCGCACCGATTTCCGCTATGACGACACCGGGGCGAAGCCGCGCCTGATTCTTCTGGAGACCAACACCCAGCCGGGCATGACGCCGACCTCGCTGGTGCCGGAGCAAGCCGTGCATAACGGGATTTCCTACGCCAAATTGTGCCGCTGGATGGTGGAGGACGCCTCATGCGACCGGTAAGCGACCGCAAGACCCGCAGCCGCGCGGCGGCCCGCCAGGCCCAGCGGCCGGCGCGCGAACTGCCCAAGGTGCAGCCGGGCACGGCCCGCCGCGGCAAGAGCAAGAAGGGCGGCTTCCTGGCCCGCCTGGTGCCGTCGAAAACCGCCGTCGCGATTACGGCGGGCGGCGCCGTGCTGGCGCTGCTGCTGGGCCTTGCTGTCACCGGCGTGCTGGGCCGCGCCTTCCATGGCGCCAGCCTGGCCACCAACACGGTCAGCGCCGATGCCGGTTTCACCATCCGCAGCATCCATATCAGCGGCGA
>Ga0265313_10001592_pt1 | contig 21059 bp, 21 predicted proteins | sample 4123metaG_FD_203122 | JGI IMG/M metagenome (GOLD analysis project Ga0265313, IMG submission 203122) | Rhizosphere microbial communities from Carex aquatilis grown in University of Washington, Seatle, WA, United States - 4-1-23 metaG | ecosystem: Host-associated > Plants > Roots > Rhizosphere >...
GAGCAGAATGAGGATTGCCACAGCCTTCACGATCCGCCGCACGCAGAGCCTCCACAGCGATTGCGGACATCCACGCCGCCAGGCCGCGGAGCTTCTTCGCCGGCGGCGGCGAAGGCAAGCGGTCAGACGCGGGTAAAAGCGAAATCGGTCGTCTGGTGATAGGTTTCGCCTGGCCGCAGTACCGCCGAGGGGAAATTCGGATGATTGGGTGCATCCGGAAAGAACTGCGGCTCGAAGCAGCAGCCGCCGTTGACGTTATATCGGCGGCCGCCAAGCCCGGGGACAGGAATGTTCATCCACGCTCCGTCATAGAACTGCACGCCGGGCTCGGTCGAAGAGACGGCGAGCGACACGCCGTTCTTCGGCGACGTCAACCGCGCGTGGGTGCGCAGCACGCCGGATTTCTGGCGCTCGACGACGAAGTTCTTGTCGTAGACGATTCGAACGTTGTCGCGCATCTTGCGGATCGGGCGCGGCGCGCGAAAGTCGAAATCGGAGCTCGCCACCGACAGGATCTCACCCGTCGGGATCGAGTCGGCATCGGTCGGGGTATAGGATTCGGCCAGAATCTGGACCTGATGGTCGAGGATGTCGGGCGAGTCGTCGAGATTGAAGTAGCTGTGCTGGGCGAGGTTAACCAGCGTCGGCGCGTCGGTGACCGCCTCGGCCTCCATGCGCAGCGTGCCGGGCGCCACAACCGAATAGCGCAGCCGGACCTCGACGGCGCCAGGGTAGCCTTCTTCTCCATCCGCGCTGGAGATGCCGAGCGTCACGCTGGTGGCATCGCTGGCGAGCAGGCGCCAGTTGCGCTTGCCGAAGCCGGCGAAGCCGCCATGGAGGTGCGTGCGGCCGCGCTCGTTCAGCGAGAGCTGGTATTCGCGACCATCGAGCGAGAAGCGACCCTTGCCGATGCGGTTGGCACAGCGACCGGCGACGGCGCCAAGGTGAGGCGAATGATTGATGTAATCGTCGAGCGAATCGAAGCCGAGCACGAGCGGGTGATCGATACCGGGCAGACGGACATCGCGAATGACGGCGCCGAAGGAAATTACCGTCACCGAGAAGCCCGCCGCAGAGATGACGACTTCAGGAACGTCATCTCCCGCGGGCATCCGCCCGAATATTTTCGCCTGCATCGTCGCTCCCCCCGCTGAAAATCAGCCCCCGGTCAGGTAAGCATGGGGTCGGACGGAGCACCAGCGGCAAAGTGCAAATACAATCAGCGAGTTGATGAGGTGCGCCGATCAGATCGTCTGGTTGTAGGCGCCGACGTCCGGCTCGCGGTGGAGCGCCGCATCGACGGTGCCGAACATCTGACGCATACGCGCCTCCGACACCGGACTTTCGACCACCACAACGATCTCGGGCTTGTTCGACGACGCACGGATCAGCCCCCAGGTACCGTCGTCGGTGACGATGCGGACGCCATTGACCGTAACCAGATCGACGATGGCATGGCCGTCGAGCTTCTCGCCGGCCGCATGCATCGCAACGAAGCCTTGACCGACGCGCCCGGCGACGGCGTACTTGGTCTCGTCGGCGCATTCGGCCGACATGGTGGGCGAGCCCCACGTGCGCGGCAGCGCGCGGTAAAGATCGGCCATGGAGCGGTCGGGATTGCGGTCGAGCATGTCGAGGATGGCAATGGCGGAGACGAGGCCGTCGTCGTAGCCGCGGCCGACCGGCGCGGCGAAGAAGTAGTGGCCGGACTTCTCGAACCCGGCGAGCGCGCCGATGTCCTTCACGCGACGCTTGATGTAGGAGTGGCCGGTCTTCCAGTAATCGGCGACGGCGCCGTTCTCGGCCAGGATCCGGTCAGTGGCGAAGAGGCCGGTCGACTTGACGTCGACAACGAACTTCGCGCCGGGATGAATGACCGAGAGGTCGCGTGCGAGCATGAGGCCGATCTTGTCGGCGAAGATCTCGTTGCCCTCGTTGTCGATGACGCCGCAGCGGTCCCCATCGCCGTCGAAGCCGAGGCCGATATCGGCGCCGGTGGCTTTCACGGCCGCGGCAATGGCATGCAACATCGCCAGATCTTCGGGATTGGGATTGTAGCGGGGGAAGGTGTAGTCGAGCTCGGCGTCGAGCGGCACGACTTCGGCGCCAAGCGCCGCCAGCACACGCGGCGCGAAGGCGCCGGCCGTGCCGTTACCGCAGGCGGCGACGACTTTCATGCGGCGCCTGAAGGTTGGGCGAGCCGTCAGATCGGCGATGTAGCGCTCGGCAAAATTCGCGACGAAGGCATAGGAGCCTCCGGGGGTTTCGCGAAAATCGGCGGCGAGCACGATCTCCTTCAGGCGCGTCATTTCATCCGGGCCGAAGGTGAGGGGGCGATCCGCCCCCATCTTGACGCCGGTCCAGCCGTTTTCGTTGTGCGAGGCGGTGACCTGCGCGACGGCCGGAATGCCAAGCGCAAACTGCGCGAAATACGCCATCGGTGTCACGGCGAGCCCGATATCGTGCACGCGGCATCCCCCGGCGACCAGCCCGGCGACGAGCGCCATCTTTATCGCCCCGGAATAAGCGCGGTAGTCGTGCCCGGTGACGATGTCGCGCTGGACGCCAAGTTCGTCGAGCAGGGTGCCGATGCCAAGCCCAAGCGCGGTCGCGCCCATCAGGTTGAGCTCGGGAGGCTTCTTCGAACCGGGAACACCGAACCACCAGCGGGCGTCGTACTCGCGGAAGCCCGTCGGCTTGACCAGCGGCGTGGTCTCGTAGGCCAGCGTATTCTGCGCGATCACGGGCAGCGGCTTGGGAAACATCGAACAGAACTCTCTAGAGCCAGCCGCCGTCGAAGACGAAATTCTGATTGGTGGCCGCGGCGGATTCATCCGACGCGAAGAAGAGAACCGCGCGGGCAATGTCCTCGGGGGTGAGCGTGCGCTTCAGGCACTGGTCCTGCATCAGCCGCTCGAGCGCCGCCGGTGTGGCCCACAGCGCCTTCTGGCGCTCGGTCATGATCCAGCCGGGGGCGAGCGCATTGATGCGGATGTTGTGCTCGCCAAGCTCGCGGGCGAGCCCGCGCACCAGCCCGTAAACCGCGGTCTTGGCGGCGACATAGACCGGCATGCCGCGGCTGCCGATCATCCACGACGTCGAGGTGACGTTGACGATAGCGCCGCCCCCGGCTTGCTTCATGTCCGGCAGGACCGCCTGGATGGCGAAGAACTGGTGCTTCAGGTTCACGCGGATGCGCTCATCGAAGTATTCCGGCGTGACATCCTCGATCTTGTGACGATCGTCATTGGCGGCGTTGTTGACGAGGATGGTGACCGGTCCGAATCTGGCGCGGACAGCGGCGATGCCGGCGCGCAACGCGTCGATGTCGCTGAGATCGACCGGCTCGAAATGAACAGTGTGGCCGGCCGCCGACAAACGCGCAGTCAGCGCCCGCGATTCGGCCGGCTTCAGGTCGAGGAAGCCGACTTTGGCGCCCTGTGCCGCGAAGTGCGCGACAATCGCCTCGCCAATGCCGGAGCCGCCGCCGGTGACCAATACCGTGCGGCCCTCGAGGCTGGGATAGATTGCTCCATATTGCATCGGCATCGAAACTGTCCGTCGTTTTGGCGCCCGGCCGCGTGCCTTCCGCCGCGCGAGGCCAGACAGCCCCAGACCGTCCAGGGCGCGGCGGACCACACTCCCTTCCATGCGCACTCCCTCCCCCAAGAGAGATGCGCCACCCAAGCGGCGCTACGTTAGTGCACACCTATCCAGCACCCCGGCGCCGCGGTCAATCGTCGAAAACGCGGCGGACAGGTACGACAATCGGCGGCGCGCCGGCGGGTTGCGCTGCCTTCTTCGAGCGGGGGAAATTGCGAGCGTAGAGCGGCCCGTGCCAGTATGGGGGATGACTGTGAACCCGCTGTCGCTGCCGACGGATCCCGAACGGGCGGCGCTTCTTCGCGATGCGCGCGGGACCGCGCCTTTCTTCGATTCGCGTCTCAAGCTGTGGGTGGTGCTCGACCACGAAAAGGTCGCAGAGCTCCTGCTCGACGGCCGGCTCGCCGTCCCCGAGGTCGACGCCGCCCTGGCGACAGTCGAACAACGCTACGATATCGGGCTGCCCAACCTGCGATGGGCGGCCAAGGAATTGCCGCTGGTGATAAACGGGGCGGCGCACCGGCGGGCGCGCAGCGGCATCGCCAAGCTTCTCTCGGCGGACAGGAAAAGTGGCGGCGCCTGGCGGGAGCCGGTGCGCCGGCTGGTGCGCGACGCGTTTGCCGCGGCCGGTCCGGTGGAGGCGGTGCGCGGGCTGCTTCTGCCGATCGTCAACCTGGCGTTCGCCAGCCTCACCCAGATCGACGTCTCGTTTGAGCCGTTTACCCTGACCCGGGTGTTCGACCACTACACCAGCTATCGACAACTAGTGGCGGTGGAGCAGCACATCGCGGATTTGCGGGGGCGCCTGCGGGAGGCAGGAATTCCCGACGAATCAATCGGGGCGCACGCTGCCCTGGTGATCCTCGGCCGGGACTCGCTGCTCTCTTCGCTGGCCGAGGGCGTGCTCGATTTCGTGCTGAACTGCCGTGGCCACCGATTGAACGATACGTCGGTAGCCCCGCCGCGTCTATTCGGCGGCGTGGCGATCGCCGAGCGGCTGGTGACGACGCCATTCGAATTCGCCGGGATCACCTTCGAGAAGGAACAGCGGATCCGACTGTACCTGCAGGGATTCAGCTATCTCGAATCCGAAACCGAGCGACTGGCCATGTTTGGGGTGAGCGAACACAGTTGCCTCGGGCGGGCGCTGGCGCTTGAAGTATGGTCGGTGCTGGCGAGCGGGCTTCGCGAGGTTGCACTCACCGTGCAGTCAGTAGACTTTGCCTACGAGCGACATTCAATCTTCACCATGCCCCGATTCATCAATCTTGCACTGGTCAGCGCGCATGATTCAGACACTCACGACGCTCCGTCCGATCCTGGTGGAGATTCTGATCGGCATGGGTGAAGTCAAGCCGCAAAGCGGGGCGAGCCTGATCGAATCGCCGGACAGCGACATGGACCTGACGCAGCTCAAATTCGATTCGCTGACCATGCTGGATTTCTGCCTCAAGGTTGAGACGCAGACAGAAATCATCATCGACCCGGACGAACTGCTCAGGCTGAGCTCGCTCAGCGCGCTGGAGGCGCTGCTGCTCGGCAAGCAGGCTAGCTGAGGAACTTCCTCACCATCCCGTCGAACTTGCCCTCGGCAACCAGATTCATAACGGTATTGTGGAGGCTGTCCGGCATGCCGTTGATCGTGAAGCCAGGCACGCCTTCGAGATGGAGGGCGTGGGCCATGTCGATCTCGCTCCTGGCACCGTAGTAGAGGATGCCGCGACAGGAATGCTCCGGCCGCTGCAGCAATGGCTTGAGGTCCATCATCAGGTCGCCGGCTGCAGCAAGCAGATCGCTACGGGCCACGTAGCGGTCGTTCGGCAGACCGGATTGCGGATCGAGATCGGTGCGAATCGATAATCCGAGATAGCCGCTCGCCCGCATGCGACTGGCGAACAGCAAGCCCCCGAAGCCTCCGGACGAGAAGGCCATGACGCGGATGTCATCAAGGGCATGCTCCGCGGCAAGCGCCCGCACCCCTTCACACAGTGCGTCAAAGCCCCCGCCAAAGAACGACAGGCCATTGAGGAACATCATGTTGGAGGGATCCCGCAGATACAGCACGGTCGTCGATTCCAACGGCAGCAGACAGTGCAGGACCGGATAGGATAGCCAGTAATCCCCAAACATCGAGCCAAAGACAACCAGCAGCCTGCGGCTGCGGAGCGCGGGCACGAGCACCGCTTCCTCCGAGACGCTGGCCAGGCGCCTTCCGATCTCGCCGAGCTCGGCCAGCCGCCTGGCCACGCCTGCCTTGTGCAGGCGGCGATTTACCTGCTCCAGCGCTTCCATCGACGCGAAGCGGATGCCGCGGCGCCGGAGCAGGCTGGCAGAGCGGATGAGGCCGATCCTGGCCTCCTCGAAACGACCGTGGGCGACCAGGCGTTCGGCGGCGGCAAGCATCTTGTAGGGGTCGGTGTCCACAGGGGAGCGGACCACCTGCAGAGACGTCTCCAACCTGTCGCTCAATTGCGCAGGCGATAGCATGGAACCGGCCTTTAGACTGCCTCGGCGCGGGTCTTCCCGATCAATGCGTCGGCGACAACGTTCAGCGCATCATACTGAGAATAAAGTGCTGCCCGGTGAAGAGGATCGAAAGAATTCACAGAAAAATCCGAAGAGAGATGCCAGGATTCTCCGCGCGGGTTGGTCTCCAATATGTAAAGCGCGCCGCCATCGCGGGCGCGAATGATGTCCACGGCGCTGACGGGCAGCTCCGGAAAAGCCGCGGCGGCGGCCAAAGCCAGGCGAATCACCTCAGGTTCGGCGGAGAGACGGCGGGTACGCCGGCCGAAATTGGCGGCGTTGGAGGCGATGATCCCCGTCGACGCGGCAATGCGGGCGAGCGGGGCATGGGGGGAAGGAGCGCCGTTCATCGCGCAATAGACGAGGCGCCCGAAGAAGACCAGAATCCGGTACTCGAACGAACGCCCGGCAAGGTCCGCGTGCTCGATGTATGGCTGCACGACGAAACCGGCGCGGCGGTCCGCAGGCATCCGGGAAATCAGCGCCGGCAGGGCCGCATTCCGCAGCAGACGCACGCCTTCGCCGAGGTGCCCCTGGTCGGGCTTCACGACCGCAAACTCTCCCCACGACCGGCCAAAGCCATTTGCCCAGTCGCGCAGCAGACGCGTCGGCGGCACCGGCAGCCCGGCCGCCTTCAGACGCTCGGCCTGTGCAAACTTGCCGTAGCTCACGCCAGCGAAGACCCTGCCCCTGCCCTGCCAGGGCCGGCGAAGCTCATGCGGCGCAACGACCAGAAGCGGACGCCCATCGTCCGCGTCCCAGGCAGGTTCGACGGCAGGCGAATTGGTCGCGATACGCGCCTCGATGTCGGGAGCGCGCGCGGCAATTCGCTCCACAACCGTTTCCCAATCGGTACGGGCTTCGGCGCCAGGCGTGTGAAAGAGCAACAGCCGCCGGCCGGGCTTGCCGCCGGCCGTCATCGTCTCAGCGGTATTCACTTCGTGCCGTAGAGGCGGTCGCCAGCGTCGCCGAGACCGGGCACGATGTAGCCGTGGTCGTTCAGGTATTCGTCGATGGCCGCCGTGTAGATCGGTACTTCGGGCTGTACCTTCCTCAAGCGGGCGATGCCCTCCGGCGCGGCAAGCAGGCAGACGAAGCGGATGTCCCGTGCGCCGCGCTGCTTCAGCTTCTCGATGGCGGCGGACGCAGAGTTGGCGGTGGCCAACATCGGATCGACGACAATGACCACACGATCGGCAAGGTCTTCCGGAGCCTTGAAGTAATACTCGACGGGCTCGAGCGTCTGAGGGTTGCGGTAGATGCCGACGTGGGCGACGCGGGCGGAGGGCACAAGGTCGAGCATGCCTTCGAGCAGGCCGTTGCCGGCGCGGAGAATCGAGGCGAACACCGGCTTCTTGCCTTCCAGGATCGGCGCGTCCATTGCCGCGATGGGGGTCTCGATACGCTTTTTGGTCAGCGGCAGGTTGCGCGTGACCTCGTAGGTCAACAGGAGCGCGATCTCGCGCAGCAGCTGGCGAAACTGGACCGTTGGCGTGGTTTTATCGCGCATCAGCGTCAGCTTGTGCTGGACGAGCGGATGATCGACGACGGTGACGCCCTGCATGGAGATGCCCCCTGTTTGTTTTCTGGCGGGCGACCTTAATCGCGGCGGGCGAGATGGCCAAGGCTCCGGTCGCTCGCCGCGCGCTGCGCGCTGTTCAAGAGGGCAGGAGGCTGCTTAAGCTCACGGGATGACACGCGCACTTCTTCTGGTGATGGATTCCTTCGGCATCGGCGGGGCCGAAGATGCCACCGGTTTCGGCGACGCGGGCGCCGACACGCTTGGCCACATCGCGGCGGCGTGCGCCAGCGGCAAGGGCGACCGCACCGGCTTGAGACAGGGGCGGCTGACGATGCCGAACCTCACGCGGCTCGGACTAGGGCGGGCGGCGGAGGCCTCGACCGGCGCGCTGCCGCCCGGACTGGATGCGGCTCCCTCGGACGAAGCGATCTGGGGCTACGGTACCGAAACCTCGACCGGCAAGGACACGCCGTCGGGCCACTGGGAAATGGCGGGCGTGCCCGTATCGTTTGCCTGGACGTATTTTCCCGATACGCGGCCGGCGTTTCCGCCTTCGCTCACCGAGGCGCTCATCCGCGAGGCCAAGCTCCCCGGCATTCTCGGCGACTGCCACGCCTCGGGCATGCCGATCATCCACGAGTTCGGGCTGGAGCACATCCGGACGGGAAAACCGATCTGCTACACGAGCGCCGACTCGGTTTTCCAGATCGCCGCGCACGAGACGCACTTCGGGCTGGAGCGGCTCTACGACGTGTGCGCGGTGGCGCGGCGGCTGTGCGACCCGCTCAACATCGGGCGCGTGATCGCGCGGCCGTTCGTCGGCGAGACGGTGGAGACGTTCAAGCGCACGGCGAACCGGCGCGACCTAGCCGTGCCGCCACCGGAGCCGACGATCCTTGACCGGCTGGAGGCGGCGGGGCGGCGCGTGTTTTCCGTCGGCAAGATCGGCGACATTTTCGCGCATCGCGGGACCGGGACGATCCTCAAAGCGCCGAACGACATGGCGCTGGTCGACCGCACACTGGAAGCGATGGCGATGGCCGGCGACGGCGATTTCGTGTTCGCCAACTACGTCGACTTCGACACGCTCTACGGCCACCCGCGCGACGTCGCCGGCTATGCGGCGGCGCTCGAAGCCTTCGACCGGCGTGTGCCGGAAATTCTGGCGCAGGCGCGGCCGGGCGACCTGATCATCTTCACCGCCGACCACGGCAACGACCCGACGTGGCGCGGCACCGACCACACCCGCGAGCACGTGCCGATCATGGGCGTGCGGCCGGGTATGACGGGCAAGGCGATCGGCGGGCGCAAGACCTTCGCCGACATCGGCGAGACGATCGCCGCGCATCTCGGCATTGCACCGGGGCCACACGGGGTGAGTTTTCTGTAAGTGCCCCCACCCACCGGCCTGCGGCCGGTCTCCCTCCCCGGCCTTACGGTCGAGGAGGGATTGGCGTTTTCTTCGGGTCCGGTCAGCCCGCGAAACCGTCTCCGATTGAGGTTCTGAATCAGGATGAGGAGCTATGGAAATTGCGATTGATTTGAATCGCTTATCCACGATGCCTCAAGCGCCGATGCGTTCGTGGACGCAAGGGTTGGACGACGGCTCCTCGCCCAGCCCATAGGCGGCGCGGAGCGAGGCTTCGGCGCGGGCGGCGGCGGCGGCATCCTTCGCGTGGACTACGCCAAGCGGTGACCTCCTGCCGACCTCGGCGCCGAGACCGGCGAGCTTCGTGAAGCCGACGGAATGGTCGATCGTATCGCTCGGACGCATGCGGCCGCCGCCAAGCTCGACAACCGCAAGGCCGATGGCGCGGGTGTCGATGGCGACGACGGTGCCGGCCTCCTTCGCGAAAACATCGCGGATGACTGGCGCGATTTTCAGGTATTTCGCCGGGCGTTCCATGAAGTCGGCGGGGCCGCCGAGGGCGACGGTCATGCGGCCAAAAATCTCGGCGGCGCGGCCCGAGGTAAACGCCGCCTCGATCTGCTCGCGGCCTTCTTCATCGGAGGCGGCAAGCTTGCCCAGCGCCAGCAATTCGCCGCCGAGCGACACGGTGACGTTCCACAGGCGCTCGTCGATACGGGCGCCGGTGAGGAACTCGATCGCGTTCAACACTTCGACGGCGTTGCCGGCGGCGGAAGCGAGAGGCTCGTTCATATCGGTGATGAGGGCGCTGGTCGGGAGCCCCGCGCCATTGGCAACCTCGACCAAACTTTTCGCCAGCGCGCGCGAGTCCTCGAGCCTCTGCATGAAGGCGCCGGTGCCGGTCTTGACGTCGAGCACGAGCCCGCCAAGCCCGGCGGCGAGCTTCTTCGACAGGATCGAGGCAGTGATGAGCGGGATCGATTCGACCGTCGCGGTAACATCGCGGATGGCGTAGAGGCGCTTGTCGGCGGGGGCGAGATCGTTGGTCTGGCCGATGACGGCGCAGCCGACCTCCTTCACGACCTTGCGGAAGAGCGCGTTATCGGGGGCGGTGTTGTAGCCCGGAATGGAATCGAGCTTGTCGAGCGTGCCGCCGGTGTGGCCGAGGCCGCGGCCGGAGATCATCGGAACGTAGGCGCCGGCGGCGGCGAGCGCGGGGGCGAGCATGAGCGAGACGTTGTCGCCGACGCCGCCGGTGGAATGCTTGTCGAGGGCGGGGCCATCGAGATCCGACCAGTCGAGCACGGTGCCGGAATCGCGCATGGCGACGGTCAGCGCGACCGCTTCAGCGCGGGCCATGCCGCGAAAGAAGACCGCCATGGCGAAGGCGGCGGCCTGCCCCTCGGAGACGGCGCCCGAGGTCAGGCCGTCGATGAAGAAGGCGATCTCTCCGGCGGACAGCGCCACACCGTCGCGCTTCCGGCGGATGACTTCCTGCGGCAGCATGGCGGCGCGTCCTAGCTCGTCTCGTCCATGGCGAAGGCAGCGGGCAGGAGTTCGTCCATGCGCCAGGTCCTGCCCTCCCCGCCCGGATCGATGACGTGGACGGGCGTGGCGGGACCGGAGAACTCCGCCAGCCGCTGGCGGCAGCCGCCGCAGGGCGTCGTCAGCCGCCCCTCGATACGGTCGGCTACTACGGTAATTTCGGCAATGCGCCGGCCGGGGCCCAGTTCCGATGCGGCGACCATGGCGGAGATGGCGGAGGTCTCGGCGCAGCAGCCCTCCGGATAGGACGCGTTCTCGACGTTGGCGCCGACATGGACGGCGCCGGCTTCGCTCAGAATTGCGGCGCCGACATGGAACTTCGAGTAGGGCGCGTGGGCGCGCTCGCGCACGGCGCGGGCCTTTTCAAACAAGTCGCGGTTCATGGCAGGCTCCGGTTGGCGTCGCCGGCATCTTCTTTCCCCGCGGGCGGGCGCGCAACCGGCTTCGCCGGACCGCATCAGAGGCCGCGGGAAGCGGTGCCCAACGATTTTTTCCAACTGGTGAAAGAATCCGCATGAAAATGACCGGTGTTCGTGCAAATCTCGGTCAATCGGGGTTTGCGGGCGGGCGTCTGCGGACCGTCCGGCGTAACCGGGAAACCGGCGCCGGAGCGAGAATGTCTCGGTTGCCAGAGGAAGCGGACATGCGCCCCACGGCGCGCCCGGTTTGGACACGGAGACCACACGCGAGGAGCCCCTGCGCCGCTTTTGCCGGCGGGCGCCTCACAAATTTCCTGGACCATGGAGGGTGAGTTGAAAAGTGTAATGAAGACGACGATTGCGGCGGCGATTGCCGCTGTGGCGATGGGCGTAAGCGCGCCGGCGTGGGCGTTCCTCGCCTGCACGGTGACCGACACCGGCGGCGCCGACGACAAGGGCTTCAACCAGTACACCTGGCAGGGCGTGCAGGACGCGGCCAAGGAAGGCGGCTTCGACACCAAGCTGCTCGAATCCAAGGCGGAGACGGACTACGTCCCGAACCTCAACTCGTTCGTCGCGGCCAAGTGCGACATCATCGTCACGGTCGGCTTCCTGCTCGGCGACGCCACCAAGGCAGCGGCCACCGCCAACGCGAACACCAAGTTCACGATCGTCGACTATGCCTACGATCCCACAATTCCGAACGTGCTTGGACAGGTCTACGCCACGAACCAGGCGGCGTTTCTGGCGGGTTACCTCGCAGCCGGCGTGACCAAGACCGGCGTGGTCGGCACTTTCGGCGGCATCAACATTGGCGGGCCGGTCACCGACTTCATGGACGGCTTCGTGTGGGGCGTCGACTACTACAACAAGCAGAAGGGCAAGTCGGTCAAGGTGCTGGGCTGGGATCCGGCGAAGAAGGACGGCGTGTTCGTCGGCGACTTCAGCTCGATCGACAAGGGCAAGGAGATCGCCCAGTCGATGATGGACGAAGGCGCTGACATCATCCTGCCGGTGGCCGGCAAGGTCGGCCAGGGCCCGGCTGCGCTCGCCGCGCAGGTGGGCATCGACAAGCTCAAGGTGATCGGCGTCGATACCGACCAGTACAACACCGATCCCGACCACAAGGCGGTGTTCCTGTCATCGGTGATGAAGAAGGTCGATTCGACGACCAAGGAAGCCGTGACCGAGGCTTTCAAGGGTACCTTCAAGGGCGGCGTGATCGTCGGCGACCTGAAGTCGGGCGGCGTTGCCCTGGCACCGTTCCACGATCTCGACGCTGCCGTGCCGGCAGATCTCAAGGCCGAACTCGAAAAGATCAAGGCGGGCATCATCGACGGGTCAATCAAGGTCGGCGGCTGACGCCATCTGCGCAATCGGCTGCCGCGGCGGGCGTTCCGGCGCGGCAGCAGGATGAGGACGCCGATCCTTGGATATCGAGCTCAATGGCATTACCAAGCGCTTCGGGGCGCTGGTCGCCAATTCCAACATCAATCTCAGGATTCGCGCCGGCGAGGTGCTCGGCCTGCTCGGTGAAAACGGTGCCGGCAAATCGACACTGATGAACGTCCTCTCCGGGCTCTATCGCCCGGATGAGGGCGAAATCCTGATCGACGGGAAAGCGGTCGCCTTCAGCGACGCGAAGGACGCGATCCACGCCGGCATCGGCATGGTGCACCAGCACTTCATGCTGGTGCCGGTGTTCACGGTTGCCGAGAACGTCATCCTCGGCGTCGAGCCGACGGGACGCTTCGACCGGCTCGACCTGAAGACGGCGCGCGCGCAGGTCAGCGAGATCAGCGCGCGGCACGGGCTCTCCGTCGACCCCGACGCGATCATCGAGGAGATGCCGGTCGGCCTGCAGCAGCGGGTCGAAATCATCAAGGTTCTGTTCCGCTCGGCCAACGTCATCATCTTCGACGAACCGACCGCGGTGCTGACGCCGCAGGAGGTGACGGAGTTTTTCGGCATCGTGCGGTCGCTGCGGGCGGCCGGAAAGGCGCTGGTCTTCATCACGCACAAGCTTCACGAAGTTCTGGAAGTTGCCGACCGCATCAGCGTGCTGCGCGGCGGCAAGGTGGTGGGCGAGGCCGACCCGAAGACGGCGACCGACGCTGAACTCGCCGAGATGATGGTCGGGCGCTCGGTACGCTTTGCGGTGGAGCGGCGCGCCAGCGGGGCCGGCGCCACGCTGCTGGAAGCCCGCGGGCTGCGCGTGCTCAATGAACGCGACGAACTCGCGGTCGACGGCGTCGATCTTGACATCCACGCCGGCGAGGTGGTGGGCATTGCCGGGGTGCAGGGAAACGGCCAGACCGAGCTGGTCGAGGCATTGACGGGCCTCAGGTCGGCGGTGGCCGGTACGATTACGTTTCTCGGCCACGACATTACCGGCACCAGCGTGCGCGAGCGGCACCGCATGGGCATGGCGCACGTGCCGGAGGATCGTCAGCGCTCCGGCATGATCGCCGACTTTTCGGTCGCCGAGGACAGCGTGCTGGACAGCTACTACGACGCGCGCTTCTCGAGCGGGCTGTCGCTGCACTGGCGGCAGGTCGACACGGAAGCGGCGCGCATCGTGCGCGAGTTCGACGTGCGCACCGGGTCGATCCGGACGCTCGCCGGCCACCTGTCGGGCGGCAACCAGCAGAAGCTCGTGGTCGGGCGCGAGCTTTCGCGGGTGGTGAAACTCATCATCGCTTCGCAGCCGACGCGCGGCGTCGACGTCGGCTCGATCGAATACATCCATGGCCGCCTGATGCAGGCCCGCGACAATGGCGTCGGCGTCCTCATCGTATCGACCGAGCTCGACGAGATCATGGCGATGTCGGATCGCATCCTGGTCATGTTTCGCGGGCGCGTCGTCGCAGAATTCCCGGGCGGCGGCGACACCGTCGGGGAAATCGGCCTGGCGATGGCGGGCGGCGTGAGCGCCGGCGCGCCGGCATGAGCGAGCAGGAGCCGCAGAGGGAAGGCTGGCTGGCCGAGGACCTGGTCGCGCGCAACCTGCTGTCGCGATTCGACCTCGAAGACATCGTGATCGTGCCGATCCTGGCGGTGGTGACGGCGCTGATCCTGGGCGGGCTGGTGATGCTCGCCACCGGCGTGACGCCACACGCCATCGGGCAGGCTTATCTCGCGCTCGTCACCGGCTCGGTCGGCTCGCTCGGCGCCATTTCCGAGACGCTCACCGCGGCGGCGCCGGTGACGCTGGCCGCGCTCGGCGTCGCGCTGGGCTTTCGCACGGGCCTGTTCAACATCGGTGCGGAAGGACAGATTCTTCTCGGCGGCATGGCGGCGGTGGTGGTCGGGTTCTCGCTGCCAGGGCTGCCCTGGTTCATCCATCTGCCGCTGGCGCTGATCGCCGGCGCGCTTGTCGGTGCGGCATGGGCAGCGGTCGCCGGCTGGCTGAAGGCGGCAACCGGTGCGCACGAGGTGATCACGACGATCATGCTCAACCTCATCGCCTCGGAACTGACCGGCTTCCTGCTCCGCAACCCGCCGATCCAGAAGCCGGGACGGCCCGACCCGATCTCGAAGTCGGTGCTGGAAAGCGCCGTCCTGCCCAAGCTGCTGGCCTGGTATGACCCCAACCTCAGGCTCAACCTTGGCATCGTGCTGGCGGTGGCGGCGGTCGGGTTTGTTGCCTGGCTCCTGTTCCGAACCACGCTCGGCTTCGAATTTCGTGCGACAGGCCTCAACCCCTCGGCGTCGCGCTACGCCGGCATGCGCTCCGGCCTGATCGTGGTCGTGGTGATGGCGATCGCCGGCGCGCTGGCCGGCCTCGCCGGCGCGATCCAGGTGCTGGGCGTGCTCGGGCGTGCGTCGCCGGGTTTTTCAGGCGGTGTCGGGTTCGATGCGATTGCGGTCGCCCTCCTGGGGCGCTCGCACCCAGTCGGCGTGCTCGTCGCCGGCATCCTGTTCGGCGCGCTCGACGCCGGCGGACGGCAGATGCAGGTGATGGCCGGCGTGCGCATCGACCTGATCGCCATCGTGCAGGCGCTGATCATCGTGTTCGTGGCGGCGCCGCTTCTCATGCGCGCCGTGTTCCCGTGGGCGTTCAGCCGCCGCAAGGCGGTGGGGAGGGCCGGCTGATGGCGATGGCGGAAGCGGCGGTGCGGGTCAATCTCGACAAGGTGCGGCAGAGGCAGACGGTCGCCGTCGGTGCGATCCTGATCGCGCTTGGGCTGTTTGTGTACGTCGTGTTCGGCCGCGGCCCCGAAGATGTCGCGACGTTTCGGCTGGCGCTGGCGACCGACTTCTTCGCCGTTCCGAACCTCGTCGTGCCGACCACGCCCTGCTACGCGACGGTAGCCGCGCTGCTGGTCGCCTTCGGCGTGCGGCAGTTCCTGCCGGGAGCGGCGAAACGCTCCGGCATCTATTTTGGCGCCGGACTGTTTCTCGCGGTGGTCGCATTTCTGGTCTGGGCGACCGCGGGGAAGACGTTTTCGCTGACGGGGATGCTCGATTCGACCGTGGAACGCGCGGTGCCGATCGCGCTCGGCGCACTGGTCGGCGTGATCTGCGAGCGCGTGGCGGTGGTCAACATCGGCATCGAGGGCATGCTGCTTTCCGGGGCCTTCGCCGGCGCGATCGTCGGCAGCCTCGCCGGCGGCTGGATCGGACTTCTCGCCGCCATGGCAGTGGGGGCGCTGATGGGCTACCTACTCGGCATGCTGGTCATCACCTACCGGGTCGATCAGATCATTGCCGGGGTGGCGATCAACCTGTTCGCGCTCGGCCTCACCTCATACGTCACCAGCCAGGTGCTGACCGTCCACCCCACGCTCAACAACGCGCCGATCTTTTCCGCCATCGCCATTCCGCTGCTCAGCGGCCTGCCGATCGTCGGGCGCGTGCTGTTCCAGAAGACGCTGTTTGCGTACGGCGCGGCGATCATCATCGCGCTCGCCACTTACTATCTGTTTCATACCCGTTGGGGCCTGCGAGCGCGCGCCGTGGGCGAACATCCCGAGGCGGCCGACACGCTCGGCCTCAACGTCTACCGCATCCGCTACATCAACGTGACCATCGGCGGCCTGATAGCGGGCTTCGCCGGCGCCTGGTTCACGCTGGGCTCGGTCGGCCGCTTCGACATCAACATGACCAACGGGCGCGGGTTCATCGGGCTCGCCGCCATGATCTTCGGGCGATGGCACCCGGTTGGCGCTCTGATGGCGGCTCTGGTATTTGGCTTTGCCGACTCGCTGCAACAGAAGCTTGCGATCCTGCAGACGCCTATCCCCTCCGAGTTCCTCGCCATGGCGCCCTACATCGCGACGATCGTCCTGGTAGCCGGCATCGTCGGGCGGGCGCGGGCGCCAGCCGCCGACGGCAAGCCCTACGTGAAGGACTAGCATCGTGGCCGTCCGCGGTGCGATTGCGCTGGTCGCGCACGATCAGATGAAAGACGCCATGGTCGCCTTTGCGCGCGATCACGGCGCGGAACTTTCCCGATTCGACCTCTACGCGACCGGAACGACCGGGGCCCGAATCCTTGAGGCCTGCCCGGCTCTTTCCATCACGCGGCTGAAAAGCGGGCCGCTCGGCGGCGACCAGCAGATCGGCGCCCTGATCGCGGAAGGCAGGGTTTCCGCGCTGTTGTTCTTCATAGACCCGCTGTCACCGCTGCCCCACGATGTCGATGTCAAGGCGCTGACCCGGCTCGCAGTTCTCTATAATATAGCGATGGCGCTGAACCGGCGCACCGCCGATATTCTCATTGCCCGCCCGGAAACTCTCGAGTTTGCCAGCCCATAGCCCATGACTTCAGCGGACGGCTTTCTCGACCACCTGCCTTTTCCCATCCTGATCGGCGACATCGGGGGGACCAACGCGCGCTTTGCGCTGGTCAACAGCGGCGAGGGTGAAATCGAGCGCCTGCCCACCGCGCACACCGCGGCCTTTCCCAACATTGACGACGCCATCGAGCAGACCGTGGTAAAAACCGCCGGGGACCGGCCGCGATCGGCGGTGCTGGCGCTGGCGGGGCCGATCGCGGGCGACCGCGTGCCGCTGACCAATTCCGACTGGGTGGTGGAGCCGAAGAAGCTGATCCAGCGCTTCGGGCTGAGCGAAGTGGTTCTGCTCAACGACTTCGAGGCGCAGGCGCTGGCGCTCCCCGATCTCGGTGCCGGCGACCTCGATCCCATCGGCGACGGAGTTTCACGGCCCGACGCAGTGCGCGTCGTGCTCGGTCCGGGCACCGGCCTCGGCGTCTGCGCGCTGGTCCACGCCCGGGGGACATGGGTGCCGGTGCCGGGGGAAGGCCCGCACATCGATCTTGGTCCGGTCACCGAGCGCGACATGGCGATCTGGCCCAACATCGAGCGGGTCCTCGGTCGCGTCACCGCCGAAGCGGTGCTTTCGGGCCCCGGTATGTTTCGGCTCTATCGTGCGATCTGCAAGACAGACGGCGTAGCGCCACGGCACGCAACGCCGGAGGAAGTGACAGCGGCCGCGTTCGCTCGCAACGACCACCAGGCGGAAGAAACCCTCAGCCTGTTCGCCACCCACCTCGGCCGCGTCGCCGGCGATCTCGCGCTGATCTTCATGGCGTACGGCGGCGTCTTTCTGAGCGGCGGGATTTCCGCCAAGATCACGCCGGTGCTGAAGGGCGGCGCCTTCCGCGATGCGTTTACCGCCAAGGCGCCGCACGAGGCGCTGGTCAGGCGCATGGCGACGGCGATCGTCATCAAGCCCGACGCCGCGCTTGCCGGCATCGCGGCCTTCGCCAAAGCGCCGCGGCGCTTCGGCGTCGAGCTTGGCGGACGGCGCTGGCGAGGCTGACCGGCGCTAGAGATTCCTTTGCCTTGCGCAATTCCGGACGGAAAAGTGGAATCCACTCTTCCTGAATTTGCTCTAGCGAAGATACATCAGGACGGCCGTGAGAGCGAGGAGGGCGAGCAGCCCCCAGATCATCGGACCGCCGAGAAAGCCTCCAACCGCGGCGCGCTCGACCGTCTCCTCAGCCTCGCGGCCGGCCTCGACAGTGGCTTCGACGCCCGCTTCCGCGACATGCTCGGCCGCAGCGACGGCGCCCGCCGCCGCCCGGCCAATGCGGTGCTCGATGCGCACGATGGGGTTTTCGCTGACGAGCTCGCCGAAACGCGCAAAGAACCGATTGGCGACGTCGAGCGCGGTGGAATCGATGAGGCGGGTGCCGACCTGGGTCAGCTTTCCCCCGACCTCGCCATCCGCCTCGTAGATTACGAGCGTGTCGCCGTTTTCCTCGGAAAGCGTGACCGCGGCCCGGCCGTTAGCGGAGCCGACATTGCCGGCAAGCGCGGCGGCGCTGACCGCCGTGCGCTGCATCGGTGTCTCGTCGGAGAAGGTGAGGATGGCGTTGAAGGTGGCGCGGACCATGCCGAGCCGCCCCTCGACGAGGACGGAGAACTCGCCATCACCCAGCTGCTGCAGGTCGGTGCAGCCGGGGATCGCCTCGCGCAGGACGGCCGGATCGTGCAGCGCCGCCCACACCTTGGCGCGCGCGGCCGGGATTTTCACCTGTCCTTGCAATTCCATCGCGGTTTCCGTCGCGCTGCGCGAAGCTGCCGGACGGCATCGTGGCACGCGCCCGTGGACACGGGCAAGGCCGCCCCCTGCCAGCGTGACGCTTGGCATTGCGGGGCCGGTGCCGCTAGATCAATTCACGATTTTATCGAATCGCGAATTGATCTCGATTCCTTTGCTTTCCGCAATTCCGGACGGAAAAGTGGTGTCCACTTTTCCTGTAATTGCTCTAGAACGCGAGCCGTGACAGATACCGAATCTCCCAGCGGACGCACCAACCGGGCGAAGGGCGTGGCCCGGCGCACGCCGGTCATTCTCGAAACCGGCGGCTGGAACGACTACGCGCTCATCGATTCCGGCAATGGCGAGAAGCTCGAACGCTACGGCGGCTACCGCATCGTGCGGCCGGAGGCGCAGGCGTTGTGGACGCCGCGACGGCCGGCGGCGGAATGGGCGGGCGCCGACGCGCGCTTCGTCGGCATCGGCGACGAGGAAGGCGACGACGGCAGCCGCGAAGACGGGGGCCGCTGGCGCTACAAGAAGCCGCTCGGCGAGACGTGGCCGCTGGCTTATGACGGGGTGCCGTTTCTCGGCCGCTTTACCAGCTTTCGCCACGTCGGCGTGTTTCCCGAACAGGCGGCGCACTGGGACTGGATGAAGGCAAAGGTGGCGCAGGCGAAGCGGCCGGTAAAGGCGCTCAATCTTTTCGCCTATACCGGCATCGCCTCGCTGATCGCGGCAAAAGCCGGGGCCGAGGTGACCCACATCGATGCCTCGAAGAAAGCGATCGGCTGGGCGCGCGAGAACCAGTCGCTCGGCAAGCTCGATGACCTAAAAATTCGCTGGATCTGCGAGGATGCCAAGAAATTCGTCGAACGCGAGGGCCGGCGCGGCTCGCGCTACGACGCCATCATTCTCGATCCGCCGAAATTCGGGCGCGGGCCGAAGGGCGAGGTGTGGGACATTTTTGGCGACCTGAAACCACTGCTTTCGGCCTGCGTTGGCCTGCTCAGCGAGCGGCCGCTGTTCCTCGTGCTTACAGCCTACTCAATCCGTGCCTCGTTCTATTCGATCGACGAACTGATGGCGGAATGCCTGGCCGGACACGGCGGTCTGATCGAATCGGGGGAACTGGTGCTGACCGAAGAAGGCAGCGGGCGGCGGCTTTCCACCTCGCTGTTCTCGCGGTGGTCCGCCGATGCGTAGCGGCCCACCCCCACCCGGCGCGGTCAAGCACATCACCAGCCTGGCGAACCCGATCGTCAAGGACATCCGGGCGCTGGCCTTGCCCAAGAACCGCAAGGCGAGCGGACTGTTCGTCGCCGAGGGACTGAAGCTCGTCGCCGACGCGATCGAAGCAGGCTGGACGGTGCGCACGCTGGTCTACGCCGCCAACGTCGCCGGCCAGCCGCTGGTGGCCAGGCTCTCCGGTATCGTGCATGCCCGCGGCGGCGCGGTGCTGACCGTGAACGAAGCGATCCTCGCCAAGATCAGCCGGCGCGACAATCCGCAGACAGTGATCGGCGTTCTCGAACAGAAGCTGATGTCGCCGGGCGCAATTCGCCCGCGCGGCGAAGCGCCGTGGGTCGCGCTCGAAGGCATTCGCGACCCGGGCAACCTCGGCACGATCGTGCGCACGGCCGATGCGGCGGGCGCCGCGGGCGTCGTCCTCATCGGCGAGACGGTCGATCCGTTTTCGCTGGAAGCGGTGCGCGCGACGATGGGCTCGATCTTCGCCGTGCCGCTGGCGCGGATGACCCGCGCCGAATTTGCGAGACTTGCGGCGAGCTGGCCGGGGAGCGTGGTCGGCACGCATCTCACGGCGACCAGGGATTACCGGACGGTCGACTACCGTGCGCCGGTGCTCCTCCTGATGGGCACGGAACAGGCGGGGCTCAGCACCGAGGCGGCAGCGGCGGCAACGACGCTGGTCAAGATTCCGATGGCGGGGAAAGCCGATTCGCTCAACCTCGCGGTGGCGACGGCGGTGATGCTGTTTGAAATCGAGCGGGGGAGGCTCGCGCTGTGAGCGGGGCCCCTGCCCCGGCCGGCACCTGGCGGAGCGGGCGGCCGGCGGGGCCACTCTCGCCGCTCGGCCTCGCGATAACGCTCATCGTCGTGATTGTCGACCAGGGGGCAAAACTTTGGGCCAGCGCGGGTCTGGCCAGCGGGCAATCGGTCCCGGTACTGCCGTTTCTCACGCTCTACCGGGTCGAGAATACCGGCATCGCCTTCTCATTTCTGTCCGGAGGCGGCGGCCCGCTCACACTGGCGACGCTTGCCATTACCGCCGGCGTCATTGCTTTCTGGCTGCGCAGCGATGACGGCGGCTGGGTGGCGGCGACCGGTTTTGCGGCGATCTTCGGCGGCGCGCTCGGCAATCTCATCGACCGGCTGAGGCTTGGCCACGTCGTCGATTTTCTGCTCCTCCACTTCGGCGAACGGGCGCTGTTCGTGTTCAATCCAGCCGACGCCGCGCTGACCGTCGGGCCCATCCTGCTCGTTGCCGTTTACCTCGTGCCATCAAAGCACTAGCGGTACACGCCAAGCGTGATAGCTTCTG
>Ga0265313_10001596_pt1 | contig 21038 bp, 15 predicted proteins | sample 4123metaG_FD_203122 | JGI IMG/M metagenome (GOLD analysis project Ga0265313, IMG submission 203122) | Rhizosphere microbial communities from Carex aquatilis grown in University of Washington, Seatle, WA, United States - 4-1-23 metaG | ecosystem: Host-associated > Plants > Roots > Rhizosphere >...
CGAAGGTCGGGTGCCCGCGTGACGAGCGCGGGCACGACGGCTTCTCCGCCAAATTCAATCGTTCAGCAAGTATCGAAACTCGTCAGTCAGCAGACGAGACGCTGCCCTGCGGATTCGGAATCGGCGCCGGCGGCACCGGATGATCGGGCACCGCGGCGGGTGCGGCCGGGCCGGCGGTCGCTGACGAGGCATGCGCCGGCACGACAATCGGAGGCGGCATCGGGGCGGCGATCGGCGCCGCCAGTTCAGCCGCAGGCTCAGGCGCAGACTCGAGCGCTTGCGGCCGCGCGGCGCTTTCGCGCAGCGCCTCGCGCACCGACGCAACCCATTCGGCATCGACCGTGTCATTGCCGCGGCGCGCAAGCGACGCCTCAACCGGCTTGACCTCCTGAGCTGCCGCAGGCTCGCGCTTGGCCGCAGCCGGAGCGGCGGCCGGAACCGCAGCTTGAGCCTTCTTGGGCACATCCGGCTTCGGAGCGGGCTCGATCCTGGACTCGAGCTTGGCGGCAGGTTCCGGCTTCGCCGGCGGCGGCGCGGCGACAGCCGCGCTCTTCGGTCGCGGCTCGACGTGGCGGGCGGGCGGCGTCTGCTCGGCGGCAAGTAGGGTCTTGAAAGCCGCGACCGCATCGGCGTCAACCTGGCCGCAGTCGCGCTCGAAGCTGACGATGTCGCGATGAACCAGCATTCGCAGCGTCGATGCATCGGCCTGCCGGTCGAGCATGGAGACGATGTTGGCGCGGAGCGATTGGCATTTCGCCTCCGGCGAAAAATTGGTGTGATAGATCGAATAGGCACTGGCGAGCGCGAGCGGAATTCCGACCAGCGAACCGACAAGTTGAACGGCGCCTGTGACGTGCGACAGGCGGGAGCGCGGCGCCACTCCCGGCGTAAAATGCCGCTCATTCGCGCGCGGCTCATGATCGCGGGTCGCTACCAGCATTGGGGGGGGGAAACCTCGGGAACCGGAGACGCCAGTCACGAAAACTTCGCGGAGAAATTGGGCCGGGATTGCGGCGCAATCGGGGTAATCGAAGCCGGGCTTAACCCCGGTGTCGCAGCAGGCTCACGAAAAACCCATCGGTGCCGGTGGCGCGCGGGGTCATCAGGATGCCTTGATCCGAGACCCGCGCGGATTTCAAAAACACCTTGGCGCGCTCGCCAAGCGCCTGCGCGACATCCGCCGGCGGCACCACGGAGAATTCCGGATGCCGGGCGAGGAAATGCCGCACCTGCGCGCCGTTCTCCTCGTCGAGCACCGAGCAGGTAACGTAGGCGATCCGGCCGCCGCTCTTGAGCAGCGGCACCGCCCGCTCAAGGACCTCGGCCTGTTCCTTGACGCGCTGCTCCAGTGCACCGGGCCGCACCCGCCATTTGGCGTCGGGATTGCGCCGCCAAGCGCCGGTGCCGGTGCATGGCGCGTCGATCAGGACCATATCCATGTGCGTCTTGAGATCGTCGACCTCGGTGCCGACCGATTTCGGCGTGCGGACCTGGACGTTGCGGGCGCCGGAGCGCGCCAGCCGATCGTGGATCGGCGCCAGCCGGCGCTTATCGTCGTCGGTCGCGAAAACCTGGCCTTTATTTTCCATCATGGCGGCGAGCGCCAGAGTCTTGCCGCCGGCGCCGGCGCACAGGTCGACGACTTGCTCACCGGGTTGCGCGCCGCTCAGCAAAGTCGCGAGCTGCGAACCTTCATCCTGAAGTTCTACTAGACCTTTAAGAAAGGCGGGTTCCGCGTGAATCGCAGGGCTTTTCGCGTCGGCGCCGAGCCTGACGCGCAAGCCCCAGGGCGACCATGGCGTCGGCTCAGGCGCCAGGTCGGTAAGCGCCGCCTGCGCGACGTCACGGGGCGCTTTGAGACTGTTGACCCGTAGATCGAGCGGCGCCCGGGTGGCCAAGGCGGCGCCCTCCTCTGCCCGGTCGTCGCCGAACGTCTTGGCCAGATGCGGATCGAGCCATTCCGGATAGTCGCCGAGCACATGGGGCGCAGCGCCGTCGAGGCTCGCGGCATCGAGCCGCGCCCGCTCATCCTCGCTCAAAGCGCTGGGTGCATATTTCGATCCGTCGGCCAGTTTCGCGATCGTCTCGGTATCGAGCCCGCGCTCGCGCTTGAGCATGCCGAGCAGCACCACGCGCGGCGTCTCGGCGCCCATCAGGAACGCGCTCGAGGCGCGGCGGCGCAGTGCATCATAGACCAGCCCGGCGATGGCGGCGCGGTCGCCGGAGCCGGCAAAGCGATGTGCGAGGCCCCAGGCCTTGAGCGCGTCGCCGGCCGGGCGGCGATCGATCTCCAGCGCGGTGAAAACCTCGATGGCGGCGGCGAGCCGCGCTCCGGGTGTCATGTCAGGGCAGACCCGCGACGATGCGCACCATGAAGATGAGCCAGGCGACCGCCAGGGTCAGGCCACCAATGCCGTAAATCGCGCCGCGCAGGCGCACGATATTGCTGGTGGTGTGAATATAGGCGTGGCCGAGACGGCTCAGCACGAAAATCCAGGCCAGCACGACGAAGAGAAAATCGGCGTGATGCGTGATGATCGACAGGATCGTCAGCAGGTAGAACAGCACCGGCAACTGAAACTGGTTGTCGAAGCAGTTGGCGACCTGCTGAGCGCGCGGCGACCAATTGCGTTGGCCGAGCGCGATATCGGACGATTTGACGCCGCGCTTGAAATCAGCCCCGCGCAATGGCGCCAGCCAGAACAACAGGCCGAAGGTCAGAATGACCTCGACGAATAGCGGCAGCAGAACGAACTGGATCGGCATCAGGATGACCCTTCAGGAATGTCGCGGCAGATAGTCATACTTCACGGCCAGCCGCCAGCGAGAACCTCTTTCGCCGCGATGTTCCGACCTGCTAACCTCCAATCGTCTCAAGGGAACTCACTACCATGCGTTTTTTATCGATTGTGACGGTGTTATTGGCGGTATTTGGCGCTGTAACGACGGTCTGGGCCAAAATCGAGAAATTTCCTCCGGGATTCAGAATCGAACACATCAAGACCGGCGATGCGACAATCTATGTCCGCGTCGGCGGGCATGGTCCCGCTATCGTCATGCTGCACGGCTTCGGCGACACCGGCGACATGTGGGCGCCGCTCGCCAAAGCGCTTCACAAGGGCCACACGATTATCGTGCCCGACCTGCGCGGCATGGGTTTCTCGACCCATCCGAATGACAGCGGCTACGACAAGAAAAGCCAGGCCAGGGACATCGCGGCGGTGATGGACAAGCTCAACGTCCAGAAAGCCGACTTGGTCACCCACGACATCGGCAACATGGTCGGCTATGCGCTTGCCGCGCAATATCCCGACCGCATCACCAAATGGGCGATCATCGATGCGCCGCTCCCCGGCATCGGGCCGTGGGACGAAATCCTGAAGAGCCCGCTGCTGTGGCATTTCAATTTTCGCGGCCCCGATGTTGACCGGTTGGTGAAAGGCCGCGAACGTATCTACCTCGACCGCTTCTATAACGAGCTATCTGCCAATCCGAAGTCGATCGACGAGGCGACGCGGCGTCACTATGCGAAGCTTTATGCCCGGCCCGGTAACATGCACGCCGCTTTCAATCAGTTTGCTGCCTTCAGTCAGGACGCCAAGGACAATAGAGTTTTCGCCGAGAAGAAACTGACCATGCCGATTCTTGCTCTCGGCGCGGAAAAATCGTTCGGCACGCAGCAAGCCGATATCATGCGCATCGTCGGCAGCAATGTCGAAGGCGGCATCATCACCAATTCCGGTCATTGGATCATGGAAGAGCAGCCGGACCAGACCGTGCGGCTGGTCCGCGCCTTTCTCGACAAGAATTGAATCCGTGCTTATCCCGCGCCCGGATAGTTCGGGCTTTCGCGCGTGATCGTCACGTCATGGACGTGGCTCTCGCGCAGACCCGCATTCGAGATCCGCACGAATTGCGCCTTGGTGTGGAATTCCTCGATGTCCTTGGCGCCGACATAGCCCATGGCGGCACGCAGCCCACCGGCGAGCTGATGCAGGACCGTCGCCGCCGAGCCCTTGTAGGGCACCTGGCCCTCGACGCCTTCCGGCACCAGCTTGAGCGTGTCCTTGATGTCCTGCTGGAAGTAGCGATCGGCCGAGCCGCGCGCCATCGCGCCGACCGAACCCATGCCGCGATAGGTCTTGTAGGAGCGGCCCTGATAGAGAAACACCTCGCCCGGCGTCTCGTCGGTGCCGGCCAGCAGCGAGCCGACCATGGCGCAATCGGCGCCGGCGGCGAGCGCCTTGGCGAGATCGCCGGAATATTTGATGCCGCCGTCGGCGATTACCGGCGTGTTGGATTTCTTCGCTTCCTCGACCGAATCCATCACCGCGGTGAGTTGCGGCACGCCGACGCCGGCGACGATGCGTGTCGTGCAGATCGAGCCGGGACCGATGCCGACCTTGATCGCGTCGGCGCCGGAATCGATCAGCGCCTTGGCGCCTTCGCCGGTCGCGACATTGCCGGCGACCACCTGCACCTTGTTCGACAGTTTCTTGATGCGGTTGACGGCGTTGAGCACCGAGCGCGAATGGCCGTGCGCGGTGTCGACCACGACCAGATCGACGCCGGCCGCGATCAAGGCTTCGGTGCGCGCAAAGCCCTTGTCGCCGACCGTGGTGGCGGCGGCGACGCGCAGCCGGCCCTGTTCGTCCTTGCAGGCATTCGGATTGGCCACCGCCTTCTCGATGTCCTTCACCGTGATCAGGCCGATGCAGCGATATTGATCGTCGACGACCAGCAGCTTCTCGATGCGGCGCTGGTGCAGCAGGCGCTTGGCTTCTTCCTGGCTGACGCCGTCGCGCACGGTAACGAGCCGCTCCTTGGTCATCAGCTCGGAGACCTTCTGGCGCGGATCGGTGGCGAAGCGCACATCGCGATTGGTCAGGATGCCGACCAGCTTGCCCGGGCCGTTGGCGGCGTGCTCGACCACCGGGATGCCGGAGATGCGGTTGTCGCTCATCAACTTGAGCGCGTCGGCCAAGGTCGCATCGGGCTCGATCGTGAGCGGGTTTACCACCATGCCGGATTCGAACTTCTTCACCTGGCGGACCTGCGCCGCCTGCTGCTCCGGCTCCAGGTTGCGGTGGATGACGCCGATGCCGCCGGCCTGCGCCATGGCGATCGCCATCTGCGACTCGGTGACGGTGTCCATCGCCGAGGCGATGATCGGCATATTGAGCGCGATCGAGCGGGTGATGCGGGAGCGGATATCGACGTCGCCGGGCAGCACTTCCGACAGGCCGGGCTTGATCAGCACGTCGTCGAACGTGAACGCTTCGGGAAACCTGTCAGGGGACTTCGCCATGCCAACTCCGCTGTTCGCCTTGCGGCGCATTAAGGTGCGGGGCGGCCGGAATTGAACAAATCTCCGGCGAAACCAAGTTTCGCCCCGACTCTACGGCCCGCTTTTGGGGTTGGCGGTGGTCGATAGCACGGGTTTGGCGCGATTCCTAGGCTGTTGTACCGGCCAGAGTGCGGTGGCTCCCGCCCTCGGCCTAGGTGGATGGCTGTTATGAACCGCCCGGCGAGGCCTTCCTTCCGCCACAGGCTCTTGTATCAAGAGCGGCAGTGCCGGATCGCCCACCCCATCGCCAAATCATGCCGCCCGAGCGCATCGTCCCGCTGATCGTCGCGGTCGCCCTGTTCATGGAAAACATGGACTCGACGGTGATCGCCACCTCGCTGCCGGCGATTGCCACCGATATCGGCGCCAATCCGCTGGCGCTCAAGCTCGCCATCACCTCGTACCTGCTGTCGCTCGCGATTTTCATTCCGGCGAGCGGCTGGACCGCCGACCGCTTCGGCGCCCGCACCGTGTTCCGCGCCGCGATCGCCGTGTTCGTGATCGGCTCGATCGGCTGCGCAATGTCCGAATCCCTCACCGGTTTCGTGATCGCGCGCATCGTGCAGGGCATGGGCGGCGCCATGATGACGCCGGTCGGCCGCATGGTGCTGGTGCGCTCGATCTCGAAGCGCGAACTGGTCAATGCCATGGCCTGGGTCACGACGCCGGCGCTGATGGGGCCGGTGATGGGGCCGCCGGTCGGCGGCTTCATCACGACCTATGCGAGCTGGCACTGGATCTTCATCATCAACGTGCCGATCGGGCTGCTCGGCATCGTGCTCGCGACCCGCTACATCGAGGATGTTCGCGCCGAGCATCACGAGCCGTTCGACATATTCGGTATGGTGCTGGCCGGGCTCGGTATTGCCGGACTGGCATTCGGTCTCTCGGTTGCCGGCTTGAACTTCCTGCCATGGACCGTGGTGGCGGCGCTGGTCGCCGCCGGCGCGATCTTCATCACCGCCTATTTCGTCCATGCACGCCGCACCGCAAATCCCGCACTCGACCTCACGCTGTTCCGGCTGCCGACGTTTCGCGCCAGCGTGGTCGGCGGTTTCCTGTTCCGGCTCGGACTTGGCGCGCTGCCATTCCTGCTGCCGCTGATGCTCCAGGTCGGCTTCGGCATGTCGCCGTTTCAATCCGGCTTGATCACCTTCGCGACCGCGCTCGGCGCCATGAGCATGAAGTGGGCGACGGCAACGATCCTGCGCCGCCTCGGCTTCCGCAGCGTGCTGGTGGTCAATGCGTTGATCTCGGCGGTCTTCCTCGCCGCCTGCGCCGCCTTCACCATTACGACGCCGGCGGCGATCATGGTGCTGATCCTGCTGATCGGTGGCTTCTTCCGCTCGCTGCAATTCACCAGCATCAACACCATCGCCTACGCCGAGGTCGAGCCGCGGCGTATCAGCAAGGCAACGGCGCTGGTCAGCGTCGGCCAGCAATTATCGGTATCGGCCGGGGTGGCGATCGGCGCGCTAGTGGTCGAGACCACGCTCAACCTGCGCGGCCACACCAGCGCCGGCCTCGAGGCGGCCGATTTCCCGCCGGCCTTCCTCATGGTCGGGGCGATTTCGGCGCTATCGGCGCTGATATTCATGCGGCTTCCCGCCGATGCCGGCGCCGAACTGGCCAATCGTCTCCCCGACCCCGCTGGAAATCCCGCCGAGGCGCCCGACCAGCGTCTCAATTAGGGACACTTTCGCGGCAATCCCCGCCCCGGCGTTAACCATAAAAGACTATTGGGTGAGGCCACTTCATGGACATTGCGTTGTCCCGCCAGTAGCTTCGACCCGCTATAGTAAACGAGTGTGGTTAACGCGTATGCCCGGTCGCTGGCCTAGCTGGGTTTTGTATTCCGGCCTCCTCGCTGCCGCCATGTCGGCAGCTGGACCCGTTGCCGCGCAAAGCGGCGGGGTCCGCATGTGTGCCAATCAAACCGAAAGCGCCGCCGCCGAGCGCATCGCAGCCTGCGACCAGCTGCTGAAATCATCGTCGCTGTCCGGCAAGCCGGCCGGCGTCGCCTATGCGCTGCGCGGCCTCGCCTATCTCGATCGCGGCGACGTGCCGCACGGCATCGCCGATCTCGATCGCGCGATCACGCTGGCGCCGGATTTCGCGCCCGCCTACCAGAACCGCGGCAATGCCTGGTACGCGCGCGGCAATTACGGCCGCGCCATTGCCGACTACGACACCGCGATCCGGCTCGATCCCGACGACGCCTCGGCTTACGTCAACCGCGCCACGGTGCGGCGCGACCTCGGCTATAATGACGGCGCGTTCGAGGATTACGCCAAGGCCATCAGCCTTAATCCTCGCCACGCCCGCGCTTTCAGTGGCCGCGGCGAGCTCTATATGCGGCAGGGCAATTATCCGCGCGCCGTTTCGGATTTCGAGCAGTCGCTGCGGATCGAGCCGCGCGCCGGCGAATTGATGTTGCTCGGCCAGGCCCGCGCCGAATCCGGCGATCTTGGGCGCGCGCTGACCGCCTATGGCGAAGCCGCCCGCATGGATCCGCAGAGCGTCGCCGCGCTCAACGCGCAGGCCAGCGTGCTGAGCAAAAAAGGCGACTACACGCAGGCGATGGCGCTCTACGACCGCGCGGTCCGCATCGATCCCAATCTGCCGGCGACCTACAAATTGCGGGCGCAGACGCTTGCGGCAAAAGGCGATCGCAAGCGCGCGCTCAAGGAGATCGACCGCGTCCTCAAATTCACCTGGACCACCGAGGCGCTGAAGCTGCGCGCGCAATGGCGCTATGCCGACGGCGACGTCAATGGCGCCATGTCCGATATCGGCCACATCAGCAAGCTCAATCCCGACGACACGTCGGCGCTGGCCCTGCGCGGCGCGATGGCGGCCCGCAAGAACGATTACGACCACGCGCTCGCCGATCTCGACAAGGCGATCGCCGCGGACCCCAACGATGCCTTTGCGCTGAGCGAGCGCGGCCGGGTTTATGTCGCCAGGAACGACGACGCCAAGGCGCTGCCGGATCTCGACCGCGCCATCGAACTTGGCGCCGGCGCCGCGGTCTATCGCGACCGCAGCAAGATTTACCGGAAGCGCGGCGACAATGCCAAGGCGCTCGCCGATCTCGATCAGGCGATCCAGCGCGACCCGGCTCCGGCGTCGAGCTATTTCGATCGCGCCGTGCTGCGCAAGGTCAAGGGCGACGGCAGCGGCGAACTGGCCGACCTCAATGAGGCGCTCAAGCGCGAGCCCAACAATGGCGGCGCGCTTTATGAACGCGGCCTGCTGCGCAAATCCAAGGGCGACAGCGCCGGCGCGATTGCCGATTTCGACAGCGCATTGAAGCTTAGCCCCGGCAAGATCGAGATCGTGCGCAGCCGCGCCGCCGCGCTGATGGAGCGCAAGGACTACGCCAAAGCAATCGGCGACTTCGACCGCATCGTCGCCGGCGAGCCGAGCGCGCAGAATTATTATCAGCGCGGGCTCGCTTATGCCGGCAATCATGATGCCGCCAAGGCCGCGGCCGATTTCAAGACCGCGCTCGCCAAGGATCGCAAGCTGGCCGACGCAAAGCGCGCGCTGGATCGCCTGCCGGCCGACAGCAAGGCCTGGAAAACGCCGCCCGCACAGAAACAGGATATCGCCGCGAATAAACCGGTCGAGCCGGCACCACCCGCCGTTCAGCCGCCTCAGGTGACCGCGGCGGCGCCGAGCGCCGCCGAAGACCGGCCGCCGGAGACCGCGGTCGCCGACGTCACGGTGCCGGAGCCTGCAGTCAAGGCCGAAGCCAAGCCTGTCGTGAAACCAGCCAGCGTGGTGGTGGCAGAGGCCAAGCCGAAGATTGATGCAAAACCCGCGGTGAAACCGCAGCAGAAACCGGAACTGACAGCTTCGACTGGGCCGCCGACGGCCCAGGCGACCGCGCCGCTGCCGCCGCGCGCCGCGCCCGCGGCCATTCCCGCGACACAGCCCGAAACCGCCGCGCGTCCTCGGAAACCCGAGCCCTCCCAATCGACGCCCGGCGAACCAGACAAGGCCACAAGCCGCGTCCACGGCGAACACGATGATACCAACAAGAGCCGTGCTCGCACCAAGGACCACTTTGCCAAAAGCTCGACCGAATATTACATCGGCAAGCAGCGCGTCAGCGAAGCGCAATATCGGCGCTTCATGCGCGGTCTGAAATTCACCGACGCGTTCCGCTGACTTTTGCCGCGCCGCTAGATGCGACGAAAGCCGCTGGCCAGAAGATAAAGCTCGGCTGAATCGGCGCGGCTCGCCGCCGGCTTGACGTGCCGTACGCTGGCAAAGTTTCGCTTGAGGCGCGCGAGCAGCGACGGCTCGGTGCCGCCCTGCAGCACCTTGGCGAGGAACGCGCCGCCCGGCCTGAGCACATCGGCGGCAAATTCCGCCGCCGCCTCGACCAACGCCATGATCTTGAGATGATCGGTGCGGCGATGGCCGGTGGCGTTGGCGGCCATGTCGGTCAGCACCACATCGGCCTCGCCGCCGAGCTTCGCCTTGAGCAGATCCGGCGCGCGAGGATCGAGAAAATCGAGCTGCATGAAATCGACGCCGGCGACCGGCGGCATGTCGAGAATGTCGATGGCGACGACGCGGCCCTCGTCCGGCGCGTGAACGCGCTTCGACGCCACCTGGCTCCAGCCGCCGGGAGCGGCGCCGAGATCGACAACGCGGAAGCCGTTCTTGAGCACGTGGTATTTGTCGTCGATCTCGATCAACTTGAATGCGGCGCGCGAGCGAAAACCTTCGGCCTTGGCGCGCGCGACGTAGGGATCGTTGAGCTGGCGCTCGAGCCAAAGCTTCGAGGATTGCGAGCGGGTCTTGCCGCCCCGGACTCGCGTCTTGACGCGGCTGCTGTCCTTGCCGCGCGTCATGACGCTGCGGTCTGGGCGTCATTCCAGACGCCGTCATCGCGCATCATCTGCACCAGCATGCCTTCGCGCAGCCCTCGGTCGGCGACGCGCAGACGCGGGCAAGGAAATGCGCGGCGGATCGCTTCGAGGATGGCGCAGCCGGCGAGCACCAGATCGGCGCGCTCCGGCCCGATGCACGGGCTCGCCGCGCGCTCCTGGTAGCTCATGGCGAGCAGACGATCGATCACGCCGTCGATCTGCCCGGCGCTCATCCAGCAGCCGTCGACCCGATTGCGGTCGTAGCGCCGCAGATCGAGATGAACGCCGGCGATCGTCGTCACCGTGCCGGACGTCCCCAGCAAATGAAGCCGGCCGATGTCGCCGCCGTGGGCCTGCGCAAACGGCGCAATCAATGCGGCAATCTCATTGACGATTGCCTCGTAGGTGGCGCGCGTGACGGTGGCGCCACCGTGCTTTTCCGCCAGCGTGACGACGCCATGCTTGAGCGAGATCCAGCCGCGGATACGCGGCGGCGGCGGTCCACGCTCGACATCGTGCGAACGCTCGAGACGGACCAGTTCGGACGAGCCGCCGCCAATGTCGAACAGCACAACGCCGTCGGACTGTGGATCGATCAACGGGGTGCAACCGGTCGCCGCCAGCAGCGCCTCGGTTTCGCGGTCAATGATCTCGAGTTCGAGGCCGATTTCGCTCGCCACCCGATCGCGGAACTCGGCGCCGTTTTCCGCCGCGCGGCAGGCTTCGGTGGCGATCAGGCGGGCACGGGTGACGCCCTTGTTCTTCATCTTGTCGCGGCAGATGGCGAGAGCTTCAATCGCGCGCACAATGGCAGCTTGGCCGAGATGGCCCGACGCCGACACCCCTTCGCCGAGGCGGATGATGCGGGAAAAGGCATCGACGACGCGAAAGCCGCCGCCGGTCGGCCGGGCCACCAGCAACCGGCAATTATTGGTGCCGAGATCGAGCGCGGCATAGGTCGCACCGCCGCGATCGGCGCCCATGCCGTGCTGGTAACCGCCAGGCGACCGCCGACCCGGCCGGGGCCGCCGCTGCGGCGCCCGATCAACGGCAGGGTCGAGGCCGGGACGGTCCCGGGCCTCGCCGCTCATCGCTCAACCTTCCTGCCGCCGGCGGCTTTCGAGCCTGCCCGTGACGGCAATGATGTCCAACTTCGAGGCAAAGTGTAACAGCGCATGCGGCTGACGCAACCCAATGGCCTGCCGGGCGTTCTTGTGGAACTGCGCCGGGTCCGTTATCTGATCAATATCCGCACCAATCACCGAACCCCGAAATGAATGACAGCCCGCAAGACGCCGCTTTGGCGACGATGAAATTCGGTATCGGCCAGCCGGTCCCACGCACCGAGGACCCGATTCTGGTGCGGGGTCAGGGCCGCTATACCGACGATCTGAATCTGGCCCGTCAGGTTCACGCGGTGATGGTGCGAAGCCGCGACGCCCATGGGGTGCTGCGCGGCATCGATACGGAGGCGGCGCGGCACGTGCCGGGGGTGCTCGGCATCTATACTGCTGCCGATCTCGCGGCTTACGGGCCGCTGAAGAATGTGATGCCGCTCAAGAGCCGCGACGGCTTGCCGCTCAAGGTCGCGCTGCGGCATGCGCTCGCCGAAGGTAAGGTCCGTTGCGTCGGCGACCCGGTGGCTTTCGTGGTCGCGGAAACACTGGCGCAGGCCAAGGATGCGGCTGAAGCCGTGTCGCTTGATATCGAGCCGCTACCTTCCGTCACCCTCGCCAGCGAAGGCGCCAAAGCCGGCGCGCCGCAGCTTTATGACGGCATACCCGGCAATATCGCACTCGACTACCACTACGGGGACGCCGAGAAAACGGCCGCGGCATTCGCCGCCGCGGCGCATGTCGTAAAACTGCCAATCCGTAACACCCGGATGGTGGTGGCGGCCATGGAGCCGCGGGCCGCGATCGGCGAGTTCGACAAGACCAGCAGCAAATGGACGCTGCATTCGTGCAGCCAGGGCGTGTTCGGCCTGAAGAATGCGCTGATGGACATGCTCGGCGCGACGGCCGACAAGGTGCGCGTCCTCACCGGCAATGTCGGCGGCTCGTTCGGCATGAAAGCGGCGGTCTATCCTGAATATATCTGCATTCTTCATGCCGCGAAGACTCTCGGCCGGCCGGTGAAATGGACCGACGATCGCTCGGGCGCATTCGTCTCCGATCATCACGGCCGCGACCACGAGACCATCGGGGAGCTTGCACTCGACAAGGACGGTCACTTCCTCGCCCTTCGCTTCAACGGCTACGGCAATATGGGCGCCTGGCTCAATCCGGTGTCGCCGCTGATGTCGACGCTCAACACCGTGAAGAACGTCGCCAGCGTCTATCGCACACCGTTGATCGAGGTCTCGACCAAGTGCGTCTATACCAACACCACATTGGTTTCAGCCTATCGCGGCGCCGGGCGGCCCGAGGGCAACTATTACATGGAGCGCCTGATCGACACCGCCGCGCGTGAAATGGGCATCGACCCCATCGAATTGCGCCGTCGCAATCTGATCAAGGCCAAGGAGATCCCGTATCACAATGCCGCCGACATGACCTATGACAGCGGCGACTTTCCGGCCGTGCTCAAGCACGCGGTCGAGCTCGCCGACGTCAAGGGCTTCACCAAGCGCAAGCGCGAGAGCAAGAAGCGCGGCCGCGTGCGCGGGCTCGGCATCGGCTGCTTCCTCGAAGTGACGGCGCCACCGAACAAGGAAATGGGCGGCATCCGCTTCGAGGCGGACGGCACGGTGACGATCATCACCGGCACGCTCGATTACGGCCAGGGCCATGCCGCACCATTCGCGCAAGTGCTCAGCGCCAAGCTCGGCGTGCCGTTCGACAAGATCCGGCTGTTGCAAGGCGACAGCGACGAGCTGATCGCGGGCGGCGGCACCGGCGGGTCACGCTCGATCACGGCGAGCGGCGCCGCGATTGTCGAAGCCTCGGCTTTGGTGGTCGATAAGGGCAAGCAGATCGCCGCGCATGTGCTGGAAGCGTCAGCCGGCGACATCGAGTTCAAGGACGGCCGCTTCACGATCGCCGGCACCGATCGCTCGATCGGCATCATGGAACTCGCCGCCAAGCTGCGTTCCGGCATCAAGCTGCCGGAAGGCGCGCCGTCCTCGCTCGACGTCAAGCACGCCAGCGACGGCATGCCGTCGTCATTCCCGAACGGCTGCCATGTCTGCGAGGTCGAGATCGATCCGACCACCGGCGTGACCGAAGTGGTCAAATATTCCGCGGTCAACGATTTCGGCACCGTGGTCAACCCGCTGCTGGTCGACGGCCAGATCCACGGCGGCGTCGTGCAGGGCATCGGCCAGGCGCTGATGGAAAACACGGTCTATGACAGCGACGGGCAATTGCTCAGCGGCTCGTTCATGGACTATGCGATGCCGCGCGCCCACAACGTGCCGGACTTCGTCACCGAGAGTCATCCGGTTCCGGCGAAGAGCAATCCGCTCGGCACCAAAGGCTGCGGCGAAGCCGGTTGCGCCGGCGCGCTGACTTCGGTGATGAATGCGATCGCCGATGCGCTCGGCGATTACGGCATCCGCCACATCGACATGCCGGCCTCACCGCCCCGGGTCTGGGCGGCCATCCGCGATGCCGAGGCGAAAACCGCCTAAGCCGGCCCTACGAGCTTGGCGTTTTTCAGCGGCAAATTGCGAACCCGCGTGCCGGTGACCGCGAATACGGCGTTGGCGACCGCAGGAGCAGCCGGCGCGGCGCCGGGCTCGCCAATGCCGCCCCATTTCTTGCCGCCGGTGAGCGCGAAATAGACCTCGATTTTCGGCGTCGCTGCGAGCCGCACCATTTCGTAGTCGTCGAAATTGGCCTGCTCGACCACTCCGTTCTTGATGGTGATGTCGCCGTAGAGCGCGGCCGACAGTCCATAAATGATGCCGCCCTGGATCTGCGCTTCGACGATCGAGGGATTGACGACGTGGCCGCAATCGACGGCGGCGACGACGCGATGCACTTTCACCTCGCCGGCGCGGCTGACCGAGACTTCCGCGACCTGGCCGATCGTGGTGCCGTAGCATTCATGGATGGCGATGCCGCGGCCCTGGCCTGGCGGCAGCGGCTTGCCCCAATCGCCCTTGTCCGCGACCAGGTCGAGGACACCGATCATGTCGGCGCGGTGCGCCAACAGCGCTCGGCGGAATTTGTACGGGTCCTGGCCGGCGGCGTGCGCCAGTTCGTCGACATAGCTTTCCATGAAGAACGCATTCTGCGAGGAGCCGACCGCGCGCCAGAAGCCGACCGGAATATGGGTGTTCTTGAGCATGCAGCCGACGCGCAGATTCGGAATCCTGTAATTGGTGTTGGCGATGCCTTCGATCGCCTGCGGCTCGAGCCCAACCGCGGCCGAACCCGGATTGCCGCTGGAGCGCTGAATCGACCCAACCGCGATCCTGGCGTCGAATGCCACCGGCATGCCGTCGGCACCGAGCGCGGTGCGCAGCTTCACCGCCGCCTGCGGCCGGTAGCGGTCATGCGTCATGTCCTCTTCGCGCGTCCACACCAGCTTGACCGGCTTGCCCGCGGCCTTGGCGACCAAGATCGCATGGCGCATCTCGTCATTATTGCCGCGCCGGCCGAAACCGCCGCCGAGGAAGCAATTGTGGATGTTGATCTGCTCCGGCGGCAGGCCGGATATCGCGGCCGCCGAACGCAGCGCGCCCATCGGGATCTGGGTGCCGAGCCAAATATCGAGCGTGCCGCTCTCGAACCGCGCCGTGGCGTTGAGCGGCTCCATCTGTGCATGCGCGGCGTGCGGCGCTTCGTAAATCGCCTCGACCACCTTGCCGTCTGACGATGCCGCCTTGGCGAAGGCACCGTCGACGTCGCCCTCATTGCGGGCGCTCACCATCGGACCCTCGAGCGTGTCGCGATAGAGCTTGGCGAACTGCGCGCTATCGGTCTTGCCGGCCTCGCCGGTGTCCCATTCGGGCTTGAGCAAGGCGAGCGCTTCCTTGGCCCGCCAATAGCGGTCGGCGACCACCGCCACCGCATCGTCGAGCTTGACGACGCGCTCGACGCCACGCCGGTTTCGTGCCGGCGCAGCCTCGACGCTCTTGAGCTTGCCACCGGGCACCGGACAGGCCGCGATCGCGGCATAGACCATGCCGGGGATCCGGGTATCGATAGCGAATTTGGCCGAGCCGTTGATCTTCAGCGGCGTGTCCAGCCGCGGCAGCGGCTTGCCGATCAGTTTGAATTGATCGGGGGAGCGCGTTCCCGGCTCCTTGTCGAGCGTGATCTTGGCAGCCTCCGCGGCAAGCACCCCATAGCCGAGCGTGCGGCCGGACGGCTTGTGCTGCACCTTGCTGTCGCTGGCCTCGCATTCGGCTTCCGGCACTTTCCAATGCCTCGCGGCGGCGGCAATCAGCCGGACGCGCGCGCTGGCGCCGGCTTGCAACAGCATCTGCCAACTGGTGCGCACGCCGCGGCTTCCCGCCGTAACCATGTCGCCATAGACGCCGTTCTCGCGCAGATTGCGGGTCGGCGAGGCGTATTCGACCCGCACCTTGGACCAGTCGCATTCGAGCTCCTCGGCGACGATCATCGGCAACGCGGTGATCGCGCCTTGCCCCATCTCATTATGAGGCGAGCGGATCAGGATTGAGCCGTCGGGATTAATGGCAAGGAACGCATTGATTTCATTCGGCGCATGGTCCGGGCCAAATGGGCTGGTGCCAATGACGGCGGCCTGCCCTGGCCTCGGCAGCATGACGCTAATGGCGAGGCCGCCCGCGGCAGCGGTCGCGGATACGACGAAGGCGCGGCGGGAGACTGTTGCGTTGGCGGTCATGACGCGTCCCTCAACCCTTCAACAGCGCGGCGGCGCGATGAATTGCGGCGCGTATGCGCACGTAAGTGCCGCAGCGGCAGATATTGGTGAGATTGTCGTCAATGTCCTTGTCGGTCGGATTGGGAAACTGTTTGAGAAACGCCGCGGCTGCCATGATTTGTCCGGACTGGCAGTAGCCGCATTGCGGCACGTCCTCGGCGAGCCACGCTTTCTGCACGGCGTGGCTTGAATCGCGCGACAGGCCCTCGATCGTGATGATCGATTTGCCGTCGGCATCGCCGACCTGGATGCCCCAGGAGCGCACGGCTTCGCCATCGATGTGAACCGTGCAGGCGCCGCATTGTGCGATGCCACAGCCGAACTTGGTGCCGGTCAGGCCGAGCTCATCGCGTAGCACCCACAGCAGCGGCGTCTCTTCCTCGATATCGAGCTCGTGCTGATGACCGTTTACGGTGATGGAAACCATGCTTCCCTCGCCCGAGGTTGGCGTTCGACCTGCCGCCGCGCCCAGTTTAGCGTCGCAGGCCGGTTCTTGCTGTCACAGTTTCTTGTTTTTAATGGGTTTTTTATCGGACTTTTTCGGCGGCAAAACTGTTCCGCTTGCCCCGCATTGGGCCTGACAGGCATGGCCAACCCGATGAAAAAACACTGGTTCGCGCAGGCGGCAACGGCCATAGTCCGCCCCTTTCCGGGTGACCCCTTCATGACTCAGGCGACCGAGACCCTGCTTGCGCGCACTGCTAACGACACCAGATTGGTTGCCTCAATCAGCGCCGCGCATTTCGTCTCGCACTATTACATCCTGCTGCTGCCGCCGCTGTTCGCTTTCGTGCGCGCCGACTATGGCGTGAGCTACACCAAGCTCGGCCTGGCGCTTGCCGCCTTCAACGGTGTTTCGGCGGTGCTGCAAACACCGACCGGATTTCTGGTCGACCGCTTCGGCGCGCGTCCCTTGCTCATTGCCGGGCTGTTGCTCGGGGCGCTGGCGTTCGCTGTGGCCGGACTGGTCGATTCGTTCTGGGTGCTGGTGGCAATGTTCGGCTTCGCCGGCCTCGCCAACACGGTCTATCACCCGGCCGATTACGCGATCTTGTCGCACCACGTCCCGCCCGAGCGGGCCGCCAAGGCATATTCGATTCATACTTTTTCCGGGATGCTCGGCTCGGCAGTGGCGCCGACCAGCCTGCTTCTGATGCAAAGCTATTGGGGCTGGCGCGGCGCGTTCGTGGGGTCCGCCTTGCTCGGCATTGCCGCCGCGGCACTGCTTCTGGTTCAGCGCGAAGAACCGGTGAGGCTCAAGCCGGTCGGCAAGACGCAGCCGGAAGCCGGGCCGCAGGGTTGGCAGCTGCTGCTGTCACGTCCGATCCTGCTCAATCTCGTGTTCTTCGCGTTGCTCGCCTTGATGAATGGCGGCTTGCAGAATTATTCCGTGGTGGCGCTTGGCGCGCTGCACGGAATGGCGGCGACGGCCACCACCACTGCATTGTCGGCCTATCTCGTGCTCTCGACGATCGGCGTCCTGGCAGGCGGCTATCTCGCGAGCCGAGTCTCGCAGCACGGCACGGTCGCCGTCATCGGGCTCATCGCCATAGCCTTGGTTGCCGTCGCACTCGTGTTCCATCTCGGCGATGTGCTCCTGATTACAGCAATGGCCGCCGGAGGTCTGTTCACGGGCGCCATCATGCCTGCGCGCGACATGATCGTGCGCGAGATGACGCCGCCGGGCTCGTTCGGCAAAGTGTTCGGCTTCGTCACCAACGGCTTCAATCTCGGCGGCATCGTTGCACCGATGATTTTCGGGCTGGCGATGGATCATGGGGCGCCGCAATGGGTGTTCCTGATGACGGCCGCGTTCAGCCTGCTGGCGATTTTTACCGTCACTGGCGCGCGCAAACCGGCGCCATGAGCCGCCATTAAAGCGCGGGCCTTGTCAAAAAGCCGGAATTGCCGCATGTGAAGGCCTGCGCCAAGGCTTGCGGCGCGAGCCTTTCGACAGCGCGATCCCTTACTGGGGGATAGTTCAACGGTAGAACATCGGACTCTGACTCCGAGAATCTTGGTTCGAATCCAGGTCCCCCAGCCAAACAATTTCAAATACTTGCGAGCCGAATAGTTGGACTCGGTGGCAGCGGTTTGCAGCCGGTTTGCAGGTTTTGTTCCCTAACCGTACACGGCGTCGAGTTTGATTATTGCAGCCTCGGCCAACTCGACTGTCCCGCCTAAGTAGTGCGTACCCAAAATGGCCTCGACGTCCTTGAGCGAGTGACCGGTGATCGCCGCGATTTGCGGCACCGTACATTCCGCCAGTGCTAGGCGTGTCACAGCGGTTCCACGCAAATCGTGGAAGTGCAGGTCATCGGCCAAGCCTGACTTTTTAAACGCTTTGCCCCATGACGCTCTAAAGCCCGCCGAAGTCCACGGCTTGCCACGACTGTTGGTCAGGACCGTTGTGGCAAGCGCCCGACAAGCTTTCGCTGATTCCAATGCTATTTTAAGGGTAGCACCGACCCGGATGCTAACGCGCTTTTTCGTCTTGCCTTGCCGCAGCCGGATATGCGCGCCGTCGTATCCATTCCAGCTGAGTCTCAGAAGGTCGCCTTGGCGTTGGCCTGTCCAAAGCGCCAGCAACAACGCGGCCTGTAATTCCTTAGATGCAACGGCACAAAATTGCCGAATGTTTTCTGCCGTCCAAATCTTTTCGGCGCGATCTGCGCTATAAATACGACCACCCTTCTCACAGTGATTTACGGATATTAAGCCACGATCCTTAGCCACGGACAGAATTCGGGCTAACACCGACCAAGCATAATCTGCTTGTCGACTGGACCGCGCCGATAATTCGTCTCGCCAAGTTTTGAATGTGCCGCGCGACCTACGGTCTTCAATTGCAGTTATCGGCATAGAGCCAAATCGCAATTCAATTTTTGATATTTGCTGTAGGTAGTCGCTACGACTACGCGCGGCCAGCTTTCCGAACTCCGTTGAGTTCTTATACATTTCGATTACGTGGCGAAACGTGCCGGAGGCAGGTCGCTGCCTTGATGCTACGGCGGCATTGTAAGACGCAATAAAATCAAGGTCGCCAAGCTTACCGCAAAGACGCGGCCCGCCTCGCCAAGCGTAAAAATATGTTTGGCTTTTGCCGTTGGCCAAACGTTTGGTTGCGGACGCCAAGCCTTTAAGCTGCACTCGCATTGTCTTCCTCCCGAAACCAGCGGTCTGCCTCAGTTTCATTATCGTTGGCCGCTATCAACCCGACGCCGCTTAATTTGTTGAGCGCGAGATCAATTGCCACTCGATCCCAAACGCGCGTTCCCTTAATCGCTTTTGGCATAATTCCCTTGGCAACCCATCGCGAAAAGGTTGACGGCTTGATGCCGTAATGATCTTGAATTAGTCGTCGTCCTAGGCACCTGAATAGTGGTAGATAAATGCGACTATCAGCAGGCTTTGCAGCTACCATTTCCGCCACTCTAATAAACGATATTGTATATTGAATGCGAAAGCCAGCCAGGAAAAGGCGCGGGCGACCGGCTACAGGGAGCAAGCCGCTTTTAATTCGCGTAAGCCCTACTCTGCTTGCCGCACTCGATTTGTGGATTGCGACCCGGCCCAAGCCTAGGCCGACTCGCCCGGCTGCCATCCGGGCACTACTAGCTGTGGTGCTGGCCAAGGCTCCGCGTTAGCGCGCTTAGGCGTCGGCAGAATCGCCAAGCGGCATATCTGCCACCATACTGACGAGGCCGAGCATCATTTGCCGTTCGCTTTCTTCGGCTGCTTGCAATATCTTCAACTGGCGTTTCGGCAGGTGCTTTTGAATCGTTTGCTCGACTAGATTTCGCAGGTCATCCGGCGCGATTGCGTCAAGCTCGACCGAAATATCTCCGAAGCCCTTTGATCGCGTGTCGCTTGTCTTGGTCGGTCGAGTCGGCAATCCCCACTTTTTGATCTGATCGGGCGTTACTGCAATGCGCTCGAAATATAATTCGGCGTCGGGCGCGTACTCTCGTAACGATTCCTCAATTTTTTCACCCGCGTTTACGCCCGACGGATCAAAGTCGCCTAGGTGATAAATGTATGCGGGAACCGTCAGGTCATTAATGTACGAACCTGCTTCGTATAAGAACGATAAGCTGGCGTAGCCACGCGCCACCATTAGCGGAACGTCATACACTTCGGTTACCGGCATGATGACGCCCGACAGGGCGTCCTTTTCCAGCCAGATTTCGACGTAAGCATTGATGTCGGTCCACAGTGCCTTTCGATAGAAATGTGCCGCGTCTTCGAACGCCTCCTGCACACTGTCAAAAGTCTGTGGCTTGCGTTGCCAACGGGTATTGTCCGCCAGCCAATCATAGCGAAGCATTCCAGACCGGCGCATGATTGAAAGATTGCCTTGGACTTTGCTGTACCCGGCCTCAGATTTGTCGACGAGGCCTCGCACGGTGGCTTGATAGAACACCTGCCGCACTGTCATCGGGTGCATTTCAGCCACGATATCGAACAGGTCTACGCGGAGCGTCGCCATGTCTGTTTTGGTCGAGCGGAAACGCTTCGGTTTTATGGAGCTAGCCTGATAAGCAGTCATCGGCCTCTTCGTGCGGTTGGCGGGCAATCGGCCCATAACTCTTTATCCCACACCCATAGGCACCACTGTCGACACGGCGGAGCGGTCTAGCGAACGCCCATAGTCCGCGCGCTGGCCGGCGGCTCAAACAGCACCACCACCTGCCGCTGACCTGCCCTGGCTTTTTTGGACCAAGCGTTGTGAGAGAATAGCTTGGAAAGGAGTTGGTCATGCCGAAGAAGAGGTTCAGCGCGGAGCAGATCGTGACGGTGCTTCGCCAGATTGAAGTATCGATGGCACAGGGCAAGCCGACACCAGAGGCTTGCCGGGATGCAGGAATATCGCAGCAGAGTTATTACCGCTGGCGCAAGGAATACGGCGGGCTGGAGATCGATCAAGCAAAGCGGATGAAGGATCT
>Ga0265313_10001600_pt1 | contig 21015 bp, 19 predicted proteins | sample 4123metaG_FD_203122 | JGI IMG/M metagenome (GOLD analysis project Ga0265313, IMG submission 203122) | Rhizosphere microbial communities from Carex aquatilis grown in University of Washington, Seatle, WA, United States - 4-1-23 metaG | ecosystem: Host-associated > Plants > Roots > Rhizosphere >...
CGGCGATCACAGCGATCCGGTCGGCAATTCTTACGGTCGAGAACCGGTGCGAGATCACGATACCGATCCTCCCCTTGAGGTTCTCCTTCAGCTCGGCGAAGATCGCCGCTTCGGCCTCAGGATCGAGCGAAGACGTCGGCTCGTCCAGAATCCAGATGTCGGCGTCGCGGTACATGATGCGTGCCAAGGCAAGCCGCTGCCACTCGCCGCCGGATAGATCGTGACCGCCCTCGAACAGCCTCCCGACCTTGGAGTCGAGGCCCTTCGGCATTTTCTTCAAAAGCCAGTCGCTGCGGGCGTCGCGGAGGGCCTCCATAACACGTTCGTCCTTTACTTCTCCATCCGGCCGACCCATCACCACGTTTTCGCGGACCGACAATTCGTAACTCGCGTAATCTTGAAACAGCACGCCGATCCGGCTGCGGAGAACCGCGGGATCCAGGCTCTTGAGATCGACGCCTCCTACGCGCACCGAGCCTTGATCGGGATCGTAAAAGCGCAGCAGCAGCCGGATGAGAGTACTCTTTCCAGCGCCGTTCTCGCCCACCAGCGCGATCAGTTCACCGCTGCGCATGTGCAGGTTCAATCCCGTTACCGCTGGTTCGGTTCCGCCTGGATAGGTGAAGGTGACGTTGTCGAAATCGATTCCGGCAGCGCCAATCGCGCTGTGCCACTCGGACTCGGGATGCGGCTGAGCCGGCACCGGGACCAGAGACCCGATCGCCAAAAAAGAAAAGTAGTCGTCGAGGAAAGTGGTGTGCTGGTCCACCGCCACGAACGTGCTCGATATTTGCCCCAGTGTCCCGGAGACGGCCGTGAACGCGCCGATCACCAGCACTACGCCGCCAGGATCGATCGTGCCGGCCACTCCTCGTACTGCGAGAAACACGTAGGCAAGTGCGAGCGTGGTTCCGCCCACCAGGCCAGTCAGCAAGGAGATACGCGTGGCCGAACGGTACATCAGCTCGCGCTGCTTGAACAGATCCTCAGATAGCTTGCCATGCCTTCCGAGGAGGTAATCGGCCAGTACGTAGGCCCGGATTTCTTTGGTCGAGCGCGGCTGGACGAGCAGGTCGCCCAGATATTCGCGTTCGCGCTCTTCCGGTGTTTCTTTGTAGAAATATTCGTAGAGACGCGAGGTCACGCGACGCTCGAGCGCCAGCGAAAGACCGGCTGCCGCCAGCGCGAGAAGCACCAGCACCCAGTGCAGGCTGGCGAGAAGCCCCGCCATCAGGATTACTGTGACGATGTTTCCGGAGAGTCCCAGCACGGACCAGGTGAGGTCGCCGGGCCGCCACGAAACATCGCGCGCGCCAGGCGATCGTGCCAATCGGAATTATCGAAGTGGCCGATATCGACCTTGGAGGCCTGCGCCAGCAATCGCCGCTCGGCTTCAAGCTGCACGCGGCGAACGAACAGGTTCCGGCCGTAGCCCATGTATGCGCCCACGGCTCGCTGCACGGCGGTAGCCAGCCACAACCCGATCAGGATAGGGACCAGGTCCGTGAATCGCAGCGAATGCAGGCGGGCTTCGGCGATACGGTTTACGAGAGTCGCGCCCAGATAAACAGCGACGGGAGGCATCGCAGCGCTCAGCATCCCTAGCACGGAATAGCGGATCAGCGAGCTCGGGGAGGCGGCCCAGGCAAGGCCCATGCCTTGCCTCAGGTTCTTCCGGACCCTGCGGCCTCGGCCCTTGGAGGTGGGTGGGCTGTCGGGCATTCCAAGCGCTTTAAAGCTCGCGCAGCCACTGCTCGGCGGCGGTCGCGGCCGCGAGCGAAGGCTCCTTGCCTAAGCGGAAAAGCATCTTCCACGCCGACGACTTGCGCTCATATTCGGGCTTGACGAAATACTGGAATCGATCGCGAGTCTGTACCTGCGCGGCGTAATCCACGCTGCGGGCCAGCGTCGCGAAGTCTTGAAGCTTCCTCTTCAATTCCACCTTGAGCTTGTGCTGATCGTATGCCTGCTGCTCGTTGCGAACGGTTGCATCGGCTTGCATCTTCGCAGTGGAGGCGTTAGCAGCTGCCATGGCGGCGTCCGTGCTGGGGCCGCCCATGGATGCGCTCTTCAGCAGGAGATACTGCTTCTTCCACGCTTCGGGATTGGACTGAAACAATGGCACGATTTGCTTGGCCTGCGCGTAGATCTTGGCCTTATCGGTATCGTCCTTCCAGTTCGCCAGGTCCTGATCGAACAGGATCTTCAGCGTTTGTGGGGGAATCTGCCCCATGCTTTGCGCGATCATCGCTCCCATTTGGTTTTGGATCTGCTCTGCGCCGCCGTTGGCGATCGCTTTCTGCACATCGGCTTGGGCGTCGATCTTCATGCCGTGATCGACTGCGTGATACTGCGTCTTGATCCACTCGTTGTACATCTTTTCGAACGCAGGGGTGGAGACATACTTTTTCGCGTACGCCGCAAGATCGCGAATTTCCTGCGCGCGCTCCGCGGGTCCTTTGCTCTTCCACAAAGTGCGCATCGGCCCGGAGAGCGAGTAGAGGCCCGGCAGCGCGCCTGAATCGCCGCTCAGAAGGTAGCTTTTGGCGATTTCGGGTACGTCGCCGTCTTTGAGTCCGACAGCGGCCAGCCCGCCCTGCCAGGCGATCGCCATGCCGGTGACAATGGCCAATCCAACCAATATTTTTCGAATGGGTGATGTCATCAAGCCTGCCTCTTTGGGAAAGTATAACGAAATTGCCCCGAACCTTTGATTAGAGCTAGCATGACGGTCAGACAGGAGCTAGTCGTGGATGTCACCAAGATCAGCGCCGGCAGAAACCCTCCCTCGGATCTGCACGCAATCATTGAAATACCGGTCGGAGGCACGCCCGTCAAATACGAACTCGATAAATCTTCTGGGGCGATGTTTGTGGATCGATTCCTTCACACCGCCATGTTCTACCCAGGCAACTACGGTTTCATTCCGCAAACGTTGTCGCAGGACGGCGATCCGATTGACGTGCTGGTCATCGCGCCCGTAGCGGTGGTTTCCGGCGCTATCGTACGCTGCCGTCCGGTGGGAGCTTTGCTGATGGAGGACCAGGCTGGTCTTGACGAGAAGATCATCGCTGTTCCGGTGGATGATCTGCACCCGTTTTATACCGGTATCGGATCGTACCTGGATCTGCCTGAGATTATGCGCGAGCAGATCGCGCACTTCTTCAATCACTATAAGGACCTGGAACCAGGCAAATGGACGCACATCGGGCAGTGGGTGGATGTGGAGAGTGCCAATCGACTAATCATGGACGCGATTGACCGGGCTGTGCAAGCGCCTATCAAACGCTAGTGCGCGCGCAGTTCTTCCAGCTCTTCGAGGGTGCGCGGCCAGTCTTTCCCCAGTAAGCGGCTCAGCGCGCGATCGGCCAGTAAGCGTCCTCCGGTCTGGCACACCGCGCAATAGTTAGTTTCATTCGAGGCGTAGCGGATGCGCTGGATCTTTGCGCCGCAACGAGGGCAGGGCAGCCCGTAACGTCCGTGAACGGCCATCTCTGGGCGGAACGCGGTCACTTTCTCGGGGAATCCGCCCGCGGCTTCCGTGCGAAGGCGCCCGACCCATTCCTTTAATACCCCTTGTGTGGCGGCATGAAGCGTCGCAATTTCTTCGGCCGTCAAACGCGATGTCAAGGTGATGGGCGAAAGCTGGGCGCGATGCAGGATCTCGTCCGAATATGCGTTACCGATCCCGCTGAACACGTGCGGATCGGTCAGAGCGCGTTTCAACGTATGGTTACCGACGGTAAGGCCGCGCGTGAATTGTTCGAGCGACGCGGTCATCACATCCATGCCGCCTGGATCGAGAGCGGCTAATCCGGTCTCGCCTGCTGCCATGTGCAGGGACGCGCGCTTTTGCGATCCAGCTTCGGTCAGGGTGAGGCAACCGTTGTCGAACAGGAACGCCGCGAGAGTTCGGCGTCCATCGGGCTTCTTGGCTTTCTGGAACCAGTGCAGACGACCGGCGATCATGAGGTGCAGGACCAACCACGTATCGTTATCAAAGCCGATGGCGATGCGTTTGCCGACGCGCCGCAATGACGTAACCTGGTGGCCGATGCAAGCGGACACAGGCGGATCGAGGGTGCGCAGAAGGAAGGGGCTGGCGATCTGGGCCTGCATCAGCGTATGCCCTAAGATCCGTTGATCTAGCGCCTCGATGTAGACCGTGACGTCGGGGAGTTCCGGCATGAGCGTACATATTAGAGAATACAAACATGACTATCGCTGAAATCCGAACGCATCTCCGATATTCCGGCTGGGCCTCGCAGAGGCTCCTGGACGCGGCTAAGAAACTGAGCTCGGAGGACCTGACCCGAAATGTTGGCGCGTCCCATGGCAGCATCCTCGGAACGCTGTCTCATATCCATTTCGCGGACCGCATCTGGTATTCGCGCGTCGTGGATCCCAAAGAGCCGGTGATCCGCGAGTCGGATCTGGCTACGCTCGAAAAAGAATGGCCAGCGATCCAACGGAAGTGGGAAGCTTGGGCCGAAGGACTTCAGGACGCCGATCTTGGGCGCATGATCGCTACCAAGTCCATGGAAGGCATTCCATACGAGGTCGCGGTGGAAAGGACGGTGCTACACCTGGTGAATCACGATTCACTGCATCGCGGCCAAGTGATGGGGATGATCCGGCAATTGGGAATCGCCCCACCGCCGACGGACTTGATGATGTACTACAGACTTTCCGCCACAGGCGCCGCTGTTTAGTTAAGAGCCTAGAAACCCATCACCTGATATCCGGCGTCGACGAACAGCACGTTGCCGGTGACGCCGCGGCCCAGGTCGCTTGCCAGGAACACCGCGGCATCGGCGACCTCTTCCGGTGTGCAGTTGCGGCGTAACGGCGCACGCGTGGGCATGGTTTCGAGCATTTTCGACAGTCCCGCCACGGCGCGAGCTGAAGCAGTTTTCACCGGTCCGGCGGAGATCGCGTTCACACGGATGTTTGAAGGCCCTAGATCGCTTGACAAGTAGCGCACGCAGGCTTCGAGCGCCGCTTTAGCGACGCCCATCACGTTGTAGTTGGTCACCACGCGCGTCGCACCCAGGTAGGACAGCGTGATCACGGAACCGCCTTCGGTCATCAGCGGGGCGACGGTGCGCGCGGCCGAAACCAGGGAATAAGCGGATACATCCTGTGCCAGCAGGTACCCGGCACGGGATGTTTCGACGAACGGCCGCGTCAGGTCTTCGCGGTTGGCGAACGCGATGCTGTGCACCAGCGAATCCAGCCGGCCGTGCTGGCGGACGGTTTCAGCGAGCTTCGTCAGATCCTCTTCGCGGGTGACGTCGCACTCGAAGATCGCAGCGGCGCCCAGCTCGGAGCCCAACTCGGTGACGGTCTCCTTCTGGCGTTCTCCCTGATACGTCAGCAACAATTGCGCGCCTTCGCGGTGAAAGGCTTGGGCGATGGCGTAGGCGAGACTCCACTTATTTGCTACGCCGAGGATGAGCGCGGTCTTCCGCGCGAGCAGTTCAGGCATGAACTGCTATTCTAGCCCGGCGGCGTGCATGGCGGCGTCGGCAGCCGCCTGGAGCACAACGATGATGTGACTGGCGACAGAGGTCACCTCGGGCACCAGGGCACAGGTCACGGATGTCAGGAGGCCGGCGATAAGGGCATACTCGGTCATATCCTGCCCTCTTTGGTCCTTCCAGATGTTCCTGAGTAAGTTAGTCATCATCCGTCTCCTGTGCAGACAGGTTATCGTTTGCCGGCGGTCGGGCCATCCCGGTCCGAGGTACTACGAGTACCAAACTAAGCGCGGGACTCTTGTCCCGCCAGACTTTATACTGAACGTTGGATCTCCTCACCCCACTCATGTACGTGAAAGGCGTGGGCCCGGCTCGCGCGGCGATGCTGGAAGCTAAGGGCCTTAAGACCGTCGAGGACCTGCTTACTTACGCCCCTTTCCGCTACGAGGACCGCAGCAACGTCAAGCAAATCCGCGCGTTGGCGCCGGGCGAAATGGCTACTGTCCTGGCCGAGGTGCGCACCACGCGGGTCGCGGGCTTCCGGCGGCGCGGTCTGGGCATGTTCGAGGCTACCTTCACCGATTCGTCAGGAGCAGTGCTCACAGGGAAATGGTTCCATGGCGGGTACCTGAACGATATCCTCGCGCCGGGCCTGAAGGTCGCCTTGTTCGGCAAGGTGGAGTACGATTCCTACACGCGCGGCATCGCGATGATGCATCCGGAGTACGAAATCTTGTCTGGCGATGACGACGGCGACTCGTCGCTGCACACCGGCCGGGTGGTTCCGGTGTACGAAGCGGCGGGGAAGGTCAACACACGCGTGTTTCGCTCGTTGATTCATCGCGTTCTGGAGAGTTTGCCCCCGCAACCCGACCCTTTGCCGCCGCACATTCTGCAACAGATGAAGCTGCCGGATCGCTGGAGCGCCATCCGCGGGCTGCATTTTCCGCCGCCGGATTCGGACTTGCGGCTGCTCAATTCGTTCCGGTCGCCGGCGCAGTGGCGGCTAATCTTCGAGGAATTCTTCTGGCTGGAATGCGGGCTGGAGCTGAAGCGGGCGCGGGCCCGTCTGGACCCGGGGATCGGCTTTCAATTGAACGAGCGCGTGCGGGAACGCATTAAACAAATGCTGCCCTTCAAACCGACCGGTGCACAGAAGCGCGTACTCGGGGAGATCGCGCACGATATGGCGGCGCCGCATCCCATGTACCGGCTGCTGCAAGGCGACGTCGGCAGCGGGAAAACGCTGGTGGCGGCCGAGGCCGCGATTATCGCCATCGAAAACGGCTATCAGGTAGCGGTGCTGGCGCCGACGGAAATTCTGGCGGCGCAGCACTACTTCTATTTCAAGAAACTATTTCAGAAGCTCGGGTACACGACGATTCTGCTGACCGGGTCGAGCACGGCGCGTGAGAAAACCCAGCTCAAGAAGCTGGCGGCGGCTGGTCTGGCGAAGGTGGTGATCGGGACACATGCGCTGCTCGAAGCCGATGTCGAATTCGCCAAACTCGGGTTGGCCGTGGTCGACGAGCAGCATCGCTTCGGCGTGGAGCAGCGGCAGAAGCTGCTCGAAAAGGGCGGGCAGCATCCCGATGTTCTCGTGATGACGGCGACACCCATTCCAAGGACGCTAGCCTTGACTATCTATGGCGACCTGGACGTGAGCGTGATCGACGAGATGCCGCCCGGCAGGAAGCCGATCATCACCAAGCACGTGGACGATGCGCGCGTCGAACAGGTTTATAGTTTCGTACGCCAGCAGATCGACCAGGGTTCGCAGGCTTACGTAGTTTATCCGGTGATCGAGGAAAGCGAGACGCAAGCCATGAAGGCCGCTCAGAAGATGCATGAGCATCTATCGCGCGTCGTTTTCCCGGACGTGGCGGTGGGCTTGCTGCATGGCAAGCTTTCGTCGGACGACAAAGAGTCGGCGATGGAGAAATTCCAGCACGGCGAGACTAAGATCCTGGTGTCGACCACGGTGATCGAAGTCGGCGTCGACGTCCCGAATGCCACGGTGATGATGATCGAGCAGGCGGAGCGCTTTGGACTTGCCCAACTCCATCAGCTTCGCGGGCGTGTCGGCAGGGGAGCGGAGCAGAGCTACTGCATCCTTGTGACCGAGAAGCTGAATCCGGCGGCCAGCGAGCGCATCCGCACGCTGGTGGAATCGTGCGATGGTTTTTACATCGCCGAGATGGACATGAAGCTGCGTGGTCCGGGCGAGTTTTTCGGCACGAAGCAATCTGGGATTCCGGCGCTGCATATCGGCAATATTCTGCGCGATGCGGATATTCTGGAGATCGCGCGCAACGAAGCGGCCGCGTTTGTGGCGCATCCGCCGCTTGAAAGCGATCTGCGCAAGGCGATCGAGTTCATCCGCGATCACTGGCAGCGGCGATACGGTTTGGTTCAGGTCGGCTAGCATGCGAGTGATTGGTGGTGAGTTTCGCAGCCGCGTACTTAAGAGTGTTCCCGGCCTCGATGTGCGTCCGACGCCGGATCGTTTAAGAGAAGCGTTGTTCAACGTACTCGCGCCGCGCATCGCCGGCGTGGTCTTTGCCGATCTTTACGCGGGGACGGGAGCGGTGGGGATTGAGGCGCTGAGCCGCGGGGCATCGAGAGCTATTTTTGCCGAGACTGGTCGTGCCGCGGTCGGCGTGTTGCGCGAGAATCTGAAGTCGCTGGGCCTGGAAGGGCGAGCGGAATTGCGGCAGGGACGAGCCACCGCCCTGATCGGCAGGATCACGGCGGATATTGTGTTCTTGGATCCGCCGTACGATCTGCACAGCGAATACGAGACGGCGCTGACGAAGCTCGGCGAGATCCCACCCGCGCTTGTTATCGTCCAACATGAGGTGCGGCTGAAGCTCGCGCCGGCTTACGGAGAGCTCCGGCAAACGCGCGTGTTACGGCAGGGGGACAACTGCTTGAGTTTCTTCGGCCCACAGCCATGAAGGCTCGGCATCGTCGCCCAGCAGCTTGACGCGATAGCGTTTCTCGATGACGCGGCGCAGGGCAACTTTATTGTTTGCGATGAAGATCTCCCGTCCGTGCGGACCGTCGATTACGACCGGCGGCCAACCGCGGCGCGTTCGCCCGTCGGAATAAGACGCGTGCGGGTATTTCAACTCATCGCAGGGATCGTTGACCGGCGCCACGACTCGGCCATCCACGACAGTGAGATTGATCACGCCGTGGCAGCGTTCGTCTGGAGGCATTAGCCGCTCAAGCGTGATGTTCGCAGGGGCGTTAAACCCAACTAGCTGATCGGGCCATTCGCTGGGTTTGATAGGCAACCAGGTCTTAACAGCATTGGCCCTTGTTGCGGCCTGAAGATAGGGACCGAGGTTGGCGGATCGAAGCGGAATCCACTGGGCATCGCGCGCTTCGTAGATGCCGGTGATGCTCCAATCCGTCCAGTGGCCTGGGGATTGATCGCCATACGCACACGCCGTACTGACGATTTCCGCCCGGCCGTCTCCGTTCACGTCGATAAGAATCGCCGGAAGGTATGGAAACTTGTTTCCGTTTGGAATTTCTGTCGATACCTGCCACGGCGTGGGCCGTCCTGCCTGATCGAACAGCAGAAAAACCAGGTCAGCAGGCCCCTCGCATCGCCCACTCGATGGGAAATGAGACGCGATTAGCAGATCCGGCTGGCCATTGTGATCAAAGTCCCCTGCCCAGATCTCGGTCCATCCAATGCCACCCGTCTGTGGAACCCACGCCCGCCAAGACCCGCCCTTGCGGTCCCGGCCTTCGAAACGGAGTGCTCCATCTTCGGGAAACACAGAAGCTGACCCGAGGTCGGCCGACTTCCTGCGGTCGAGGTCCGAACCAAGCTGCCCAACATCATCCAGGTACTTCATCGGAAGCCGGGCTTGTGCGCACAAAACGATGCATGATGCTAGGGCCACCGCTAGAACTCGACCAAGCAGGAGCACGGCTATTTACGGTTGGCGCGGGGCGATCAGGTAATCGTTATACATCCAAATGCAACCGGCGGCGACGCCGATCAGGATCACCACCGCGATCACGATCGCGATCCATCGGCCAGAGACTACTGGAGTGCGCGACTCCATATTAGGGCGACGAGCTAACCGCCGCCGACGCGCCTTGTACGTTGGTCAGCGTCACACTCACCTTTGTCACCGCGATGGCGCTGCCTTGCGTCACGCTGAAAGGAACGGTCAGTTTGAACTGGCCGCCGGTGGCGTTCGACGCAGCATTGCCGAACCAGGTGGCGTAGGCCGACGTCAGCGGAACGGCGATGGTGGCCTGGGAGAGCGCGTTCCCGCTGGATACCGTGAATGTGAAGCTGCCGCTGGATACTTCGCGCGTGTTGGAATACCCGGTCACCACCACGTTCAGACCGCCCGTTACTTGCTGGAGCGTCACCGAGGAGATCACGGGCACGGCGGGAGCGATGACGATGGTCTGGAAGACGTCCGGGCTGCCGGTCACCTTCGCCGTCAGCGTAATTGTGCCCGCCACTGTGCCTGTAATCACGGTGACGTTGGGAGACGTGGTGCTGCCTTGCGGAATGGTGAACCCAATCGAAAGTGATCCGTTCGAAAATCTCACCATGTTGTCGGTGCCACCGACGGAAGAAACGAACACCAGGGTTAGCGTGCCGTTGATGTCGCCCGTCGTCGGGGCCGATATAGACACGCCGATCCCCGGCTGCTGGCCCGAACCGGTGCTGGGCGGTACCACGATAGTCAGTGGCGGGGAGCCGACGGTGATCGTGATCTTCGTATTCGCAGTTCGTCCGTCCGCATCGGTCGCTTGCAGGATCACTTGAAACGGTCCGGCGGCGTTCGGCGTTCCGCTGATTACGCCCGTGGTCGGGTCTAGCTGCAATCCTCCCGGCAAGCTTCCGGTGGGGACTGAGAATGCGTATGGCGGAACGCCCCCGCTCGCCGTCACTGTTTGAGAAACGGCAACGCCAACGGTGGCGATGAAGTTAGCGGCGCTGATGGTCACAGGTGACGCAACCGTAAGCGTAAAGCGCTTGCTCGCGGTCTGCTGGACGGAGTCTACCGCCTGAATCGTGAAAGAGAACGATCCTAAAGCCGTGGGTGTGCCGGTGATCGCGCCCGTGGATTGATTCAGGGTCAGGCCCGCCGGCAGATTCCCGATAAGGGACCAAGCTGTTACAGGCTGGGTGCCTCCCGTCGCGACGAGAGTTTGCGAGTAAAGCTCGCCTAGGGATGCGCCAGGCAGTGTGGTCGTGATCGTCAGTAGCTGAGTCGTGCCGATGGTGACGGTGAACACCTTGGTCGCAGTGCCGCTGAGGAAATCGGTTACCTGAACCGTAAACTGGTACGCTCCCTGGGTGGTGGGCGTTCCGCTGATTTGCCCGCTAGCTGAGTTCAAAGTCAGACCTGGGGGCAGGGTTCCGCTGAGCACGCTCCAACGATAGGGAACCGAGCCACCGGCCGCCGTGAGTGTGGCGGAATACGGGACATTCGGCAAGCTGTTAGGAAGCGTGGCGGAGGTGATGGTAACTGCATTGCCCACATTGAGCGTGTAGTTCTGCGTGATGGAGGTTTTGGTCGAATCCAGAAGCGTGACCGCGAACGGGAAGGATCCGGCCTGGGTTGGCGTTCCTGAAATGATGCCGTTGGTGGAGCCGATGGCGATGCCTTGCGGGCTCCCGATGCCGAGACTCCAGGTGTACGGCGGTATCCCACCGGATGGCGTCAGAGCGAACGAATACGCGACGTTCTGGGTCGCACCCGGCAGCGTGGCTTCGGCGATGCCCAACGGCCCCAACGTGACTAGGAGGCTAAAAAGCCGAAAGGCGGGGGCAGCCGGCGCCTGGCCATTCACCAGTTGGACCGGAAGGTTGAAGGCGCCCAAAGCAGTTCCGACTCCGCTGATCACACCGCTCGAGGATAAGCTGAATCCCTGCGGAAACTGCGAGCCCTGTGGGATAGACCAGATCAAGTTTTGACCGGTTCCCACCAATTGGAACTGGTATGACTGGTTCGCGGTGGCATTGGGCAGCGAAGTGGTGAGAATCGCGACGCCATTTATGACGTTGATGCTGAGCGCTTGGGTCACCTTCTCCAGAGTCACCGTGTCCTGAAGCTGGATCGTAAACGGGAAGAAGCCGTTTACGCCGGGTGCGTTACCCGCCAGGACGCCTGTGGTCCCATCCAGTCCGATTCCCGGCGGCAAGACGCCGCTCAGGATCGACCAAGAAAAATTGCCGGTTCCGCCGAAACCCTGAATTGGAGCGGAATAGGGCTGGTTCGCGTTCGCGTTGGGAAGAGCCGTGGTGAGGATCTGAAGTTGGTACTCCACCACCAGGGTGAATGTCTGAGTAGCGGTCTGGCCGCTGGAGATAGAAGTAACTTTAATGCCGAATGTATTTACGCTCGGCTGGGGTGGGATGATGACTCCCGAGCACGTCTGAGGACCGTAACAAAACGTTCCGGACTGGTCAGACTGGCCGACGGGAGCAGACACCACTATGAAGTTGAGCGGCCCGCCGTCAACAAAGCTCCAAGTAAAGGGACCGGGGTCGCCCGAGGCCTGCAACTGCAGAGCAACGGGCGTATACGGTTGGCTGATAATCGCCGAGGGCAGCAACGGATTGGTGGTGATGGTCAATTGCCCCGTAGCGGTGAGGGCGGCTGCGGCTAACACAACTCCCAGCGTTACGAGCCGCCTCATTGTGCGGCTCCTTCGGTTGCCGTAAACTCCAGGGGCACGAAAAGGATTGCGCTACTGGATGAATCGAACAGCTTAAATGCTCCGCCTTGCAAACCCGTCAGCCGGAACGCGGACGGCCCCATGCCGATCAAGCCTAGCGGCTGACAGCCGCAATCGGCCGTGGTGGCGGTTCCCGTGGCGATATCGATGGTGGTCACCGAACCAATTTGGTCTGCGAGCACCAGGGTCCGATTGCCGGAGGTCGCCGCGACGGCGACGGGCTGAAGGGACGAATCGGCGGAGACCAGAAGATTCGATACGACGGCGAAGCTCGCGATGCCGGTCACCATTTGCAGGCCAGACGGGCCGGCTGCCGCGAGATTGTAGGTTCCCTGAAAGAATCCGAGGGCCGTTGCGCTCTTGACCGGCAGGCGGTTCACTTGGCCGTCGGGACCGACGGCGTAGACCCCCGAAGTCCCTGTTCCGGCGACCCATGCTCCGTCGTCACTGATCGCCAACGCGCCGGGTGCGGATGGCTTTCCTGAATCCAGAAAGGATGCGTCCAACTGGCGGATCACAGGCGCATCCGGTAATCCAGTGATCACTTGCAACTGACTGGCAGACGCGTTAAGTGACGAGAACCATAGCACGGCCGCGGATCCGCGCGGGCTCAGTGTCACGGAGTCGGGAGCGTTTCCGGCGCCCGCGAGCGGGATCAGCCCGTGTTCCGCCGTATATATGGATACGGCGCCAGTATCGGCGGCGGAGACCAGCACGTAATTCCCCGCAGGAGATGCCGCGATTTGCGAGAAGTCCCGATCGGCAGGAATCGGAGCTCCGACCGCGGCGGCGGCGGGGATTCCATACACCGGCCGGATGCGGGTTCCGTCCGGAACCCAGCCCAGTTGCGGTGCGCCGACCTGCGCGAATGTCGAGGCTGCGCCCAATAAGCAAGCTGCGAGAATACTTAGTCGTCGCGTCATTTTCGATAACATTACGGAGCTCCCACGGTGGGGGATCCGGGCGAGAGCGTGACGGTTGACGGAGGGGACGCACTCCCGCCACCGCCGGTATGAGTGGCAATGATGGCGCCCGCCGCGGCCGCGCCTCCGGCGATGCCCAAGATAATCACCAATTTGGCAGTGGTGCTGAGACCCGCGAATCCGGATGCTGAGGCGGCTCCCGCCAGGTTGGTCTGCGTGATCAGGGAACTCGCGACCAAACCCTGAAACGAAGCGGTCACACGAATCTGCAAGGGCCCGCTCTGGTTATTGGGATGAATGCCGCGAGCCACTGCGCGGCCTTGATTATCGGTCACCGTCATGAGCATGTGGGATCCGTCCGGAAAGGTTCCGGTGGCGCCCTGGTCGGGAAGAAGAAAGATCACTACGGCGCCGGCGATCGGTTTGTGATTCTGGTCCTCCACCTGCACAATCGGCTCGCGGTTCACCCGCTGGCGGACGTTGTTGATGGCGCCTTCTCCCTCGACGATGGTGATGCTGAGCCCGGTGGGCGCTTGCGCCCAGGCGGGTGCGCGAAACAAGTTCAGCAGGATCAGGAGAACCAGCGAGACCCGCGGGATTGCGACGGTCATGGTACCCTCCAAACTCCCCACAGTAGCATTCCGGACGTGCCGCGGCCAAGCTCACCATATACTTAGGCGGCATCCTAGTTTGGGTGTGGGCCTTTTCTGTGGCCGTTCTAGTACCTTGGTCCGTTGCGGCTCTAGGATGCGGGCCTTAGGTTGGAAGAGAGCCGGAAATTATGGCCGCATCAGGAAGCCTAGACAAACCGTTCAACGCGTTTCACACGTTGCACAAGACCAAGCTGAACGAACGCCGGGATGTCCGCGTTCGCTATCGGGCGCCGTATTATCTTTTGTGGGATGAGCAGCCGGGGCAGCCGAAGTACGCCAAGGCGATCTGCAACGAAGTCTCGGAACACGGGATGTCGCTGGAAACGCCGCAATCCATTCCGGTGGGCTCGCGCCTTTCCCTGCGATCGGAGAGCGGGGCGCTGTTCGGAGGCGCGGTGGTGAAACACTCGACCAAACGCGGCTCGATGTACGTGCTTGGATTCGAATTCGGCTACAGCCTTTTGGACGAAGCGCTGGCACTGGTCCGCGAAGTGTATACGTCACCACGCGGGAAGTAGCTCGCGCGTTGCACGACCTTCCATTTCTGCGATCCCGGTGTACCATCGAAATACAGGCGTACTTCGGGCGCGTAGCTCAGGTGGATAGAGCATCAGCCTTCTAAGCTGAGGGTCGCTGGTTCGAGTCCAGCCGCGCCTACCAGAACCGACCGATTCCTTCCACCCGTGGCATGCTGAAAGTATGGCTATTTCAGCGAGAAACCAGCTAGAAGGAAAAGTCGTGCAAGTCGTCTTGGGCGACATCATGGCGCACGTCGACGTGAAGATCGGAAAAAGCCAGATCGAAAGCGTGATCACGCGCCGGAGCGCCGAGAAGCTCGGCCTGAAAAAAGGCGACAAGGTCACTGTGGTGATCAAGTCAACCGAAGTGATGCTCGAGAAGGATTAGGTGTTTAAGCAACCAGCGTACCGGTCTGCGACGTATCGTAGCCCGCCAGCACTTCCAGCTTCCGCCGCAGTGTCGCGCGCTGCAGCACGTCGAGGAAGGCTTTCACCGCCGGCAGATCGGCGGTACGCTTGCGCATCACCAGATCGTAGCGCTCGCTGTGCAGGGGAACGAAATCGAGACCAAAGGTCTGAGCGGCCGAGCGCGTCGCCAGGCAAACATCGGCTTCCCGCGAAAGCACGCAATAGGCAGCCGCCAGGTGCCCGTGAGCGATCCGATCGTACCCATGGACCTTCTCCGCGTCCATCTTGGCCTTCTCCATAAGCTGGTCCAGCAGCCCGCGGCTTCCTGAGCCAGGCTCCCGGTTCACGAACCGGACGTTCTTCCGCGCCAGATCCTCAATCGTTCGCACGCGCTTCGGATTCCCGGGCGCGACCACGAAGCCTTCCTCCCATCGCGCAAAGGTGACCACGCTGAAATCCTCATCCGGAAATTGCTTGCGGAGGTAGGGCAGGTTGAATTCCCCGGTTTTCGGATCTTCCAGATGCGAGCCGGCGATGTGAACCTTCCCTTCGCTCAGCCAGGTGAGTGCGAGCTTGCTGGAGGCGGCTGCAGAGACAATCTCCACACCGCTGATCTTTTCCACCATGTGCGCGAGCAGACCGGTGGCCGGATCGCAACCCGCCAGCACCAGCCGTTTCTGCGAGGCTTCTTCCTTGGCGAATACCACCAGGTCCGCGCGGCCATTCGTCTTGCCCGTTCGCTTGATGATGCCGTCAGCCTCCGGCATGTAGTACGGCGAAGCGCTGACGGGCACGCTGACCCATCGCGACCCGATCTGGCAGACTCGCACCGGCTGGCCCTTGGCCGAAGGCCCCGCGCTCAGAACCTCCGCGGCCAGAGACTCGGGCGCCGTGGGCAGCCCTTCCCGGAGCAGAAAAAGCTCGTCGACCGTGACTTCCAGCTCGCGGGCGAGATTCAGGGCGACCTCGGTATTCGGGACGTAGGTCCCGGCTTCGATCGCGTAGATCGTCTGGCGGCTCACGCCTACGCGGCGCGCCAGGTCGGATGCGCCGACGCCGCGGCTCTTGCGGATTTCAGCCAGACGGCTCTGGACGCGTCGTGTATACATGACTACTACTTCGTATTGTATGCCGTGGACCGCGCTACCAGAGTAGCTTCAGCCCGAATTGGAGCTGCCGTGATGGCGTCGCGGTGCTGGTGATCACCCCGGCGGTTGGCGAAACACCGGTCGGCGTGAAAACCACTGCATTCGGCGTGTTGAAGTTAGCCCGGTTCAGGAGATTGAATACCTCCGCACGAAGCTGAAGATTGAGCCTTTCGCGAATGCGGGTGTCCTTGTGGAAAGATAAATCCCACGTGGCCAAGCCAGGACCCGTCAAAGTATCCCGGCCAAGATTTCCGTAGAATCCGCTGGCATTGGGCGGGGCCAGGAACGCAGCCGGGTTGAACCACTGATTGGGGTCCCCGATGATCACGGGGCCGGTGAAGGCTGGATTTACAAATGGGCGGACCGGATTCCGCGTGTCGCCGTTGTTCGAAGGGTTATAGCTGAGTTGGGGAGTGAATGGAAATCCACCCTGCATCGTCACAATTGAGTTGATGGTCCAGCCGCTTGCCAAGGCGTTAACGACGCCCCTTGTGGCAGTCTGAAAATGCTTTCCCGGACCGAACGGTAATTCGTAACTGGCATTTATGGCAGCTACATTCCGGACGTCGAAATTCGCCAGTCCCCGGTCTGCGCGGAGATTGAAAGGATTCGATACTAGAGCCGGCTCGTTTCCCGACGTCGTGGCGTTCAGTGAACTCCCATCATCGATCGTCTTGGACCACGTGTAGACTCCGCGTATTGAAAAACCCCGGCTGAAGCGATGATTCAGGTCCACCTCCAGCGCGTTGTAAGCGCTGTCGCCCTCCGAAAAATAGGTCCAGGTATTCGCGAGCACGGGATTGGCCTTGTTCGAGGTCGGGACGTAATACGTGCCCGCGGGAACCGGCGTGCCCGCTATCCCGGCGGGAAAGTTGCCGGGAAAGGTTGCCGGACACGGAGAGGCGGGACAGACCACCGGAAAGGGTTCATTCGCATCGAGACCAATCAGTTCATGATATCCGTGATTCCCAACGTACCCGACGGTCAGAGCGGTATTGGCCGTGATCTGCTGCTGGATTCGAAATGACCAGGACATGACGGTGGGCGTTTGCAAATCCGGCTGCACTCCGCCAGGAACCAACTTCGCGGCGGATGGAATCGCCGCCGCGGGCAAAATCGGAAGTTGCGAGACATTGGTCGGCAGGTTGTAAGTCGGATTAAACGGGGCGTTCTGATCCGTACGGTAACCCAGCGCATCCTGAAGATCGTTGTACATGCCCCATCCAATCCGGATCACCGTTGGATGTGCGTTGGCAAAGGGGCTCCACGCCAAGCCGAACCGCGGCTCCGGCAGGAATTTGGCGTTGTTCACGGTGAACGCCGAGGATCCAATGGTTGGCTGCGACGAAATAATTCCATTCGGGTACGTATACGTCGCTGCCCGGCCATGAGCCTCATTCCATCCCGTACTGGATTCGCTCCGAAAGCCCAGTGACAGCGTCAACTTTCGATTCAGCCGGATCACATCTTCGGCGTATCCCGCGGTAAACAAGGAGCGCCAGCCGAGTGGAGTCGGGGAAGGGTCGTACAGAAGACTCGCAGTACCTTGCAGGAACGTTTGCAAGCTGGTGAACGTGGCCTGCCCGTACTGGCTGAGAGCCAGATTCTCGTTCGAACGGAGCCTCTGGAGCCAGACTCCGAACGTGAACTGATGACGACCCTTCGTGTAGGACACCTTGTCCTCATAAGTGAACAGATTTCGGGCGACGTCAAGATTGCTTCCGTTGTTGCTTCCGGCGAGACTCAACTGGGCGGTTGGATTCGACGCCGCGCTACCGCCCACAACGATCGCGCCAACCGGAAGTCCCGCCAAAAAACCAGGCAGGGCGGCCGCGGGAGTGCCGGGTGTGGGTTCGCCCGTGAAGAAATACCCAGCTCGCGAATAGCCGATCCGAGCGGTGTTCAGCAAGTTTGGAGAGAACAGGTGAGTCTCCTCAATGCTCGCCACCTGCTCTCGCAGCGTCTCCGCGTCCGTGCTATATAGATTCGTGCTGGTGGGAGTGAAGCCCGCGCTGTCATCGATGGTGTAAACGGCGTTCAGCGTATCCTTGGCGGAGAGCATGCGGTCCAGCCGCGCGGTCCCGAAGTTATCCCGAATGGTTTGCAGGGGACTGTTGAACGCTTCCGAAATTCCTCCGAAGTCGGGAGCGCCCGGGCTTGGCGGAGCCCACGCGTTGATCAGCGGCGAAACTCCCACGAACGCCAGTCCAGAGGCCGAGCAATTGGCCGGCGCAGGCGTGACTAACTTGCAAGGCAAGAAGCCGGCGCGCGCATTCGCGTCGGGCACCAGATCCACGCCGGTTTGGTGCAGATGCTGCTGAAACCCCTCGAAATTGACGAAAAGAAACGTTTTGTTTTTCTGAATCGGCGCGCCCAGCGAAGCTCCGAACTGATTGCGCTGAAAACCGGGAGCGGATGCGCCGTCAAAGAAGTTGCGCGCATCCAGAGCATTGTTTCTCAGGAATTCGTAGATACTGCCGTGCAACTGGTTTGACCCGGACTGGGTCACAATCAGAGCCTGGCCGCCGGGCCGCTTGCCATACTCTGCGCCGTAGGAATCGGTGAGAAGGTTAAACTCGCGCACTGCGTCGACACCTAGCAGTTGCTGGCTAGTGCCTCCCGGCGTCATGTTATTTTCGGCCGCGCCGGTGAACTCCACTCCGTTCAACAGGAAAAGATTCTGCTGGGGCCGATTCCCGGCCACGATGAAATTATTTCCGACGGTTGAATTCGATACGCCAACGCCGCCGATCTTCTCCCAGGTGAAATTCAGCACTCCGGGATTCAGGGTGAGAAGCTCATCGTAACTGCGGCCGTTGAGAGGCAGGTCCTTGATCTGCCGTTCTCCCACCAGACCCCCTAGATTCGCGCTGGTTACACCGACCAACGACGCATCCGCGTTCACGGTGACTTGCTGGGCCGATTCGCCGAGTTTCAGGTTCATGTCCACGGAGGCGAGCTGCCCCACGGCCAAATTAACGCCGGTACGAACGGCTTCCGTGAACCCGGCTTTCGCGCTCCGAATCTCGTATTGCCCCACCGGCAAGGAGAAGAACTGATAATGCCCCTGGGTATCCGTCAGGGTCGTGCGGATGGCCTCCGTTTCGACGTTCTTCGCCGTGACGCTGGCGCCAGGCACAATCGCCCCAGACTGGTCTGTGACGGTTCCTGAGAGTGTGGCGGATACCTGGGCGACAGTGGACGTGGCAGGCAAGAGGAAGGCGATCAAGATCGATACGGTTTGCATTCTTGTGGTCATAACCGGATGGTGTTCAAGAATAACGATGTAAGGTTAACACAACACATTGGGTCCTGTTGTGTCCACAAGACGGAATATACTTAAAGCTACAATCCATGCGAGCTCGACATGCTGGACGACTCATATTCGCTGCGGCTCTGCTGAGTTCCTGCAGCGCACCCCGGCCCACGGACGGTAAGCTGACCGTCGCCGCCGCGGCCAATCTCATGGACGTCTTTGGGGAGGTGGGTGCTGCGTTCCATGCGAAAACTGGCGGGGAGGTGATCTTCAGTTACGGTTCCACCGCGCAACTGGCCACGCAGATCGATAAGGGCGCTCCCTTTGATCTCTTCGCCGCTGCCGATACGGAACATGTCGACTCGCTGGTCGCGACGCAAAAGCTGACGAAAGATAGCCGCGCCATCTACGCTCTGGGGCAGCTTGCTTTGTGGATACCCGAAGGCGGACCGGCGATTCACGAACTGAAGGATCTGGCGGGCAAGGACGTCCGGTTCGTCGCCATCGCCCAACCGGAGTTGGCGCCTTACGGTCAGGCGACGGTCGAGGTATTGAAGGGCGCGGGTCTTTGGGATGCAGTGCAGCCGAAGCTGGTTTACGGGACCAGCATCAGCATGGCCAAGCAATTCGCGGCATCGGGAAGTGCGGACGCAGCGTTCACCGCCTATTCATTGGTGCTGCATGAGAAGGGAACGATCTTGAAGATCGATTCCCACCTTCACAAGCCGATTGAGCAGGCGCTCGGAATTGTCGCTGCTTCCGGACACCAAGGTGAGGCCAAACAATTCCGGTTGTTTCTGCTGGGTGCTGAAGGGCGCACGATCCTGGCGAATAGCGGATATCTGCTGCCTTAGATTGACAGGGGCGCCGTCGCGGAGTATTTTGTGAAAGTACTTGAAACGGGCACATCATCTCGGTTTCGCGGTTCTCGCGTTGACGCCGGCGGCGCTGGTCGCGCAGTGGCCGAATTATCCGACCCCGGGAGTTCCGAAGACCGCCGCCGGTAAGCCGAATCTCTCCGGGCCTATGCCGAGGGCCGCTGACGGACATCCGGATCTTTCGGGAATCTGGGAGTATCAGCGTCCACCGGGAACGCCCGCGCCGGCGAAACCCGACCCTGTTACTGCAAACCAGGCTGCGGGAGCGAACGACATCATTCCGCTGTCGGTGCGAACCAGCCAGTTCTGGAACCTCGGTGCATCGTTCAAGGACGGTCTTCCGTTTCAGCCCTGGGCAGCCGAGCTGCATCGCCAGCGCGCGGCTTCCAACAGCATCGACAATCCCGATGCGCACTGCTTGCCGCTCGGCGTGATGCAGCTTCACACGCACGGCCAGCCTCGAAAGATGGTCCAGGCACCGGGCGTGATCGTCATCATCTATGAAGCTAACGCGGGCTTGCGGCAGATCTTTACCGATGGCCGTCCTTTGCCCACGGATGCCGAGCCGTGGTGGTTCGGCTACTCGACCGGCAAATGGGAAGGCGACACGTTGGTAGTGGAATCGGTGAAATTCCGCGATTTAGGCTGGCTGGACGTCGAAGGCAGCCCGCTGACGGAGTCCGGCAAAATCGTCGAGCGCTTTCGCCGCCCCGATTTCGGGCATCTGGAAATCGAAGTGACCATCGACGATCCGAAGGCGTACACCAAGGCGTGGACCGTCACCGTGTACCAGCGCCTCATGCTGGATACGGACTTGATCGAGTTCGTGTGTCAGGAAAACAGTAAGGACGATCCGCATTTACGTTAGCCGCCGCAAACGGAGCGCGGCGCGATTAATACACGCCGTCGAGGATCGCCTGACAGACGTACTCCTGCAATTCCCAACTGGGCGCTAGCGTGAATGTCCGCGTGAATGAGTACGGCTTGGTGAACGCTTTGGCGTCATCGATCGTAAGTTCGACGTT